>LDZR01002240.1_pt1 | contig 35278 bp, 36 predicted proteins | sample 615371 | NCBI WGS metagenome assembly LDZR01 (sample SAMN03408294, study PRJNA278302) | terrestrial metagenome | isolation source: oil reservoir sample K2 | place: USA: Alaska, North Slope, Kuparuk formation | collected 2013
CCGGGTAGGTTTGATAGAGAGCTAGAAATAGGTGTGCCTGATAAACAAGGAAGAAAAGAGATCCTTCAAATCCACACAAGAGGAATGCCGCTTGAGCCGGAGTATGACAAGAGGAGCGTCTTAAGAGTTTTAAACAGCCTTAAGAATAGAGAGGCATTTGACAAGGAAAGAATTGAAGAGATGATTCAGAAAATCGAGAATGCAAAAGAGGAAAGTGATATCAAGATTACTTTAAAGGAGGATGGAGAGCTATACAAGGAAGTAAGAGCCAGATTGATAGATAGTATGCTTGAGGAACTTGCAGAGAAGACTCATGGGTTTGTTGGGGCTGATTTGGCAGCATTGGCGAGAGAAGCAGCTATGGTGGTGTTGAGAAGACTCATTACAGAGGGTAAGGTCAATCCAGAGGAAGAGAAGATACCTCCTGAGGTTCTTCAGGAACTTAAAGTTACGAAGAATGATTTTTATGAAGCCTTGAAGATGATAGAACCGTCAGCCCTTAGAGAAGTGCTTATTGAAGTCCCTAACGTTAGATGGGATGATATTGGGGGTCTTGAAAACGTAAAACAAGAGTTAAAAGAAGCTGTCGAGTGGCCTTTAAAATATCCCAAAGCCTTCCAAAGACTTGGGATCACTCCTCCTAAGGGAATACTTCTTTATGGGCCTCCTGGTACTGGTAAAACTCTCTTAGCCAAAGCTGTAGCAAATGAGAGTGAGGCTAACTTCATTGGTATTAGGGGTCCAGAAGTACTTAGCAAGTGGGTTGGAGAGAGCGAGAAAAGGATTAGAGAGATATTCAGGAAAGCAAGGCAAGCAGCTCCTACAGTGGTTTTTATTGACGAAGTTGATTCAATAGCTCCCATGAGGGGAGGTGAAGGTGATAGAGTCACAGATAGACTTATCAACCAACTCCTCACCGAGATGGATGGTATTGAGGAGAACAGTGGTGTGGTGGTTATTGCTGCCACAAACAGACCCGACATTCTTGATCCTGCTTTATTAAGACCTGGAAGGTTTGATAGGTTAATCTTAGTCCCAGCACCGGATGAGAAGGCAAGATTGGAAATATTAAAGGTTCATACGAGGAGGGTACCACTTGCTAGTGATGTAAGCTTACAGGAACTTGCAAAGAAAACTGAAGGTTATAGTGGGGCCGATTTGGCTGCATTGGTTAGAGAGGCAGCATTTGTAGCACTTAGAAGAGCAGTTTCGATAACATCGAGAGATCTTGTAGAGGATCAAGCAGAGGAATTTTTAGAAAAGCTTAAAGTCTCAAAGGGGGATTTTGAGGACGCGATGAAGAAGGTCAAGCCTAGCATAACGAGGTACATGCTTGATTATTACAAAACATTTGAAGAAAGCAGAAAAGGTGTTAAAGGAGAGGAACGCAGAGAGGTTGATTACTTCACACTTTGATTTCAATTTTTTAGAAAAGATTTTATATAAAAAAGTTGATTTTCAATATAGGTAAAAAGCTGGGGGGTATAAAATGGTAAAGGTTAAAGCATCAAAACTTAGGGATATGGAGATTATAACTGATACCGGAATAAGACTTGGGTGGCTCTATGATTTAAGCTTTGATGAAGATACCGGAGAAGTTTTAGTGATAGTTGCTGAACCAGATGAGAATTTGGACACAAGTGAATTTGTCACCGATCATGAGGGTCTTCTTTTGATACCCATGAAGGCTGTTAAGAGCATTGGGGAGTTCATAGTTGTAGATCACAACAAGCTCGCAGTCAAATCAAAGCTTAGGAGGATTTCGATTATTAAAGAAAAACTCCAAGGGTCTTGATTTTCCTGCTTCCTCTAATTTTGAGTAATCCTTTGGTGATGGTTATATGGAGGTTAAGCGCTGGCCTGTCTGACTTATTGTCTTTAGCTTGATAGTTTTGTTTGCTTTACTCACAGTTTATTTCGTGAAGTCTAAAAACTCTACATGGGCAGTAATCTCTGTGATGTTAGCTTTCTTTTCTATATATCTAGGAATGAAACTTGCAGAGATTGAGAAAAGCGAAGAAGAGGAAATTAAGGAAATGAAAGTTTTAACTTTGACCATTGAGATCTCTTTTCCAATAATGAAGGGGAAGAAAATGTTATTACCTGCGCTCCTCGCGGTTGTAGCTCTTGGCTGGATAGTGGGATGGGTCACGAACTCAGGAAAAAGTGAGCTCGCTTTAATTGCTTTTGCTTTGACTGCGATTTTCGTTAACCTCTACTTCTCGTACCTTGAGAAGAAGGGCTTTATTCTCGAAGACGAAAGAACCCTGAGAATAAACGAAATTGCATCTAGAAGAACCCTTCAGATAACGAGCATAAGCCTTGCCGTTGCCATGCTCTTGCTGTCGGGAAAACTCTCGGACCCAAAGATGGAAGGTGCCTTCCTAACGGTCGGCCTCGTGCTGGCGGTCATGTTGACGCTTCATCTCCTCTTCAGACACTACTATTCGAGGGTGATCTGAGTGAAGAACCGCCTGCGCGAGCTGAGGGAGTTGAAGGGCCTTACACAGGAAGATTTAGCCAAGACATTAGGTGTCACGAGACAAACTATTATAGCCATCGAAAAGGGAAAATACAATCCTTCGCTTGAATTAGCCTTCAAAATAGCGAAGTTTTTTAAAGTTAACATTGAAGACATATTCATATACGAGGAGTAATTAAGATTTTAAACCACCGGGGGTGGAAAATTGCCGGCTGTAAAAGTTGAAAATCTTGAAAAGGATTATGGTAAAGTCAAAGCCCTTAGGGGGATAAGCTTTGAGATAAAGGAGGGCGAGATATTCGGGCTTATAGGCCCAAATGGTGCTGGAAAGAGCACAACTCTCAAGATTCTGGCAACCTTATTGACGCCAACGGGAGGAAGAGCGGAAGTTTTTGGTCATGATGTCGTTAAAGACGGGGATGAGGTTAGAAAACTCATAAGCTACCTCCCAGAGGAAGCGGGTGCATATAAAAATCTTAAGGGGATTGAGTACCTTCAGTTTATGGCAAAACTTTATGCAAAGACTGGAAAGAGTTATGAAGAGATGCTAGAAGTTGGTGTTAAGCTGAGCGGACTTGGAGATAGGTTAAACGATAAAATATCCACTTATTCCAAGGGTATGACGAGAAAACTCTTGCTTGCTAGAGCTTTGATGGTTGAACCCAAGCTAGCTATCTTAGATGAGCCTGCAAGTGGACTGGACATAATCAACGCTTATTCAATAAGACAAACAATAAAGCAGTTTGCAAGAGAGAAAGGAGTAACATTTCTGGTCTCGAGTCATAATATGCTTGAAGTTGAATTTCTTTGCGATAGGGTAGCACTAATTAACAAAGGAGTAATCGTGGAAATCGGAACTCCAAAGGAACTTAAGGAGAAATATGAGGCAGAAAATCTTGAGGAGGTCTTTATGTCCATAGTCGGAAGACAGCAGAAAGTGGAGGTGTTTGGATGAACGATTTCTGGATAATTGTTAAGAAAGAACTCAGGGATCTTTTAAGGGATAAAGGATTAATATTTGGAATAATCGTCGTTCCTCTCATACTTTATCCTGCATTAGGTCAAATGATGCAAATAGGTTTTCAACAGGCCCAAGAAGAGACTAAAATAGTTCTTGTGAATTTTGATGAGGGTGATTACGGTAATTTGCTTATAAAAACTCTGGAAGCAGCTCCTAATGTCACGGTTACTATAATAGAGGCCTTGAATTTAGACGAAGCTCTCAAAAAAGCACAAGAAGAGGATTACAACATGATAGTAGTTATTTCAAAGAATTTCTCTAAATCGATAGAGAGCAATCAAAAAGCTCAAGTTGAGATTTATGGGATAGTAAAGGGCATAAGTGGAGGAATGCGAGAATCGATTAGCGAAGGTAGAGTTAATGCCATTTTAACTGTCATTAATGATTATCTTGCAAAATTGAAGATCCAGCAGAATATGGAAGGAGATCCAGAGGCTATTTTGAGACCAATAGATGCAAGGAGCTATACTGTAATTAGAGGTCGCATTGTTCCTGTTCCACCTTCTCTAGTGGCGAGCCTTATAACATCACAATCATTTTCCATGCCAATCGTAATATTCATAATGATAATAATGGTTGCCCAGATGTCGGCAGGAAGTATGGCAATGGAGAAGGAAAACAAAACTCTTGAAACCCTGCTCACCCTACCTGTGAAAAGAATAACGATTGTTGCCGGAAAAATGGTTGGGACGGCTATCATAGGAATAATAGCGGCAGTAACTTATATGATAGGCATGAGAAGCTATCTTGGTAACATGATATCTTTATCCGGCGAGATTGGAATTTCTCTCGAAGACCTAGGCTTGACAGTTACTCCTCAAGGAGCAGCGCTTTTTGTCCTTATAATGTTCCTTGCAATCACGTTCGCATTAAGCTTTGCAATGTTGCTTGCAGTCTTTGCAGAGGACACAAAAAGTGCAAACGCCGTGGTGAGCGCAGGGATAATACCCCTAGCCTTTCCCACCTTTATACTCATGTTTGCGGATATAGAGACTCTCCCTCTGGCTATCAAATATCTCCTACTTGCACTACCGTTTAGCCATCCAATATTGGCTTCAAGAGCTATGCTGATGGGCCAGTATTCCAGCATGTATGTTAGTGTTCTGTATCTGGGGATACTAAGCACAGTGACTTTGGTTATAACCGCAAGGTTCTTCACAACAGAAAAGCTCCTTACAGCAAAGCTTAGGTTCAGAAGGAAAAGATAATCTTCATTTTAATTTTTAGAGCAGTCCAGTAATTTGGAACAATTTGAATATCACAAGAGCTATTATGAGCGCGGTAGTAGGGGTAGCTATCCATCCAATGGCTATATCCTTTATAATTCCTTTTTCCACTTTCATCCCACTTGCAATCCCAACACCTATAACTCCTCCCACTATGGCTTGGCTTGAACTTACAGGAAGACCGAAGATATTTGCTAAACTAACTGCTATGGCTGAGCCAAACTGGGCCGAGAATGCAGATATAGGCCCTAAAGACGTTATCTTTTTACCCACAGTGTATATAACAGCATAACTAAAGGTAAACGCTCCAAGGGCCAAACTGAGAGCGCCAAACATTCCAGCAGTTTTAGGGTCAAAGAACCCGGCTCCGACTAAGGGACCTGTTGCGTTTGCAACTTCATTGGCTCCGAAATTAAAAGCCATGTAAGAGCCTCCAAGAACAGCAAGCCATTTATAAAGAAATTCAATTCTTCCTAGGCTCTTTATATCATTAACAAGTTTTCCATAGAATTTAAACAGAATAAGGGCAAAAAGTGCTGCTAAGATTGGAGAAAATACCCAAGCACCAGCAATTTTAACAAGTGTTTCCCATTTTATAGGGGCATTAGTTGCTATTCCTATTCCCACAACTCCCCCCACAATTGATTGAGTCGTTGAGACGGGAAGCCCTTTAATGGTAGCTATCGTTACCCATGTTCCCGCAGCAAGAAGAGCTATTATTGCGAGTTCTAATGACAAGTACTCTGGAGGGACAATGCCTTTTCCTATGGTTTTCATGACTTTTGATCCTTTTAAATAAGCTCCAAGCACCACGAATATTGTGATGGTAAGGGTTGCCTGTCGGAAACTCAATAGGCCTGCACCTACAGCAGTGCCCATGGCATTCGCACTATCATTGGCTCCAATGTTCCAAGCAATGTAAAAGCCTATTGCGATTGCTGCTAAGATCAGTGTCTCCATAGGGTCCCACCTCTTGCTCATTATGTAGTCTGTATGGTTATTTTAAATTAAAAAGTTAGCTTTCTCGTAACTTGGGGTTTTTGATAATTTTAGTCATTATAGAAAAGATGGAGGAATTAATCTTCTTTACAAATATAAAGACAGATTTTGTGTCTTTTGGTGTATTAGTTTATTCATTAAACATATAAATTGTTCACTTTTACTCAAAGACATATGTCGAAAATGACCTCTTGTCATACCGAAAACTAAATAAATGCGATGACCAAAATGATAATGATAAAACTTGGGAGGAAGAGATGATGATAGAGATTCGTTTTCACGGTAGGGGTGGACAAGGTGCAGTTACAGCTGCAAACATCTTGGCAGAGGGAGCATTCTTAGAAGGCAAATATGTACAGGCATTTCCATTTTTTGGGGTTGAAAGAAGAGGAGCTCCAGTTACAGCATTTACAAGAATAGATGAAAAGCCTATTAGAATTAAGACCCAAATCTATGAGCCAGATGTAGTGGTTGTTCTTGATCCTTCCCTCTTGGACACAGTTGATGTAACTGCTGGTCTTAAGGAGGGTGGACTGGTAATTGTAAACACTGAAAAGACCAAGGAAGAGATCCTTGAGAAACTTAAAAAGAAACCAGCTAAGTTGGCCCTTGTTGATGCTACTACAATAGCTTTAGAGATTCTCGGATTGCCAATTACAAACACTTCAATCCTCGGTGCAGTTGCAGAGGCCACGGGAATTGTTAAGATTGAAAGTGTAGAAGAGGCTATCAAAGAGGCATTCTCTGGAGAGCTTGGAGAAAAGAACGCTAAGGCTGCAAGAGAAGCTTTCGAAAAGACTGTTGTTTATGAACTTTGATTTTTCCTTCCTTTAAAATCCATTTAAGGGGTGAATTATCTTGAATACTCTATTCAGGGAGAAGAAGGCAAATGCAAAAAAAATCATGTTTAAATCTATTGATGAATATCCAGAAGCACCAATAACACTTGGAACTACACTTTCAAATTTCACTGGAGACTGGAGAAATTTCATGCCAGTTGTAGATGAAAGTAAATGTATAAAGTGCTATATTTGCTGGAAGTTCTGTCCAGAGCCAGCAATTTACATTAAGGAAGATGGATACGTTGCAGTAGACTATGACTACTGTAAGGGTTGTGGAATTTGTGCAAATGAATGTCCAACCAAGGCAATAAGCATGGTAAGGGAAGAAAAGTGAGGTGATACAATGCCTAAGAAAGTTATAAGTGGTAATTATGCGGCTGCTTATGCTGCCAAACATGCAAGAGTTGAGGTTGTAGCCGCTTATCCCATTACACCTCAAACTTCAATCATTGAGAAGATAGCTGAGTTTATAGCTAATGGAGAAGTTGAGAATCTTGAATATGTGCCAGTTGAGAGTGAACATTCTGCAATGGCTGCTTGTATAGGAGCATCAGCTGCTGGAGCAAGAACTTTCACAGCTACATCAGCCCAGGGTCTTGCTTTAATGCACGAGATGCTTCACTGGGCCGCTGGAGCAAGACTTCCAGTGGTTATGGTTGATGTTAACAGAGCAATGGCACCACCATGGAGCGTTTGGGATGACCAGACTGATTCTCTAGCTCAAAGAGACACCGGATGGCTTCAATTCTATGCTGAAAATAATCAGGAAGTATATGATGGTGTTTTAATGGCATTCAAAATTGGCGAACATGAGAAGGTTAATCTTCCAGTGATGGTTATTGAAAGTGCCTTTATTCTTAGTCACACTTATGATATAGTTGACATGCTAGAGCAGGAAGAGGTAGATGAGTTCCTTCCACCAAGAAAGCCACTATATTCATTGACAGACTTTGATAACCCATTCTCCATTGGTGCATTAGGGACGCCCGCTGACTATTATGAATTTAGGTATAAAATTGCAAAAGCCATGGAAGAAGCCAAGAAAATCATCAAAGAAGTGGGCAAAGAATTTGGAGAGAAATTTGGAAGAGATTACAGTCAAATGATAGAACTCTATAAGACTGAGGACGCTGATATAGTCTTCATGGGAATGGGTTCACTTATGGGTACAGTAAAAGAGGCTGTTGATATCCTTAGAAGTGAAGGATACAAAGTTGGTGCTGCAAAAGTAAGGTGGTTCAGGCCATTCCCAAGAGAAGAGCTTTATGAACTAGCCAAGAGTGTAGAAGGAATCGCAGTGCTTGATAGGAACTTCTCATTCGGACAGGAGGGAATTCTCTTCAATGAAGCTAAAGGTATTCTCTACAACACTGACGCAAACCCAATAATGAAGAACTACATCGTTGGTCTTGGGGGAAGAGACTTAACAGTAAACGATGTGAGAAAAATTGCTAGCAACATGAAAAAGATAATTGAAAAGGGTGAGCTTGATAAAGAAATTGACTGGTACCATTTGAAGAGGTGAAAACGATGGAAATTCCTGCTGATGTGAAAAAGAAGTTAACAATTCCTGCTGAAGAGCACTTTTATGCTGGACACACAGCTTGTCAAGGATGTGGTGCAGCTCTGGGATTGAGATACGTCCTTAAGGCATATGGAAATAAGACAATATTTACAATTCCGGCCTGTTGCTCAACAATCATAGCTGGGCCATGGCCTTACTCCGCTTTCAACGCTCCCCTGTTCCACACAGCTTTTGAAACCACAGGTGCAGTAATAGGTGGAATTGAAGCTGCTCTGAAAGCAAAAGGATATAAAGTTAAGGGCGAAGATGGTGTAATGGTCGTTGGATGGGCTGGAGATGGTGGTACAGCAGATATTGGTCTCCAAGCATTAAGTGGGTTCCTTGAGAGAGGTCACGATGGATTGTACATCATGTATGATAATGAGGCTTACATGAATACTGGTATTCAGAGGTCTTCATCAACACCATACGGAGCATGGACAACTAATACTCCTGGCGGAAAGAAGCGTTTCCTTGAGAGAAAGCCAAAGAAGAAGGTTATTGATATAGTTATAGCCCACAAGCCAGCTTATGCTGCAACTGCGAGCGTTGCATACCCAGAAGATTTTATGAGAAAGCTCAAAAAGGCTAAGACAATTAAAGGCCCTTCATTCATTCAGCTCTTTGCACCTTGTCCAACAGGATGGAGAAGCCCAACAGACAAAACGATTGAACTTGCTCGCTTAGCAGTCCAGACAGCATACTTCCCACTCTTCGAATACGAAAACGGAAAGTACAAGCTAAACATGCCTTCGCCCAAGAAAGAGCCAAAGCCTCTTGAAGAGTACCTCAAGCTCCAAGGAAGATTTAAGTACATGACAAAGGAAGACATGGAAATACTCCAAGAGTGGGTGCTTAGGGAATGGGAAGAGCTTAAGAAGAAGGCCGAAATCTTCGGCTGATTTTTAGATTTTTTATAAAAAGATTTGGGGGAAATAGAGTGTAAGTCATTTGAGGTGGTATGTATGGAGGAAAATCCATTCAAAGCTGATATTGAGAAAGTCCAAAAGGAATATAGTGAAAAGATGACAACAGGTGCAATAGTTTACATTCCCGGAAGTAGCGTTGTTAACAAGACAGGTGGATGGAGAGTTTTCATGCCCAAGTTTGACAAAGACAAGTGTATTAGATGTTTCATATGCTATACACTCTGTCCAGAACCTGCTATATATTTGGATGAAGAGAGTTATCCAGTTTTTGATTACGACTACTGTAAGGGTTGTGGAATTTGTGCAAATGAATGTCCAACCAAGGCAATTGAAATGGTTAGAGAAACCAAATGAGGTGGTATAAATGCCAATGAGAAAGGTTATGAAAGGTAATGAAGCCGCTGCATGGGCAGCAAAACTTGCAAAGCCTAAGGTCGTAGCTGCATTCCCTATTACGCCATCAACTCTCGTTCCTGAGAAGATTAGTGAATTTGTTGCTGATGGAGAAATGGATGCTGAGTTTATAAAAGTTGAAAGTGAGCATTCAGCAATTTCTGCATGTGTTGGTGCAAGTGCTGCTGGAGTGAGAGCTTTTACAGCAACAGCTTCCCAAGGTTTGGCCTTAATGCATGAGGTCCTTTTCATTGCAGCTGGAATGAGGCTTCCAATTGTTATGGCGATTGGTAACAGATCGTTGAGTGCCCCAATTAATATTTGGAATGACTGGCAAGACACAATAAGTGAGAGAGACACCGGATGGATGCAGTTCTATGCTGAAAATAATCAAGAAGCACTAGATTTGATATTGATAGCCTTCAAAGTTGCAGAAGATGAACGCGTTTTGCTTCCAGCTATGGTTGGATTTGACGCATTCATATTGACCCACACAGTTGAGCCAGTTGAAATACCGGATCAAGAGGTAGTTGATGAGTTCCTTGGGGAATATGTACCAAAACATGCTTACCTCGATCCAGCTAAGCCAATTACTCAAGGTGCTCTTGGGTTCCCAGCTCACTATATGGAAGCAAGGTACACCGTTTGGGAAGCTATGGAGAACGCGAGACAAGTAATTGCAGAGGCATTTGACGAGTTTGAGAAGAAGTTCGGAAGAAGATACCACATGATTGAGGAGTACAAGACTGATGATGCTGAGATAATTCTTCTCACAATGGGTTCACTCGCTGGAACACTCAAGGAGTTCATTGATAAGAAGAGAGAAGAGGGATTAAAGATCGGTGCAGCGAAGATGACCGTTTACAGGCCATTCCCAATTGAGGAGTTCAGGGCATTAGCAAAGAAAGCAAAGGTCTTGGCAATTCTTGAGAAGGATATAAGCTTTGGAATTGGTGGAGCAGTATTTGCAGATGCAGGTAGAGCTCTTGTAAATGAGAAAGAGAAACCAATATTGCTTGACTTTATCATTGGCCTTGGAGGAAGAGATGTCACCTTTGAAAACCTTGAAGATGTTGTCGAGATTTCAAAGAAGGCACTTGATGGAGAGAAAGTTGAAGAAGTCAACTGGATAGGATTGAGGAAGGAGATTTTGTGAGGTGATTACGATGGCAGTTAGAAAGCCCCCTATCACAACTCGCGAATACTGGGCACCGGGTCATGCCGCATGCGCTGGATGTGGCCCTGCTATAGTGATGAAGCTTGCCACAAAGGCATTTAGTGAGGCTATGGAAGAAAAATATGGTGATCCAAACGCATTTGCTATTGCCCAAGCCACAGGATGTATGGAAGTTGTTTCTGCTGTATTCCCATATACAGCTTGGAAAGCCCCATGGATTCACGTGGCATTTGAAAACGCTGCAGCTGCGGCAAGTGGTGTTGAAGCCGCATGGAAGAAACTTGGTAGAAAAGGAAAGATTCTTGCAATTGGTGGAGATGGTGGTACAGCAGACATAGGTCTCCAAGCCCTTTCAGGAATGCTTGAGAGGAGACACAATGTAGTTTATCTTATGTATGATAATGAGGCTTACATGAATACTGGCATTCAGAGGTCTTCATCAACACCATACGGAGCATGGACAACCACGTCACCTCCAGGAAAGTACTCAATTGGCGAAGACAAGCCAAAGAAGTGGGTTGCTCTTATAGCTGCGGCTCATCAAGTCCCATATGTGGCCACTGCAAGCATTGGAGATCCATATGATTTCTACAGGAAGATGAAGAAAGCTGCAAGTGTTGATGGCCCGGCATTTGTTCAAGTATTAGCTCCATGTGTTCCAGGATGGAGGACTCCGCCAGAGAAAACTGTCGAAATTGCAAAACTAGCAATTGAAAGTGGTTTGTGGCCATTATTTGAGATTGAAAATGGTGATTTCTACAACATAAAGTTCCAGAGATTCCCGAAAGATGGAAAGTTCAAGAAACCAATTGAGGATTACCTCAAAATCCAAGGCAGATTTAAGCACCTTTTCAAGAGGCCAGAAGCCATCCAAGAGCTCAAGAACCAGATTAAAGAGGTATGGAGAATACTTGGCAAAGAAGTTGAACTTCTTTGAGCTTTTTCTTTTTGTTATTCATTTTTGTATAACACTGTATATTTTATGGACAAAGCTTATAAGAGTGAGAACCTTTTCTTAGATTAACCTAAAATTTGAGGTGATAAAAATGACGATAAAAACTCCACCGAGTATTAATGTCCCGGGATTGGGCGTGGATCCACTTACACAAAGAATAAAAGAAAAGGCGAAGCAATGGAAATATAAGATTGCAGTTTTAAGCGGAAAAGGTGGTGTAGGCAAGTCCACAGTAGCAGTAAATCTTGCAGCGGCCCTTGCAAAGCAGGGATATTTTGTAGGAGTTCTTGATGCTGATGTTCATGGACCTAATGTGGCCAAGATGCTTGGTGTAGACAAAGCTGAAGTTTTAGCTGAAAAACTTGAAGATGGTCATTTTGAAATGATACCCCCCATGAACGACTTTTTAGGTCAGACAACCCCTATTAAAGTCATGAGTATGGGGTTCATGGTTCCTGAGGATCAACCCATTATATGGAGAGGGGCATTGGTTACAAAGGCCATTAAACAGCTTCTTGGAGATGTTAAGTGGGGTAATTTAGATTTCATGATAATAGATTTTCCACCTGGGACTGGTGATCAAATTTTGACTGTTACTCAGACTTTAAACTTGGAAGCAGCAATAATAGTTACCACCCCTCAGGAAGTTGCTTTACTTGATACTGGCAAAGCAGTTAACATGATGAAGCAAATGCAGGTTCCGTATGTAGCAGTCATTGAGAACATGAGTTACCTTATATGTCCGCATTGTGGGAATAAAATTGATCTCTTTGGAGAAGGCGGTGGAGAGAAACTCGCAGAAAAGGAAGGAGTCGACTTCATTGGGAAAATCCCCATTGATCTCAAGGCAAGAGAAGCAAGTGACAATGGAGTACCCATAGTGCTTTATGAAGATACTTCAGCAGCAAGGGCATTTATGGAAATTGCCAAAAACCTTGTTAAAAAACTTGAAGAAAGAGCAAAAAGCGAGTAAAATTGAGTTTTTGCTCTTTAATTTTCATTGCTGCTAAGTCTTCCTTGGTGGAAACGGGGGATACAGCAGGGAGGGGAGATAGAAAGCCTTATCCTTTGAAAGCCCCGCTATTCACGGTGGGGGGCATATCACAATGAGCCTAAAGCTTGAGGGCAAAACTTAAATCCTTTTATTTTTATTTATTCCTTGACAGGGTTGTGAAGGTGGTATACTCTGATTTGGTGACGTAAATGAAAAAGATTTTACTAATCTTACTAATGATGCTGATGTTCCAGCCGGTTTTAGCGGCAGAGTTAGACTTTTATCCAAATGAAAAAGCTTTTGAAAGTTTTCTTGATAATGGAAGGAGTTACCATGTACTTCCAGGTGAAAGTGAATATTCTAAGGCTTGGGCCAAATATTTGGATGAAAAACTCTCGAGATTCAAGGAAAAGGGTGAAGATACGATTGTTCTTGTAGGAAACGTGTATGAAAACTCAAAAATGATGGAATTCTGGCATTTAACGGGTCTTCCTTATGAAGCTTCACTGAAACCTTCAGTAATTGTTCTTGATAATGTGGTGTTTTTCACTGGAAGTGAGGAGAATATGTATTTGATTGAAAGGGCCTTCTCTCAAAAATACGCCTTTAGAACTCAGGAAGTATATGGGAGTTTTTTGATTGGTATTTTGCTAGTGATTTTATTTACTTTCATTTTCTCAAAAAATGGCGTCTACACTCATTTTTTCTATATTTCAACAGTAGCTCTCATTGTTCTTTGGTTTTTTAATTCCAATTTGTTTATGATTGATGAAGGATTTTTAAGATCAACGTTTCAAGATGCTTTATTGGGTAAGGAGAGGACCCCTTTAACATGGGTTTTTGGCCTCTATTTCAGTATCTACTCTCCCAGTGAAGAGGCCCTTTTTATCCTTCATTTATTCTTGTTATTCTTGATTGCAACTTTATTATTTTTTATTGCTCCAAAGTCATACAGGGAACTTGGTTTTCTGGTTTTCGGCCTTACTTTCGCATCCCCTACTTTTCGACACTCCCTTGAGAATTTTAATGAATCTCTATTTGAGGTATTTATCCTTGTAATTGTGTTGGGAATAATTTTGAATGCAATGTTTACTGAAGAAACCACTAAATCAATAAAACGAACCGGGGTTTTATCGTTTATCACCATTTTTGGGGCTTTAATACGGCCTTATTTTGTTTTAATACCTTTTTTCATGTTTTTGGCATTTCCGACAAAATCTATGAGGAACTACTTATACTTAGGTCTCACGGTAATTGGGCTTCTTGTTGGAAGTCTTTACTTCAAAATACCTTTTCCTAAATGGCCATTAGATGCGAACTTTGATTATTTAATACTGTTTGTAAAAGAGGCCTTTATCCAGCTCATTTTAATCATTTATGTCGTATTTAATTTTAAAACATTGATAATGAGGATGAGAGGGGGTAAAGCCCTTCTATTTTATTTATTCCTCAGTTTGTTGGTTTTATTGCCTGTTATTCCAGAAATCTTTCCGGCCCTTATTTTGGTATCATCAGGTCTTGTCGTACGTTTAATCCTTCTTTTCCAAACCTCTTCCTTAGGAGGAGAGGCTAATCTGCAGGAACTCTAATTTTATTAAAAAGTAAGAAGAAAGTTATTCAGAGAATTTAATTGCACCAAAAGTGGCTGACCTCACATAGGGCCCAATCTCTTTTATTATCCCTGGGGCTTGAGTGCCTTTTTTAAGAATCAACAAAGTTTCCATCAATCCAAGCTCCTCCAGGCGTATAACATCCCTGGAATGCCCTGTTTCTAGAAGGGCCTTTTCAATATTCTCACTTATAGTGCCGGTGACGAAAATTTTATCGTGACCATCGCTCAACCATTTCTCTATTCTCTTAATCTGCTCTTCTGTAAATTCTGCTTCGACTTCTCTTGTGCCAAACTCTACTTTTTTTATCTTAATTTCAATAGGAAGGTAGTCTACCCATCCAAATTCTCTTATCATCTGTCGAACTGGTTTTTCCCCAAATATGGATTTAAGATAATAAAGAGGAATGAGGGCATCTTTTGGAGTAGGTGAAAAGACACCTATATCTGTATATACTCCATATCCAACTTTTCCTAGATCTATAAAGCGTCCTTTATATGTCTCCCCTTCTTTAATGCTGTTTAACTTATATGGAACTTCTCCAAATTCTTCTCTAATGAGATTTGTGGAAATTTCCGTATCTTCTCCCTCGAGTGTTATTTTTACCCATTGCTTTTGAGTTATTCCTATTTTCCAAGAAACTTCTAAATCTCCAATAAGAGAATCTAGTTTTTTATCAAGTTTCTGAAAACCACTTCGATCTCCGTAAATTTTCTCAAGAATAATTATTTCCATATTATCATCCCCGCAGTTCATTAGTACTTAAAAATCAAGCTTTAATTCCGAGTTCTTTTTCAAGTTTCTTTATTCTTTCTTGAAGTTCTTTCACAACTTCGCTGTTATCATATTGCATAAGCATTTCTCCACATAAGGGACATCTGAATTCATATTCCATGGCCTCATCAAAAGTCAACCTCGGATGACTTGGAGTTCCACAATGATAGTAGATTTCTTTAGTTTCCTCTTCAAGGGCTTCTTTGAGTTTCTTTAGCTCTTGCATTTTTTTGCTTCTTATTATATCTGATAACCTTTTTGTTTCGAGATGCCAGTAATAGTAATACCATCCTGTATCCTTGTCTCTAGTTCTCCTAAACTCTGCCAACTGATTATCATAGAGGGAATACAAAATTTTACGTACTGTGTTTACTCTTATCCCCGTTATCTCTGCGAGCTCTTCATCAGTAGCTTCGACTTTCTTCTCTAGGGCTTTAATTACTTCTTTAGCTTCTTCCCCTCCAATTTCCTCCACGAACTTTAGGAGTTCCTTGTTTTTTCTTCTTGCCATTGTTAAACCCTCCAAATTAATGAGTTTTAATTTAAGAATTGGTTTTTATGCCTCTTTTGGTAATTCTACTTATATAATTATGAGTCTAATCCTATATATAGATTTTTGTCGAAAAGAGGGGGTTAGTGTATAAAAAAGAGCATCAATTTAATCGGTAAAATATTCATCAACAAGCTCTTTTGCTGAAGGTTTGTAAAGTTCCAGAATTTTGATATTTTCTATAACATTTCCTTCTCTAAGGGTGAGCTTGACTTTCCCACCATACACCTGTAAGTCAAGAAGGCCATAAATAGCATCCTCAGCTTCGAGGGGAGTCTTAAACTTCATTATATACTCTCCACTTCCATCGATAAGCTTAACCCAGTACTCATTCTTCCTTTTGAATGGTCTTGTAACTTTAGGTTTAAACTTTTCGATTGTGATTTCCAATTAAGCCACCTCCATGATATCATTGCCATTTAGGGTGCTTATTGCTCTTTCTATTGTTTACTCTTTTACCATTTTTAAGCCTTTGCCCAATAATCTGTTTCACTCCGAAGGGCGGGACTTTGTGAGAGTTCATCAGAACCACTTCCACTAGTTTAGAGTGTTTGTATCTCCACTCTTTCGGAAGGGGTCTTGCAAGCAACAGGGAGGTAAAAATCATTATCTTTATTTGTGTTTTTTGTATGAATAAGTTCAGGGGAAGCACAATGTATGCCATTGAAGTCAATAACTTAAAAAAATATTATCCCAAAAAGATTCCTTTTCCACTTAGGAAGATAGAATGGGTTGAGGCGGTTAAAGGGATAAGCTTTAAGGTTAAAAAAGGTGAATTATTTGGTTTATTGGGCCCAAATGGTGCTGGAAAGACCACTACAATAAAGATGCTTACCACACTTTTGGAGCCAACAGATGGCAGTGCAAGAATTTTGGGCTATGACATAAGAGAAAATACACGGGAAATTAGAAGAAGGATAAATCTCGTTGCTGAGGGAGAACGAACTCTTTACTGGCGTTTAAGCGGTTATGAAAATCTAAAATATTTTGCGAGAATATACTATGTATCTAAAGAGGAGGAAAGGGAGAGGATTGAATTTCTCCTTAAACTTGTAGGATTATGGGAAAAGCGCAATGATTTAGTAATGAACTACTCCCGGGGAATGAAGCAACGACTAGCGATAGCAAAGGCCTTGGTGAATGATCCGGAGGTACTTTTTCTGGATGAGCCTACTTTAGGGTTGGATGTCCAAAGTTCAATTTTCGTTAGAGAGTTCGTGAAAAAACTTGTTGATGAGCAGGGAAAGACAGTCCTCTTAACAACCCACTATATGGCTGAGGCGGAACAACTTTGTGACAGGATTGCTATAATTGACCATGGAAAAATAATAGCTCTTGATACTCCGGATAATCTCAAAAAGCTGGTTATGGATGAAGACGTGGTTGAAATTCGTCTTAAAGGAAACGTGCCTGAGGAGATCCCCTGGAGACTAGCAATTGTCGAACGAGACGTAGAAAGTAATTTCACGGTTCTTAGAGGCACAGTAGATGAAGAAGAGTTACCAAAAGTTGTAGAATGGTTGGTTAGGAGAAAAGCGAAGATAATAAGTGTTGAACAAAAAGAGCCCACTCTAGAGGATGTTTTTATAAGACTCACAGGCAGGGGGTTGAGGGATTGATCCTCTCTGCAGTCGTAGAAAAGGAGTTTCGAATGTTCTTTCGATATCCTCTCAGGGTTATAAGCTCTATACTGGTTGGTATAGTGTTTCTTTTACAGTTTGTCTTTTTTGGGCAAGCTGTTCTCGGAGGACGTTATTCTGCTTTATTGGAAGTTTCTACTGGCATGGGGGATTATCCTACTTATGCATTAATAGGATATGTGCTATGGTGGGTTTCTGTGTCTCCAATGGAGGCTTATGTCTGGGGGGTGAGGAGAGAACTGCAGAGGGGAACATTTGAAATGAACGTTCTTTCCCCAACAAAAATTGTGGAATTGTTATCTGGACTGGCCATTAGCTGGCTTCTTATGGATTCTGTTCTTATGATGATAGTTTTTGCAATTGGTGTAGTGATCTTTGATATTCCTCTTACCCTTTTAATCATTTTAAAATCCCTTCCAATTGTGGTTGCTTCATTGATAGCTTTTTTGGGATTTGGCTTTGTATTTGCGGGACTAGTTATGATGTTAAAAAACATAGGGCCGTTTGCTCAGATATTTGAATTTGCCATGCTATTCTTCTCGGGAGTGTTCTTCCCATTAAATGTCATGCCTGAAGCCATGATAGCTTTTTCAAAACTCTTCCCATTAACTCATGCTGCCGCTGTTGTAAGAAGTCTCTTTGTTGGTAGAGGGTACCTAGAAGTTTGGGGGGAGGTAGCTTGGCTTTTAGTCTTGATTCCAATTTATTGGGGAATTGGTTATTTACTCTTTAAATGGGCCGAAAGGATTACGAGGGTGATTGGATATGGAGGCTATTAATGAGCTTAGGGCACTGTATGGAGTTGCAGTGAAAAACTGGCGTATTTTCACAAGCTATAAACTTTGGTTGGTTAGTGATGTGATGATGGGCTTCTTTTTCGTTGGTCAGGCCCTGTTGATAGGAATTGGATTAACTGGTGAGAGGAATTCTCTAGCTCTCCAACAGATCACAGGGTATGCGGATTATGTGACCTTCGCAGTTCTTGGTTTTATGGTTCTTGGATTTGGACTTACATTTTTAAGTGGATTTGTGTGGAGCGTAGTTGAGGAACTGTATGCAGGTACCATTGAGTATTCCTTTGCAGCCCCAATGAGAAGGATAACCTTCTTCATGGGGAATGTACTCATACGACTCTTTCTATCTTTTCTTTACATGAGTGTTTATGTTCCTATTTTTATCTTGCTCTTTGATGTGCGGTTTAACTTCCTAAATTTTGTGAAAGCCCTTCCCTTCCTTTTGGTTGGTGCAGTAGGGATGATTGGTCTTGGAATGGCAGCAGCAGGGTTAGTGCTTTACTTAAAAGATCCAGGTCCATTTATAACAATACTTGAGATGCTTGTATTTGCATTGAGTGGAGCAATGTATCCAATTTCTATTCTCCCTATGGGTCTCCAAATATTGGCAAAGGCCTTACCATACGCTCCGACCAGCGAAGCGGTTAGAAAGATCGTGGCTTATGGGTACACTGCCTCTGTTAATGAGATATCATATCTAGTGCTCCTTTCTGGGTTTTATGCAATAATAGGTTACCTATCTTATAAATGGAGTGAAAAACAAGCCAGAACTGTGGGATTAAAGAGCTATTAAAATGGGAGTTCTATATTAAGTTCCTTGGCTTTCTTTTTAATTTCTTCAATGCCTATTATTGCGGTTCTGGCCCCTACTTTCTGGACACTTAAATATGCTAGAAAAGTTCCTAAAGTTGCGGCTTCTTTCAATCTCCATCCCTTTATTATACCGTAAATAAATCCGGCATCGAAGGCATCTCCGGCCCCCGTGGAGTCGATGACTTTAGCGCTTAATCCTTTAACTTTGAAGATTTCTCCTCTTTCATTTCGGAGCAAGGCACCACCACCATTCAGGGTTATTATTAAATTTTTGCTTTTTACAGCTTGGAGATTCTCTAAACTTCCATACTTTCGTTTGAACTCATCTTCATTCATCAGAAGGTAGGTGATCTTATCTTCAACTGATTTGGGAAGCTCTGCCTCCCCTATATCAAGAAAAACAGGTATATCCCTCTTATGGGCGAATTTCGCTGTCTTTTCTATAATCTCCTTTGGATTTGAAGACATGTGAATGTATCTCGCTCTCGATAAGTATTCCAGATCAATTTCTCTGTGGGCGTTTGCTCCCAGATGCTTGACGATTCTCTTATCTTCGTTCTTTATCATGGATATTGCTATGCCAGAGGGCTCGTTCACCACTTTAATTCCTTCTACATCAACTCCTATTTTTTTGAAGTAACTTATATGGGCCTCTCCAATCTCGTCATTGCCCACAGCACCGATAAATCCAACTTTAAGGCCCATTTGAGAGAGCCAGGAGGCAGTATTGCCTGCAGCTCCACCTAATCCAAAATGGGCTTTCTTGGCGATTACCTTTTCATGAAATTCAGGAAATCTCTCTACTAAAAGAGTGACATCATAGTTAAGGTTACCAATTGCAACTATATCAAACACCTTCCCCACCTCGCTCTTTTTTTGTAGGTCAATAGATTTATTTTTTTCGGGTGGGGAGACTTTTTCCATAAGGGTAGTTACCCCTTTTCTCTATTTCACTGTTTTTTTTGTGTGCACTAGTGAACAAAGAAATGCTTTTATACTTGGATAGTCAAATTCAAATGATGTTCTAAACATTTAGATTGTGGGTGATATGAATGGAAGATAGATTAGAAAATGCCCTTAATTGGGCTCTAGAGAAATTTAAAGCAGACTATATTGAAATTCGACATGAAAATATAAACAAAAATACACTTGAGCTCAAGGATGGCACATTTACGACTTTCGCTGGCAAAGGTCAAATGGGAGTTGCCATTAGGGTTCTAGCAGATGGCGCATGGGGATTTGCATCAACAAACAGACTTGAACAGCTTGAAAATGCTATAGAAAGTGCATATAAACTTGCAAGGGCGACAGCAAAGGCCAAAAAAGAGAAAATTCAGCTTGCAGAGGTTAAAGCCCATCAAGATATCGTAAAAAGTAAAATGAAAGTAAAACCCAAAGAAGTTCCAATAGAAGAGAAGGTTGAGAGGTTAATGGATTTGGAGGCTCTTCTCAAAGAAGACAAAGCTATAAAATCAACTTGGCTTCGCTATGAGGATGCAAGCGGTGAAAAGATTCTTCTGACAAATGAAGGTACAAAGATAAAGTGGGATCTTAACTATGTTTGGCAATATGTTTGGGCCACAGGTAAAGAGGGAGAAAAACTTGCTGCAGCAAGGGACGAAGTAGGAGCAGTTGAACATGGCTGGGAGCTCTTTAAGGAGAGAGAACCAAATGAGGAGGTTGCCAAAAGGGTTGTCAGAAAGGTTCATGCTCAGCTTCAGGGAGTTGTTCCCAAGAGAGGAGAGTTCCCAATAGTGGCAGGCCCTATAGTTGTTGGTATCATAGCTCATGAGGCCCTTGGGCACTTGGCTGAGGCAGATTTAACTATAAATTCGCCGTTTAAGGATCTAATTGGTAAGCAGATTGCCCCTGAACATGTTACCATGAGTGAGCGCATAGTTGAAGGTGGATTTGGTAATGATAGATATGACGATGAGGGAGTACCAGTTAAGAACATTCATATAATTAAAAATGGGACTCTCAAGCAAATAATGCTGAACAGGGAATATGCTCAAAAATGGGGTATGGAACCCAACGGCCATGCAAGGGCCGAAAATTACACATATCCTCCAATAATAAGAATGCGCAATACTATTTTTGAACCCAGAGACTGGAAATTTGAAGAGATGATAGAGGAAATTAAGTTTGGTTATTACGTGGTTGATTTCAGAGGGGGCCAAGCACAGCTTAATTCGGCATTCCAAGTTGGAGTTCAAGAAGGTTATATGATAGAGAACGGTGAAATAACGAAGCCAATAAGGGACACTTCAATAAGCGGAATTGCAATTGAGGCCTTAAAGAAGATAAGCGCTGTAGGAAGAGACTTTGGTCTCGAAATGGGAAGATGCGGAAAGGGACAGACCGCTTTTGTCAGCTCTGGTGGTCCGCACATGCGCTTTGATGGAGGAATAATAATAGGGTGATGAAAATGGAAAACCTAATTCGTTTTGGAGAAAAATTCTTCGATGAACTTGAGATTGCTATTTACAAAAATAGAGATGCAAGCGTTAACATAGAACTCAACGAGGTTTCTACTTCAGCTTTAAGGGAAAGGGTTGTTACCGTTGTCAGAGGTGTTAAGGATAAAAAGCTTGGGGTTTCGATAGTTGATACTGCAGATGAAGAAAAAATCAAAGAATCCATAGAAAGGGCATACAAGATGGCAAAGCTCAACAAGCCCGATGAGAAGTGGATTTCACTCCCAGAACCAGGAAAATACAGGAAGCCGAGAAAAGTTGATAAAGAGCTCAAAGAAGTTTCCCCAGATTACTTTGTGGAACTTGCGAGAAAAGGTATAGAGCTTGCAAGGGAAGAAGGCATAGTGGTAGCTGGTGGTGGAGGAGGAGCAGAATGGAGAGAAAGCTTGATAATAAATTCTCATGGGATTAATGTGTCTCAAGAGGGGGGAGGAGCTTTCTTCTACATTGAGCTTGTTGGGATGAAAGAAGGCAGAGTAACTCCCGGTATTTTTGACTTTGATGCAAAGCTTTCTCTTAATCTCAACGTTGAAGAAGTTATTAGAAAAGCTCTTCAAAAAGTTAAATGGGCATTCAATGTTGAGAAAAGTAAAACAGAGGAAGCAAAAGTAATTCTGGAGCCAGAGCCCATTTCAAGTCTTTTAACCTATGCTCTGTTCCCAGCATTCAGCGGTGAAAAACTCGTGAAAGGCACCACCCCATTAGCCAGTAAGGTAAATGAAAGTATTTCAAATGAACTCCTAACGATCTATGATGACCCACTCCATGAACTCAGCATAAATCCTGTTATAGCAGATGATGAAGGAGTCCCAACTAGGAAAAATGTGTTAGTTGAAAAGGGAATTTTCAATGGTTTCATATGGGACAATTACTGGGCGAAGCTACAAGGACTCGAAAGCACCGGAAATGCAAAAAGGAGCCTAAATACTGGGGGGATAAGCATAGGCTTCCACAATGTTATCATTGAAAAGGGCAAGAAGTCACTAGAAGACCTTGTGGGTGAGATAGATCACGGCTACTTAGTGGATGGATTTCAAGGGGCCCATTCGAGCAACCCAGACAATGGAAACTTTGCAGTAGTGGCTAATCCGGCCTTTCTGATAAAAGATGGAGAGGTAACAGGTTCAACGGTTTTCATGATGAGCGGAAATATCTACGAGCTGTTACCCACTCTCTATGAGGTTAGTAAAGAGCAGAGAGTACTTCCTTTTGGAGGCAGCATGGTTGTGCCAGCAATGGCTTTTGAGAACGTGAGGATAGCAGGTAAATAGAGGGTTATTTTGTTATTTTTGGTGGATTTATTTTTATTTTTAACAATTTTTTCAGGTTGGATGATTTCAACTATTCTTGAGAGAATCAATATGCTGTCTGAAGATTTCTCTTTAATCAACATCTTTAAAAACCCACCGTGGAATCCACTAAAGGCGAGAAAAAGGAAAAGTGAGAAAAGGTGAGAGAAAATGAGGAATCCATTTGAAAAAATGCCTACTATCCTTTTGGCAGATGAGATCATTGATAAAGCTTTTAGGCGGGCTGAAAAAGCAGCTTCTGCTTTTACCCCAAGGGGCAACATAATCAGTAAGGCGAGACAAAGGGAAGAGCTTAGAGTAAGGACTGTTTCAAATGTTACTAGGGACAGTCTTAGGAAAGTTCTTGATAGAACACCCGGGGTTTCGACCCTTCCTCCTTTTTACCAGGAGCTTCTTGATACTCTCGTGGACAAAAGAATGTTTCATAAGGCCTTAGCATCAATAAATTGGGCGATAAAAACCATTAGAGGTCTTGAGGAGAGATACGTAGAGAAAATAAGATACTCAAGAGATCCAAAGGAGATTGCAAAATTAAGGAGGGAATTCTACGGCAGGGTAGCGAGTATTTTGAAGGACATAAATGATAACCTTGAATATTTGAACAAGGCCAGAGACGTCTTAAAGGACATGCCAGTAATTGACCTTACTCTTCCCACGATAGTTATTGCAGGCCATCCAAACGTGGGTAAGTCTACACTCTTGAGAAAGCTTACAAACGCTAAACCGGAAGTTGCCACATATCCTTTCACTACAAAGGGGATAAATGTAGGCCAATTCGAAGAACATTGGTTGAAATACCAAGTCATAGACACTCCAGGTCTTCTGGACAGGCCAATAAGTGAGAGAAATGAAATTGAAAAACAGGCGATTTTGGCCTTGAGGCACCTTGGAAAGTTAGTTATCTACATCTTTGATCCAAGTGAGTACTGTGGTTACCCTATAGAGGATCAAATGCACCTTTTTGAAGAGATATATGAAGAGTTTGGAGATTTTCCATTCATAGTGGTGTTAAATAAGACAGATATAGCTAGTGAAGACAAAATAAGAAAGGTTGAAGAGTTCTTACAGAGAAGGGGGATTAAATCTCTGAGAATTGCAGCAGAAAAGGGGATTGGAATAGATGAACTAAAGAGCAAGGTAATAGAAATAATAAAACCGGAAATGGAAGCTATTGCCCGCAGTATGGGCAAAACTGAAGGTGAATAGGCTTAAGAGCTCCACAATGCTCACACTTTTCTTTTAACTTTGCTCCGCAATTAGGACAGTTAAGGTAGTCGTCCTTTATTGGGAATCCACAGTTGTAGCATTTGTTTTGGGCAATTCTCCTTTTATAAACTCTTTCAGGCTTGAAATACTCCTTCCTGAGATAGTAAAGGGCTGCAAGTGTTGCCACAGCTCCAAATAGACTAATACCTATGATATGAACTATGTTCCATATTGCCGAGATTGTCAGGTAGAGGAGAAGTAATGCTGAATATGCGATCAACGATGAGGTGTAAATGTTTTTGTACTTTCTGAGAAGGAGTAGTGACATCACAAAAATTGGCAGAACAAATGCAAGTTTAAGCATTAAAACCTTGAGTCTGTACACTTGATACGCTCGGGTGTATTCTTCATTCGCTTTTTGCATCAACTCTTGAATTTGTGAGCTCAGCTCCTGTAGCTTATTGTGAACATCATCATAAGCGCTTTTTGCTCCAAGATATTTTAAATAAGCTTTTTCATATTCCTCTTTTGCTTTCAAATATTCCTGTTCAAGCTCCTTTGTTGCATTTCCACTCTCAAGTGCAACTCTGTATTCCTCCCTTTTGAAGAGATAAACCCTCTCAGCTTCCGTAAGATTACTTTCAGCCTTTTTATATCCCTCATAAAGCTCCCTATCAAGTTCCATTAGACGACTTTGATTTTCAAGAAGAGGTGTTATCCCATATTTTTCTTGGTAGTATGTATAATCTGGTCTTTGAGGGATATTTTCAAGCTCTCTCAGAAAATTTATGCTCGCTAAAAGAAGGAATGCAACAAACAAACTTGCTAATATTTTTTCAAGCCGTGAATATTCCACTACTTACACCTCATTATAAAATAAACACTGAAGTATATAAGCAATTCGCAGAAAAAGAGAAAAATCAAGCGCTTTCTTCTTTTAGAAGGACTGCATTTACAACGCCATCTTGACCTGGTCTTGAAGTTACTAAGGCCTTTCCAATCTCTGTCTGGACAATTGCGCCCTTTGTGACTATATTTCTCCTAACGTATTGTCTGTTAGCCGGATTTTCCACTACACTGATTATTTTTGCTTTTTTACCCTTTCCATTCTCGAAAACATTTGCATAGATGGTCTTGACGAGTCTAACCTTTCTGTTGCCTCCATACGTCCTTATGATTTTTCTTTCTTCCTTTTCTTCAACTACCCTAGTTAGTGCCGGTTCTCTTCCAAGCTCTCTTTTTCTCTTCTTTCTTGTGAATATGATTCTTCCACCTGAAGGTTTTTTTAGTGATCTTCCTTGCCAGATAGCCATAACTCTCACCTCATGATGATCTTAACCCTATGGGCATTTTAAAAATTTGCTTATAAATCTTTTCCCATAGGGCAAGTACTTTCAATGGTCTGCTTGATTGCAGTGTTAATGTATTCTTTTTGTTCGAAGCAATTAATGAAATGAATTCAAAGACAATGTTTACAGCCAAGAGTGCAGTAATAAAGCCTGGGTCGTATTGAGGATAAACCTCCACCAAATCAAAGCCTGCAAAATTTAATCCTTTTAGTCCTTTTCTTATTAGTTCTAGTGCCTCTCTGCTAGTAGGACCACCTACTTCAGGTGTTCCTGTTCCTGGAGCATATGCCGAGTCAATAAAATCAATGTCAAACGTTACAAAGACTTTAACATAGCCTACGCGCTCTTGAATCATCTGCGCTACCTTGTCAATTCCAAGTTTGAACATTTCTTCGGCAGTTACTATCTCAAACCCAAGCTCTCTTGCTTTATCTATTTCATCTTTGGAGTATGTAGAACCTCTTTTCCCAATTTGAATAGAATGCTCAGTAAGAAACAAACCCTCTTCCAAATGATCACCCCCCAAGGCTATTGGGTTACTTCCTTGTCTATTATTGAGCGATACTCCTTTTCAATTGTTTCGTAGGAATGCTCTATAAATCCAGAGATAACTTTTATGTCTCCATAATCAATTCCTGGGCAATATTCAAAGGGGCTTATATTTAAAACTGGATTGTGAGATCTTAATATAAGTGATTGGCTCCTAATTGCTTCTGGTCATATCTAGCTTAAGTGTGGTAAGCGCCAAAAACTCCTAATGCCTGCAAACCTTGGCACTTCCAGAGGATCAAGTGGTTTATATTTTCCCATTTTCTTCACTTCCTAGATCATCTATATTTTCTTGTTCATTAGTATTTTTATCATTTTTTAATCCTGAAATTAACAATCTAAAATTTTAAATCAGCTATTTTGGATAATATCAATTTTATCCTCCTGGAAGACCCCTTCCGAAAGGGTGGGATAGTTCACAACTACCCAAAACCACGTGAGTAATCACGTTTTCGATTTCTGGATAATTATTCCCGAGTGTGTGGAGAAAGTCATTTAGCTCGTTCACCTTTTTGGAACTTTTTCTTAAATTATTTAAGTATTTTTTCGTTTAATTTCTTTTATCTTCAAGGAAAAATTGTAAAAATATTTGGAGATATCTTTAGTCTGAATGGTGATAAAGATGGCAGGCAAGCTAGCTAATAGTAGTGTAGAATTAATTGGAGACACACCAATAGTAAGGCTTTCCAAAATAGATAAAGACTATCCGTTTGAAATTTGGGCAAAGTGTGAATTTATGAATCCCACTGGTAGTGTAAAAGATAGAATGGCTTATTACATGATAAAAGAGGCCGAAAAACAGGGAAAATTGAAACCAGGAATGACCATAGCGATAGCCACGACCGGGAACACTGGAATAGCATTTGCTGCTTGGGGTTCTTACTTTGGGTATGATGTCTTAATAGTCATGCCTGAGGAAATGAGCTACGAGAGGAAACTTTTAGACATGCTCTTTGGTGCTAAATTAATCTATACTCCCGGGGGAGAAAGCGACGCTATGGGAGCATTAGAATACGCGAAAAAGCTTGAAAAAGAAAATCCTGACAAATATGTGGTGTTGGATCAGTGGGATGATGAGGCAAACTTCAAGGCCCATTACGAAACCACGGGAAGAGAAATAATAGAGCAGCTGGGAGCAGAGAATATTAAAGGCTTCGTGGCTGGAGTTGGCTCAGGAGGAACACTTGTTGGGATTGCAAAGAGATTGAAAGATGCTAACCCTAGGATAATAACTGCGGGAATGGAGCCAGCAGAGTGTCCAACGGCTGAAGGATGGTTCAAAAGTGGGGAGTTAGGAGCTTGGGGAAGGCATGAAGTTGAGGGGATTGGTGATGGGTTTGTTCCAAGTTTGGTTGAAAAATACAAGCAATATATTGATGATTGGGTTACTGTGAGTAGTGATGAAGCAATTGAAATGGCAAGAAGAATAGCTAGGAGGGAAGCTCTTGGAGTTGGAATTTCATCAGGAGCAAATGTAGTAGCAGCAATAAAACTTGCAGAACGGCACAACTTTGGAGAAGGGGATAGAGTTGTTACAATTCTCCCTGATTATGCGGCGAGATACTTTAGCACTAGACTCTTCCTAAAGAGGAGACTAGGAACAGAAGAGCACGAAAGAATGCTAGAACTGGCCAGGGAGGATTAAATCTCTTCTTTTCACCTTATTATCCTATTGGGGAGGCCCTTTATATTTGTAGAGAAACTTGTATGTTCAAAATGTGGGGAAGAATATCCTCCAAATGTACTTTTCTCCCAAAACCCTTAAAACATTACTCCTCTATTTTTATTGGTGGTGTTTGTGGGAGCAGTAAACGCATTTGCTAGAGGTATAATTACCATCACAAAAAATCCAAGACTTTTGTTAATCCCATTAATAATTTCGCTTCTTTTAAGTCCCTTATCTGCTTATCTACTTAAAGAAGTGCCTGTTTTTCAGGGGTTTTCTGAAGGGACTCTCTCCCCGGAAAATGGGAGCATAATCTTTGAAGAGTATGGAGGAGGACTTTCTGAAGAGGCTATTAATGAGATGGTAGAATTTCTTAAGTTTCTTGTGATCTTCGTGCTTATTTCCCTATTGCTTCAGGCTTTAAGCGAGTATGCGGTTATTAAAGGTGCTTTAATGGCAGAAAATAACCAGAAATACACTCTCGTGGATTTATTGTACGAGGGTGTTTATCATGCATTTCAAGTGTTCTTGGTTAATCTTGTAGTGGCAATTCTAAGTGCAGGAGTCCTTTTGCTCCCTGTCTTCTTCTTTGGAATACTCATGGCACTTACAGGAGTCTCTGCATTGGTTGTTCTTCTTTTGGCTGTGGAGATACCCCTTGCTTTGTTGTTGATGTCGGCCAGTTCCATGGCCGTGCCAATATACGTTATTACTAATTCTATAGGGGCCTCTTTAAGCTGTTTCTCAATTGCATTTAAGAATAAGCTCTCTTCCATAGGTTTTGCAGCATTGCTGTTAGTTTCAATATTCCTATTGCTGGCAATTCCAGCATCGTTTATTGGTCTTCTCTTTTTGGGTAGAACAGATTTCATGGCCAATTTAGTATCCAATATTTTGCAAGCACCATTTCAAGCAGTAATGCAGGCTTTAATTGCTATAGGTGGTTTAATGCTGTACCTTGAATTGATAGCAAAGAGGAAAAGTTTTGAAGAAGAGATAACTGAAGAATTTGGTATTTAACCATATCTTCTCTCTTTTGCTGCTTTTACCAGGCCTTTAAATACTGGAGCTGGATTCATGGGCCGTGATTTGAACTCAGGGTGGAATTGTGTTGCTATGAAGTAGTGCTTATCAGGTAGCTCAAGGATTTCCATTCTCCTCTCATCGTCGCCAGCTATACCACTGAAAACCAAACCTGCTTTCTCGAGTTCATTAATAAAATCGGGATTTACTTCCCAGCGGTGTCTGTGGCGCTCATAGATAAGTTCCTTAGCATAGAGTTTGTGAGCAAGTGTGTCTTTCTTTATTTTTATTGGGTATGCTCCAAGTCTCATTGTGCCACCAAGCTTATCAAGGTCACGTTGCTCTTCCATGAGATCAATGATTGGATAAGGAGTATGGGGATCTATCTCTGTGGAGTTCGCTCCTTTAAAGCCTAACACATGCCGTGCGAATTCTACTACTGTTAACTGGAATCCAAAGCAAATTCCCAAGAAGGGAATGTTGTTTTCTCTTGCGTATTTCACGGCCATTATCTTTCCTTCACTACCTCTAGCCCCAAATCCTCCAGGCACTATAATGCCATCAACATTCTCAAGGAGTTTAACTCCTTCTTTCTCCAGATCTTCGGCTTCAATCCACCTTATTCTGACTTTCACTTCATTAGCTACACTTGAGTGCTTTAGGGCCTCTTTAATGCTTAGATAAGAGTCAGCGAGTTTAACGTATTTACCGACGATTGCTATTTCCACCTCATCTCTTATTTCTTTGTACTTTCTAACCATCTCCTTCCAGGCCTTCAGATCGGGTTCCCTATCATCGATTCCGAGCCTTTTTGTAAGGTATTTGCCTAATCCTTCTTTTTCAAGCAATAGGGGCACTTCATAGGTATCCTCAACATCATAAGCAGAAATCACGGCTTCAGTAGGTACGTTTGTGAAGAGACTTATCTTTTTCTTTGCATTCTCTTCAAGTGGGTCCTCACTCCTTGCTATTATTGCATCAGGCTGGATTCCCAATGATCGGAGCTCTTTGACACTGTGCTGAGTCGGCTTTGTCTTTTGCTCTCCTACAACTTTAAGCTTTGGAACATAAGTTACATGAACAAATGCTACATTATCCCTGCCTTCCTCAAGTTGCATTTGCCTGGCCGCCTCAAGGAAGGGCATGCTCTCTATGTCACCAACAGTACCTCCAATTTCAACAACAACTACATCATATTCGTCTGCAATTTTCCTTACACGTTCTTTTATTTCGTTTGTTATATGAGGGATGACCTGTACTGTGGCTCCTAAATAATCTCCCCTTCTCTCTTTTTCTATAACAGTAGAATATACCTTTCCGGTAGTTATGTTATGATCAAAGGTTAAACTTGTGTTTAAAAAGCGCTCATAATTCCCCAGATCAAGATCAACTTCTCCTCCATCGTCTAGTACAAAAACTTCACCGTGCTGATAAGGGCTCATCGTCCCCGCATCGTAGTTGAGGTAGGGGTCGATTTTTATGTTTGTGGTTTTCAAGCCTCTCGATTTCATGAGCATTCCGAGTGAGGCACTCGTTATTCCCTTTCCAAGGCCGCTCACTACTCCACCGGTTACAAAGATGATCTTTGCCATGTCTAAACCTCCAAAAGTTATATTGTTTGTTGACATGAAAGAGCTTAAAAGTTTTGTTTAGAAAAAGCTTTAAAAACCTTTTGTTTTGTTTAGCGTAAATGATAAGAATAATCGTAACGTTATTTCTAATAGGTGATGCAATGTGGAACATTATGAAAGGTGGATCAAAACATATTTCACGTCGGAACATACCCAAAAAACATACCTATCTGCCCTCCACAAATTCCATAACAAATTTGGTTACATAACTACTCCAGATGAACTTCTGGATGCTATAACAACATGGATTCGTGACCTCAGAACCGAGGGCTACACACCCAAAACCATTAACAACTACGTAACCGCAGTGCTGTCTTATTATCGGGATCAGGGGATCACTATCCCCGAGGACACTTGGAGACGCATAAGAAGGAGAATTCTACCACCAAGCAAACCCTCAACCTTCGACAAAGCAGGAACACACGACGAGTGGAAAAGGATACTCTCTCATATGTCCTTGGAAGGCAGAAGTCTCTTCTTATTTCTGCTTTCTTCGGGTTGCCGTATAGGTGAAGCACTCCAGCTAAAAGTCAGCGATCTCGACCTCGAAGCAGACCCTCCACGGGCATACATTCGCCCTGAATATACAAAAGGGGGTTATGGGGGTAGGGTGGTCTTTTACACATATGAGACAAGGGATGCAATCGCTGAGTGGCTAAAGCTAAGACTAATACTCAACAAGCGTGCTCCAAAACGCTATTATATCCCAAAGCACGGTAGATATGCATACTACACAGAAAAAGACGACAACAGAGTCTGGCCTATATCTGTATCTACAGCACAAGCCATTTTATGGGAAGCTCTCAAGCGAGCAGGTTTAGACAAACGAGATCCAAGGACAGGAAGGAGACTAATCCACATACACAGCACACGTAAGTTCTTCAGGAGCAATTGCGGACTCAGTGATGCTCTCACACATGCTTTGATGGGACATGAAGGCTATTTAGACCGTAGCTACCTCCGTCAGAACGTAAATCGTGCCGCAGAGGAGTATAAAGCCATCACAATCCCCCGTCTAACCATCTTCGAGAGAACAACAACAGACAAAATGGAAATTTTGAAATTGATTGCAAAGGCACTTGGCGTGAACGAAGAACGCTTGGACACAGCCTTAAGGGACGCCCTGTCCTTCGAAGACAGCATAATGCGTATCAGAGAGATGATACAAGAATCCCTACGGTCTAACAAAGAATATCAAATCGTAGAGGAGAAAGATGTCCAGTTCTATCTACTGAACGGCTGGGACGCGGCAAAAGTCCTTAATGATGGGAGATTCCTTATGGTGCGTGCCTAGTTGGACTTAGGTTTCTCTTCATTCTTTTCATCTTTTCTTAACATCCAATAGAGATTAAGGTATAGCGGAAGTAAATTAAAGTCTCTAGATAGTCCATGAAGAAAACCAGGTAATTTCTGTCTTGGATATTCAATTAGGGGATGTCTTCCAGGTAATGGAATTATGAAAAACTCCTTATTTCACCAAGTCTTGTGCGATATAAAACCTCAATCTTCTTCCCAAAAAAATAAGTTTCATTTATAAAATAACCAAGAGTACCACTCTCTTTTGGACTTAAACATTGAATGGGATATTCTTCGGGGAAGCTTATATACTCTCTCCATTTTTCAGGAGGAATTGGTTCACCCCATCTCAATAATACCCTTCCTATTCCAACATCATAAGCAGGATTTTGGCTCACATTCTCTATAATTAGCATGTTGTCGTTTATTCTAACACTAAATGATGGTTCAAACTGATTAAGCAACAAAAGATTTTGTCTTTCATAAATTTCAGCCTGCCTCCAGATAACGAGTAATTGAGCATAAATTACAATAAGCATTAAAAAATCTGCACCCCATCCGAGCGTAACAAAGGCAAATACTGGAAATGCTAATATCAACATTATCTGTATTAAAATCCAGAGCATAAGTTTAACCAGACCCCTTATCAGCTCTACTTCCCCATATTTTTGAGTCCTCTTTAGACTTAAATATTTTTCGCAAGTTCACTTATGAGACTTACTTCTACCTTTTTTTACTATGACTCACTACAAAAGCAGGAGGTACTCCTTCCTCAGCTTGTCAAATTTTTTGACTTTTAGGATCCTGTAATGCCTGCCCGTTCTAAGATTGACGCCACTTCCAACTTCATCAAAAGCATCTAATTCTTTAAGGAGACTGATGAACCATTCAATTTTCTCCTTCTTTCTTTCGACTTCCCTCAGCTCCTCCCTGAGTTCCTTCCATTTCCCGAATTCAAATCCCTCAATGTGTTTATACCACAATGCCAAATCCTCGGGTCTAATGCCTAACAAAAATACCTTTTTGGATATTTTTGGATTTTGGGACATTAGAGTCGAGTAAAACAGAATTTCTCCGATATCCAGAGACTTAATTTTCGGAGTGATTAGTAAGTATAATCTACCCGAAATTTTAGTCTCCTTTAAACCGAGATTTTTTCCTAAGGATTCATTGAATTCCTTCTTTTCTATTTTAGACAAAAAGGGTATAATTGTTTTTAGTTTACTCGGTTCTACGACTCCAAAGATTCTGTTTGATAAGTAATGTAATTTAGGGATGTTAGAGTGGAAGATTACGAGTTTAGGGCTTTTCTCACGATAAAACGGAATAGGTGAGATTCTAAGGATTGATTGTTCTAGTTCGTTAATCAGTGTTTCTGTAGCTAAGTCAGGGTTAGTCATTTCCTCATACGGTGTTGCGAAACCAAAGTGATACACCAGAACCACATCGTAGAATGGTAAATCTACTCCTCTGGAAATTGTGCTGTTTGCGTAGAACACGAGAGACCGACCTGTCATGTAACAGTCCTTTATATACTCGTAGGGCGTTAAGTTATCCACTAAATCGATATTGTGAATGCCTATTTCCCTGAACTTTTGAAGGACTTTCTCAGCTATCTCCTTAGTTCCAGCGAAGACAAGAAACGGAACGTTTTGAGAATCAAGCAGTTTTCCTACTTCGAAAATATCTGAGTGAACTACTATGAAGTTACGAGCATAACGGAAGTTTTGATCTTCAACTATGCCTACCTTAGTCCTGCCAAGAGCGTTAAAGAATGCTTCTGCTTTTCTACGGTCATTACCCCTGATTATAATATGCTTGAACCCATTCAGCCAATCTTTAAAGAGTAAAACCCTGTCGGCTACTAAGTAGATGATTTTCCCATTAGGCGGTTTTCTGTGGCGTTCAAGGTAGTACCCCAAGTAGAACAAAGACGCAACAAAGAACCTGATAACGTCATACTCCTCTTCTTTCCAGCCTTTTCTTAGGAGCTCTTCTGCTGTTCTGATTTTTTCGTCTAACACCCAGCTTGTGAATGGTGGTTCTGGAATGTCCCCCATTAGGCTTTCCAATGCGTCGATAATAGGTTCGCTGGAACCATTCTGGACGGCTTCATTATAGTAATCCCAGAAGTTATTTTGTTTTAGTTCCGCAAGTTCGTTGAGCCAATCAAGGAATTCTGGGTAGTTCTTTTTGATTTCGTTGGGGATATTGTCGATAAGGGATAGGATCGGAATCTCGATGGAGAACTGGGATTTTGAGATGGTAACTTTGATTAGCTCCACATCATCGGGATAGAAGGTGTCTAAAGTCCTGTCCTCGTCGATTATAAGAACATCATAATGGTCGGGTGGAAGATCCCTCCATGCTATTTGTGGAACGGTAAGGGTGATGCTGGAATTTTTAGCCCATTCCAAAAGTAGGTAATAGGGATGCTTATTTTCCAACATGCCGAGGGCAATTGCGTCGGCTGGTATTAGAATATGATTGTATGTTGGCATCTTTAGATAATATTGTCTAATTTCTTCAATTCTATTTTGCCCCATGATAAGAACTCCTTTGAAGTTTGGGTCTAAGTCTAGTTTTTCCAAATTACGGCAAGCTTGCTCAATATTTGCATATCGGTTATTAAGGTAGAGAACTTTGCCAAGATGGATTCCAAGTGCTAGGGAGATAGTTGTCCCGCCTGAGCGTGGAGGTAGAGCAAGAATATAGTCAGCCATTTTCCCAATCCCAATTTAGAGTTTTTTCATTTTTGTATATAACTTTTTCTCCCTTATCCTTCGTCTTTTTATCACCTTCCACACTAGTGTAGGACTTGTCAGATTGAATGAGTTCATCGAGAATTTTAATCATTTCGTCAACTATTTCCCTAAGGAAGTTAAAGTTTGCTTGGAGGTAGCCCTTAAGCTCTCCTATCTCTAGAGAAAGATCGTGTAAGCTTGAAGTTGCCTTGTTATCTGACATTTTAACCACTTTATTTCCCTGTATCAATTTTTATGCCTAATTTCTCGAGCTCTGAGAGTGGAATCCTCCATTCCTTTCCAATTTTTACAGCGTTAAGCCGTTTACTCCTGCACCATGCTTGAACTGTTCCAATTTTTACCCCATACATTTCTGCAAACTCCTTTGTTGTTATAAATTTCCTAATCATATCTCCCACCCGTTACAAATTGTTATTATTATTTAAAAGTTATATAACTGATCTTCAAATAGTTTTCGCTATTTATGTTAATTTATGTCACGCTATTATTTAAATTTTATATTGATGCATTGCAATATTAATTTGCAAAAAGAAACGCAAAGACGTCTAAAGTAACCGAAGGACACTCCTCAGAGGGGTAATGGTATTGAGAAATCCTTTATATTTCTCTATGTAAGAGCTAAGCATCAAGGAAGGGGAGTTAGTTATATTGTTATCTCATATCTGAGGATAGTGTTTACCTTATGCAAAACGTTTTTTACCGATCTCAAAAAAAGTCCTAAGATACGTAAGACTTCTGACGACACTGTTCTCTTCTATAAACTTTTTTTTCGAAACTTCTTTTTTTCTATAGTAAAAAAGTGAACTTTTTTTAGTGTGGTACTAAAAAATAAAAGAAGTTCTAAGAGTCATAGGAACAGGGAAAATTCCGCAATCTCATCTCAAAGCAGAGAAACTTTTTTATAAAAAAGTTACGGTATAGTTCTGGATAAATCGCACACTTGGGAATGTTTTTAGACATCAAGACAAGTGAATTTTGATGATCTCAAGTTGTTATTATTTGCATCATTTTATCATTCTAACCTCTCCTCCGCTTCTCTCCTCTATTATGACTACTAGCTAGAGTTTCCATCGTTCCACAAGCTTATCTTGACAGTATGAAGGTATTGATGCTGTTAGGATAACTGTGGCATCATCTCCTGAAGCCATTCAGTAACATCACCTGGAGGCCTACCAAAAAACAAACCTATGAACCCTCCTCCAGTCTTTAACCCTGAAATTATTCCAGAAACGCTTCGTCCTCT
>LDZR01002695.1_pt1 | contig 34897 bp, 33 predicted proteins | sample 615371 | NCBI WGS metagenome assembly LDZR01 (sample SAMN03408294, study PRJNA278302) | terrestrial metagenome | isolation source: oil reservoir sample K2 | place: USA: Alaska, North Slope, Kuparuk formation | collected 2013
TGATCGCCATCGCGTAGGTTGCCTGCAGCCATGGGATGAAGACTTTTTCTTTGCCAACGTACGTGTAGCGCTCGAACGTTGGTACGAAGGTCCTGCCTTCGAACTTCACACCCGACAGATCCGCGAGGAATCCACTGGCACCCATCGTGTTGAGACCGCTCTGAAGGTCTGCAATCAGGTTCAGGACTATTTTTCCAGCCTTCTGTTCCGCTTCAACTCTGCTCAGAAGATCGGTGTACTCGAAGTTCAAAAACTCAACCTGTACGCCCGACTTCTTTGAGAAATCACCCAGCAGCCTGATCATGAACTCCCTCTCCGCCGCCGGGGTCATCTGTGTGGAACCGAAGTTGACCTTTGCGAAAGCAAATGCCACGAGCCCAAGCAGGATCAAACCGACCAGCAACTTCCTCATGCCAACACCCCCTCCTATAGGTGAAAACTTTTTTCATATCTGTCACTCAGAGAGAAAACTTTCTACCTCATTTTTATCACATGTTACCTATTCTGTCAATACTGTTAACATCAGTGTGCCTGAGAAGCTTTAGATCACGTTCTCTGCTGAGCCGACCGAAGATTCGATGATGGTGATTCGCAACTCGAATGAGAACAACGAGGTATAATAAGAACACTACGGCGAGGAACAACAGAGGGGAGAGGGGCATGAGATGGTTTGTGGTCCTTGCTTTGTTTCTGATGGCACAAGCTGTGCTCTTAGCGGGTTTAGATCCCACACGATCAGATGTGATCGTCGTTCATCCAACAAACAATTCAGTGGTAGTTGGCACAATCCTTGTACAGATAGCTGTTGATCAAAACGTGGACGCAGTGAAGGTGGAGATCTACGTTGATGGAATCAAGGTGGAAGAAGACAGTTCCGCCCCGTATGAGTACAGCTGGAACACGGATACCCTCGAGCGTGGCTCTATCCATTCGATCCAAGCGAAAGCCTACGACAAGGGTGGATACGTGAGGACGAGTCCAACGGTGAGCGTGACCGTTGGCGATCCCAAACAACCAGTGACCTTTGTGGATCTCAACCTTGAAAAAGCCGTGCGGAGTGCTTTGAAGATATCCTCAGATCAACCCATCACCAGAGCGGACATGGCGAGGCTAACGAACCTTTCTGTGCGTAACAAGTCCATACAGAACCTCTCTGGACTTGAATGTGCGATCAACTTGAAAGAATTGCGCCTCAACAACAACCAGATAAGTGATCTTTGTCCGTTGAGTACTCTTACCAACCTGAAGTGGTTGTACATGGACAACAACCAGATAAGCGATATTCTTCCGTTGGCTAACCTCTTCAACTTGCACACATTGAGCCTCTCGAATAACCGAATAAGTGACATCCAACCGTTATCCAATCTTGTTAACATGGAATGGTTGGACCTTTCCAACAACCAGATAGGTGATATCAATCCGTTGGCCAACCTGACCAACCTCAAATGGCTGATTCTCAACAACAACCAGATAAGTGACATCAGTGCGTTGGTGAGCAACGCTGGGTTAGGGAAAGGAAAGCTCGTTGAATTTCGAAACAATCTGTTGGACCTTTCCCCAGGTTCTGATGATATGCAGAACATCGAGACTCTTAGGAGTAGAGGGGTAACAGTGCGATATTGATCTTGAACACTGGCCCCACAAAAGTGGCTCTGCAGGTTTCTATAGTGATGGTGTAGCTTTTGTTGCAGAACCATCAACAGCACGCGGACCGTTCTCGATGCCGACGGCGCCATTCTCGTAGAGATCGTTCTTGTGCTCCATCTCATAGTTTGGACGGCTTTTTACGGTTCTGTTTTTAAAACATGTTGTCAAGAATTCTGCGTGAGACACTATCACTTTCTCTTCTCGACGGTGTCATGACCGTCATCGTTTCGAGGAGATTAACTGCACACCAGATCCAAAACATTGCGTGATTTCCGAACGAGAAGTCATTCAAATCATGACAAACCACCGTGAAGCGGTGAGATATAATAGTTAGTGACAGCAAAAAGGAGTGATTGTGTGAAAGTGTATCGACGACCTCCAACAGTGTCTGAGAGTATAGTTCAGCAACTCAAGGAAGATATCATAAAAGGTGTCTATGTCCCAGGAGAGAGGATGAAGATCCTGGACCTTGCGAAACGCTTTGGAGTCAGTCAGACATCCGTTCGTGAGGCGTTAAAAGTTCTTCAGAAATCCGATTTAGTTACCGAGGTTCCACACAAAGGATACTTCGTGACAGAGTTGAGTCTGGAAGAACTGATGGACATGTGGAAGATCAAGGAAGAGCTTTGGTCGCTTGCCTTCTCGTGGTTCGCCGAAAGAGCGACGAACGAGCAAATCAAAAGGGCAAAAGAGTGTGTCTATCAGTTTAGAGACGCATACCTTGAAAACGATGTGGACAAAGCCTTTGAGGCGAACTTTGCCTTGACCGATGTGATACTTGAAGGCTGTGGATCTCGAAAATTGGTATCCTTGCTTCAATCAATAGAGGACCAGGCAAAGCGGTACAGGTATCTCAGCTTGGAGTACGATGATAACTTACGCGTTTCTTCGCAGTACTTTGTTGAGCTCATCAGGGCGATAGAAAAGAGAAACGTGCGGAAGACGGAACAACTCATAAGAGAGTATATGAAATTCAGTGGAACCGTTCTGAGAAAGAACTACGATAAGATCACGTCAAAAATGAAGGAAAGCCAAGCAATCCAGCGATTCATTAAGATTTAGGTAGCTATTTGACGAATTTTGCCTGCAGATTAAATTAGCTGTGGAATTTTTAACTTTTCGGGTGTTGTTTTTTTCATCTGTAACGTATATTATCGATAATCGAAAGTAGATATTCCCTTAGTGATTGTGGGGGCACATTAGAATTTCCAGAAAGGAGCTGAGTCGCATGGATTTTGAACCTGTGGAAGGCTGTCAACCCTTCATTCTCAACGACAGTTGGGTCTCACCTCTCAACTTTCACCCTGAGGTTCGCTCGAAAATGAACTTGCCTTCGAGAGTCTTGATCCACGATGTCACACTTCGGGATGGGGAACAGATGGCGGGAGTAGTCTTCACTGAGGATGAAAAGGTCGCCATAGCACTGGAACTCGACAAGCTCGGAATTCCAATGATCGAGATCGGCACACCTGCAGTGTCAGACGAGGACCAAAGGGCGTTCAAAAGGCTTGCAAAGATGAAATTGAGAGCAAAGAAGATCGCACTTGCAAGAATCATGGAAGAAGATGTCAAGCTTGCGGCCGAATGTGGTGCGGATGGCTTGTTCTATGAGACGAGTATCAATCCGTATTTTGTTAAGTACGTCTTGGGTTTGGACTTTAAGGAATTCATCCAAAGGATCATCAGAGGTGCGAAAATCGCAAAAGAGTTAGGTCTGTTCGTGGAGTTCTGCGGGTGGGATACTTTCAGGATCAACAATCTTGAGTGGATCAAAACAGTTTACACCGAATTGCTCAGGAGCGTCGAAGTCGATCAGATAGGGATTTCCGATACTTTTGGTCAGGCTCACCCCCTCACCGTCAATTTCCTCGTGAGGAAGATGAAAGAATGGTTCCCGAGCGTGCCTCTGGCAGTGCATGTGCACAACGACTACGGTCTGGCGACCGCCACGGCTCTGATGGCCATTGCATCGGGCGCAGAGGCGGTGGAAACATCTTTCAACAGCTTAGGAGAAAGGACAGGTAACGCATCCACAGAGGAAGTGGTCATGGGAATCGAGATGATACTGGGAATAAAGACCGGGATCGACTGTTCTGGACTGTACAGAGTTTCTAAGCTCATCCAGGAGATATCCAAAGTCCACGTAGCTCCCAACAAGCCAGTCGTTGGGGACAGAATATTCCACAGTGAGTCGGGAATAGTGATAGACGCGAACGAAAAACTGAGAAAAGCAACAGGATTTGATTACTGTATGTTCCCATACAATCCAAAGTTCACGAATCGGGAGGCGAAATACGTCGCAGGTAAAAAGAGCGGTCGTGCATACGTGAGATACTTTTTGCACACACAAGGACTAACAGCCACGGAGGCCCAGGTGGATGAAATACTTATCAGGATAAAGAAACAAGGCATAGTCTTGAAGAACTTCCTACCGGATGAGGAAGTGAAGAGAATAGTGGAATCAGTCTTAGGCAAACGGTGAGAGGGGGCGTCATTATGGCTACTAAGATCATCGATCTGAGTGAGACGATAGTCCCGAATTCACCTTCTGAGCCCTGGCCTGCGAAGATAACCTATCTTGATCATCGCTATGGCGCTCAGGAAATGAGAGAACGCTTTGGCGTCGACCCCAAAGATTTGGTTTACTCAAAAGGTTTGGGTTGGTCTTACGAGTTCTTGGAGGCGATGACCCACACTGGTACTCACCTCGATGCACCGTGGCATTTCCATCCTGTGGTCGAAGGAAGGCTTGCCAAGACGATCGATGAAATACCGTTGGAGTGGTGTTTCTCGGACGGTGTCGTGCTCGACATGCGACACAAAAAACCGGGGGAGTTCATAACGATTGAGGATTTGAAGGCTGAGCTGGAAAGGATCAACTACCAAATCAAACCCTTCGACATTGTTTTGATAATGACGGGTGCCGACAAGAGAATGGGCACAAAAGAGTACTTCCTGCAGCCTGGCATGAGCAGGGAAGCGACCCTTTGGCTGATCGATCAGGGCGTGAAAATAACAGGTATCGATGCTTACACGTGGGACAGACCATTCTCTAGCATGGCAAAAGACTACCAGGAGACCAAAGATGGCTCATGCATATGGCCAGCACACTTCGCGGCGATAGAGAAAGAGAACTGCCACATCGAAAAGTTAGCGAATCTGGACAAGATTCCGAGACCGTTTGGGTTCAAAGTTGCTGTGTTTCCGATAAAAATCTTCAAAGCAAGTGCAGGATGGGTAAGAGCAGTGGCCATTATTGAGGATTGAAAGGGCGGTGAAATTATGAGCACAGCGGGGATATTCACAATTTTCTTCGTCATCTTTGGATTCGTCATGGTCGTGGTTGGTTGGATAACCAGAAAGTGGATTGGCAGGAGTACGGATTACTTAGTAGCAGGTAGGCAGATCAACCTTTTAGTCAATACGCTGGGAGTTGCAGCAATAGGCTATGCGGGAACCACTCTCACACTCGCCCCAGCCTTCACTCTGATGGGCGGCCTCGTCAAAAGCATCTTCATGCTTGGTGTTGCCTACTCCCTGACAGGAATCATATCCTATGCACTGTTGATTGCACCAGTTGCGAGGAGGACGGGTGCCCACACGCTTCCAGAGTGGCTCGAGATAAGATACGACAGAAGGGTCAGGTTTGTCGTAACGCTCACCACCATAGTCGCGATGCTGGGGATAACGGCTAACAACGTTTTGTCAATGGCAACAATCATTTCGGGATTCACAGGATGGTCTGTGCAGATGACGATTCTCATAACGTTCGCGATCTTCATGTTCTTTACGGTACTTGGCGGTATGTGGGCTGTCACACTGACAGATTTCATTCAGGGTGTTCTGTGCACAATTGCAATACCACTCCTTCTGGGTTTCCTGCTGGTGAAATACGGTGGATTGAGTTTTGTTGCCCAAAACTGGCCAGGTGGTGATTTCTGGACAACGGGCATAGCTGGCAAAACGTTCCCATGGTTCTCCATTTCCTATCCAAGCGTTTTGGTTGCGTTCTTTCTCTATGGCATGGCGCTGGTGTGGGGATCAAACAGTTATTGGATTCGGGTCAGTTCTGTCAGAAGTGAACGAGTCGCAAAATACTCGTTTTTATGGGCTGCGGTAATCCTCTTCCTCGCCAACGGTTTCATGTATCCGCTTCTCGGTGCTTATGTCGGAGCAGCCAATCCTGGAGCTTTTGTTCCGCGTGGTTCGGCAGCTCCAGCAGCGGCGTTTGGCATATTCCTCAGAACTGCCCCTCCCGTCTTGGCGGCTTACTTTCTCTTGACGACGATGGCAGCCTCTATCTCAACTTCAACCACCTACTATATGGCCGGAAGCTCGGTTATAGTTAGAGACTTGTACCAGAGGTTTTTCAAGCCAGACGCTAAGCCAGAACAACTAGTGAAACCTTCGATGGTATTCAACACGATCTTTGGTCTGGCATCTCTCCTGCTGTGTTTCTTCCCAGGGGGACCTGTCTACTTGTTCGCTTTTGCGACTGCCTGGCTTGCGCCCGTTGCAGTTATAGTCATTCTCGGATTCTATTCGAGAAAATTCTCATCGAGCGGCGCGTTTGTTGGTGGACTCGTTGGGTTAATCTTCATGTCAATCTGGACTCTTCTGGATCTGACGAAAATCTATCCACTCTCGAGCAAGATAGGCCACATGGTGATTCCAGGATTGGTTGTTTCCCTTGCCGCAGCCATAATTGCCAACTTCTTTGGTAAATCAAAATATGAAATCAGCGTCCAAAAGAGAGATAAACTGACGGAGGAAGAGTTGAAGGTTCTGGAACTGATCCAAAAAGGTTACAACATCATGGCAGAAATAACCGACCTTCTGGACGTTGACTCTTCAAAGAGCAGCGAACTTGTTCTGTCACTCGAAGAGGCTGGGGTTATAGAAAGGCTTGGAAACAGTGGTATGAATTTTTACAGCTTCAAAGTTACCGACTTTGGTAAGGAGGTCCTCAAGAAGGTGAAAAAGATCGATGAAGGCGCTGAGATCGACGAAGTCGGTTTGAAGCTGCTCGAGCACGTTAAGGAAGGAAAGCGGATTTTGGCAGATAAGCTATCGAGGGAAACAGGATTGAACCCTATGGCTCTGGCAACAGTGATCAACTCTTTGGTTAGAAGAGGTTATCTTAAGGAAGGTGGACTCTGGAGGCGCACGATCTCCATTACCAGAGAGGGACTCGAGGTTCTTTCAAAGTTCAAAAGATCATAGCACCATCGAGTTGAAAGGCGGGCCTGCGCCCGCCTTTCGAAAAGATCGATACGATCACCCATCTTCCAGTTCCAGAGTTATCGCAAAAATGTGGATGTTCATGCTGCCCGAGAGCACTATTTCCTTGATGGATCTGCTCAGCTCGAACGAATGAACGTCCAAGCCACACTTGATGAACTCCTTTTGCCCGCTCGCCGTGTAGCGAAAGTCGAACATCAAATCCTTTTGTCCTCTGCACCAATCCGAAACCAGAACAGAAAATTTGTCTCCATCACATTTAAGTGTGAGCTCATAATCTCCGTGGTTTGAAGCGGCGAGCAGGTGTACACTTTTGATTCTCACAGTCTCTGGCAGCACGAGTCTCTGGTCTGACACACGGAGATTGTCCAAACCGATCGTTTTGAGTAAAAATGATATGCCTCTGATGACTTTCACGCCTTCACTGAGTTCTTCGGCGGGTAGGTACGCTCCAACGGCTCCACCAAGGTTGTCGAAATTACCGGGTTTTTCAGGAACGGCTATCCCGTCGTTGTTGAACATTCCTTCGAGTTGAACGAGGAGAAACCGACCGGTCTTTTCCAGCTGGACGTTGAAGATCCGTTCCCTTTTCGCTATTTGGCGCTCAAAATACCTTCCCGGGACAATCTTGAGCTTTTTCGTTTCCTCAACTGAATAAACTACAGTCCAGGCTTGGTCTTCAACTTCAAAAGACACGCCAAAAACCACCGGGACCAAAATCACCTGATCGACGATACCAGAACCTTCAAGGCTGAGCCTCAGACTCGAAACGGTTTCAATCTGTCCCACGAAGAAGACACCATTTCCGTCCAGCGTTTTGGAGATGGATCCAGATCCGCTTGAAACCGTGCAACGATTTTTGCCGAACTCACCCGCTACGTAGACATAATATTTTCCCTCAGGAACACCAGACCACTTCAAACGCGTTCTCGATTCGAATTTGAAGGCGACGTTCGCGCCATAATCACCCGTAACGAGTGATACTGGTGAGATACCTGGATCTGCCGTTTCTGCTTCGAGTACAAGCATTCCGTTCTGGACGAAGCCTTCCATCGATGTGGCAAGCTTTTGAAAGAAGATTGGTAAAGAACCCAGATAGATCATGCTTCTGATGGCGCAAATCGTTGATTCCGCACCGGCATTTTTGTTGACATGCATGTATTCGAGTCCATCGTAACCTTCTCCATTGGGACCGTACATTCTTTCTCCCAGTCTGTTCGCGCCGAAGTACCAGGCTGCGGCCAGAGCCGAGAGAAAAGCCATGTTTTCGTCCTTCGTTAGCTCGTACGCTTTGGCGGCTGCGACAACCAAAGGCTCGACAGCGTACGACAACTCCGGTGTGAGTTTCACATATTTACCCAGCTTGTAGATGAAGCCACTGGAAGAAAGCAAAGGTATTTGCAGCTCAATTGATTCAATTGCGATGTTTAGTAGCTTTTCTTCCCCCAGTACTTTGTACGACTCGATTAACGCTTCCGCGTAGCGGTTTCCCCATCCGTTCCAGCGAAACTCTTCTCTCTGAGTACTGAAGAATCTGCGGAACGTGGGGTCATCTTCGACGATGAGGAATTTCAGCAAGAGTTCCACGTATCTTTTAATCTCATCTTTGACGTTCCTGATCTTGTTGTACTCGCACAATCCCAGAATGTAAATCGAGAGTTGATCAGCAAAGATCGGAGGCTTTCTCGATATAGCCTGGTGGGACTTTCGTGCGGCTTCGAAGATCTGTTCGTCTCCAGTTTCAACGGCGAGGGCAGCCAGGGCCCAGAATGCCCTCAGAGTCCACCAGGAGGTGGACTTGTAACTTGTCGGACCGTGCATATTGATCGTTCCATCTCTGTAGGCGAAATTGTAAAATTCACCGTCTTCAGCCTGCATCTGAATCAAGAAACTCGAGGCGTCTTTTGCCAGGTTCAAATACTCATGATTCTTCGTCAAGCGGTAGGCTTCGGTGTAGACCAGCACGGCTCTGGCAACGTCGTCCACGCAGAAATCTCCCTCGTTGATCGCCCCAACCGGTTTGTAATCGCTGTCGAACCTTTCTGAGTAGATCCAGTAACCCTTGACCAGGGAGTCCTTCAAGTTGAACCATTCGGAGAGCTTTTCAAGATGATCGAACTTCACAAGGTTCATACCAAGGATGTGGGAACTTAAAATCAGGCAGATCAAAAATGTTTTCATACCGATCACCATGGGGCGGGTAATGTCCCGCCCCGAGGCTTCACTCACCTACCTTGATAGATCTGAAAGAAGCACTTTTAGCTTCTATCCACTTAACAGCGGCCTCAACGTTTGGTGCTGAGTAGAGGCTGAAGAGTCTCACGTGGTTGACTGAATCACCGAATTTGTAGCGATTCGGCATATCCTCAACCTTCATCGAGTAAACTCCGCGTGTGGATTCGTAAGCGTCGAACTCTCCAGGCATCCACTTGAATATGCCGTCGCGGAATTCCAGACTTTCATAGACCCAGGTGTCCGAATCAAGCCATTTCTTGTAATCCGCGTAGACAACTGGTACGGACGGTAGTATCTGTGCTACACCGACCTGAGCGCTGGGCGAATAGTTGGTTCTCCATCTCTCCATCGATGCAAATATGTAAGTTGCACCCCACCAGAGGGGTTTCATGCTGCTCGTTGCCGGGAACGCTATGTAAGGTGTTTCATCAACGTAGATTATCGCGTTCCTCGCCTTCCAGTATTCGAGTGGGGTTATGTTGAGCTGATCGGCCCATACCAGTCTTCTGAAGACCGGAAGAATGTGCAGCGCATCGTCGAGGGCGGGAACAAGAGGTCGCGTGACCATAGTCTGGAGTTTCATCATATCCGCGTAACTTTCGAATTTGAACGTGTTGTTCACCAAAATATCGCCGTTCGTGAAGATGTGCACCACCAGGATCTGGTTCAAACCGTGGAACCTTTCGGATTTCAGATGTGCGTAAATGCCAACCGCGACCGGACCGGGCGTAAAGACGTTGACTGAAACTACTCTGAAACTTCCCGTGGTCTCCTCGTGGTGATTACCGAGTTTTCCATCGATCCAGTAACTGCTCTCAGGCCAACCACTCACCCGGGCGATACCGATCTCGTCAAGCAGGAGCGCTTTGATGCCTTTGAAGGAAACCACTCGTGCGAGACCATGGTTGTTGATTTGCACTTCCAGCGAGCCATCCTTCGAGGAGATGATCCAGCCGTCAGCGATTCTTTCAAGATCAAATTTTGCGTCGAATCTTGGGACTTTGACATCCTCACCTTCGGCCGGTATGACAATTTCTGCCTGACCTTTGAGCAGGAAAACCAGATAGTCTCCAGCCGAAATTCTCCCATTTCCATCTGCGTCGTCAATCTGGAAGGGTACGTGGTCATTCCCTGCCATCACATACAGTGCAGACCAGTCTGCGTCGAAGTCTTCTGGCACCAAGCTCAGCAGGTCACTCATCCTGATCACGACGGGAACTTCAACCTCGCCAGCTTTGACTGGTATCTTGTAAACCGTGGCTAAGAGCATGAGCGAGAGCGTGAGCAGTAACACCGTGAGCAACCTTCTCATGAAAACACCCCCTGTTATGAAAGCGTTTACACAACAAATTATAAAACCTTGTTTCGACCTTTGCCAACCCGTTGCGCTGCCGAAAATTTCCCTGAGCGTTTGAAATGGGCAATTACAGTGGATATTCTCTCTTTTTCTTGGAATATCTTCGTCTTTCTTTCTTGTTCTTGACGTTTCTAAATTTGAACTAAAATCTTGTGATGGTATAATCTTTCTGAAAAGGCTTACATATGGGGGAGTTCCGCAATGGCGTCCATCGACGATGTGGCAAGGCTTGCGGGAGTTTCCATAGCCACAGTGTCACGAGTCCTGAACAACAGAGGTTACGTGTCTGAGAAAACAAAACTCAAGGTCTGGAAAGCGGTGAGAGAACTTGGTTATAAACCACAAAAGTCTGCCAGAACTCTGGCAAGCAGGAGACTGTTCAAGGTGGCTTTGGTGATAAGTGACAGAATTAAAAAGCTTTTGAAGAACGAGACTGGGAACTTCTACGCCATAGTTCTGCAAGCGATTAAGGATGTGGAAAGTTCGTTTCGGTTTTCAACTGCTCCGCTGATCTTGGAGTCTTCCGATCCGAAAGGTTTTGATGGTTTCCTGCTGATAGGAAGCGATGCGACCGCTGAGCAGGTCATGTTCTACCGCAAGTACGGGAAAGTAGTTCTCGTGGACCACTACATAGATGGCCTGGGAATCGATTGCGTTGTGAGCGACGGCTACGATGGGGTTTACAAAGTCGTGCAAGACTTCGTTCAACGAGGGTTTGAGAACATTGTTCACCTGCATGGTCCATTGAGATTTTACGGTTTCAAGGACAGATACAGAGGATACACGGAGGCGATGCAGAGAAACGGTTTACTACCGGTCTGCTACGAGTACGACGATTTACATGAAGAAATAACTCCGGTGTTGAAGAAGATTTTCAGAGACAAAAAAGTTCAGGTTCTCATCTGCTCGAACGACATTATCGCGATAAGGGCCCTCAAAGAGCTCAAAAGTTGGGGATACAGGATTCCCGAAGATGTCAGTGTCATAGGATTTGACGATATTCCACAAGCCGAGAGAGAATCGCTGTCAACTTTAAGGGTTCAAAAGTATGAGATGGGTTTAATCGCGGCGGAAAGGTTGTACGAGCTGTTGATCGGTCATGGTCACCACCCATACAGAATGTGTTTGTACACGGATTTCGTTAAAAGATCCTCGTCTCTCTGAGGGAGGTGAATTGAGGTGAGAAGGTTCTGGATCTTCACATTGATGCTGGTGGTCGTCGTTACCTTCGCTGCTACAAAACTGGTGTTCTGGACAGCACCCAATCCCCTTCAAGAAGAGTTCTGGAAGGAAGTTATCTCGGAATGGAACAGACTCAGACCGGATATTCAGATCGAAGTTTCGGTCATACCGGCGGCAGCCAGTTCTGAAGAAGCTATTCTCACCGCGATCGCAGCCGGAACAGCTCCGGACATTTCTGAAAACATATTCAGCGGTTTTGCGGCCCAGCTGGCGGAGATCGGGGCGATATATCCGCTCGACAACTTCAAAGAAGATTTTTGGAAACTTGTTGAGACCAGAAAGATGAGAAACATCGTGGAAGGATGGAAAGTCAAGGGACACTATTACGTACTTCCGATCTATTCCAACCCGATGCTCTTCTGGTGGAGAGGAGATCTTCTTAAGCAACTGGGTTATGACAGGCCTCCAAGGACGTACTCCGAGATCTACGAACTGAGCTCCAAATTCACCAAACCCAACGAGCGGTACGTGATGCAGGTCATCGCAGGAAGGAACTGGTGGGACAGGTGGTTCGACTTCATAACTTACTATTACGCAGCGAGTGGTGGAAAAGCCTATATAGACGCGGAAAAGCGCAAAGCAGTTTTCAACAACGAGTACGGCTTGAAAGTCACAGAGTTCATCTACAAGATGTTCAAGGAAAACCACACCGCTGTTGAGCTGGGTACAAATCCATTCTATTTTGGCACCATACTTGGCAAGATCACGGGCCCCTGGGAGATCAACTGGGCCAAGGAAACTTTTCCAGAGGTTATGCCACACGTCTGGCTGGCTCCACCTCCTGTCCCGGATGATTATCCAGCCGATCTGCCAGTCTACACTTTTGCCGACACCAAGGGATTGGTGATTTACGAAAATTGTAAGGACAAGAAGGCCGCCTTTGAGTTCATCTCCTGGGTCTTTTCTAACGTAGAACACGATGTGCTGTGGATAGAGAAAACGAGGATGCCACCTGCCAGAGAAGATCTGGTAACGAATCCGGCGTTCGCAAAGTTCATGGAAGATCGATTTTTCAAAGCTTACGCTGAGGCTGTACCGTACGCAGTGCCACCCGCTCTCATCGACAAAACGATAGACGTTCAGCTATCCATGACGACACATTTGATAGAACCGTTGATGCATTTGAAAGGAGAGCCAAAGGACATCCTGAACAACGCAGTTAAAGAAGTAAACAAGATACTGTTCTGAGGTTTAGCAGTGGGTGGTGGCCATGGCCAGTTTGAAATCGAGGGAAAAGAGATTTGGCTTTGGAATACTGGCTGCCTATTTGACCCATACAGCCATTTTCTGGGGTTATCCCTTTGTCTGGATGGTCATGTTGGCCTTTTCACGCTGGCGATTCGTAGGCAAACCAAGTTTTGTTGGGTTGGCGAATTTCCTCAGGATTTTTCAGGATAGCAATTTCATCAGGGTGGCGCTGAATACTCTGAACTTTCTTGCATACCTCATTCCAATGCTTTTGCTTTCTTCTTTGTTGTTTGCCATAGCTCTCTCAAAGATGCGCTATTTTAAGACATTTGTTGTGATGAGTTTCCTGGTGGCGAACGTCTCTTCCGGGGTCGCCTATTCGATAATGTTTGCAAATCTGTTCGCGGTTAACGGGCCAGTGAACAGGTTTGTCTATTCTCTCTTCGGCTTCACGATTCCGTGGTTCAACCATCCACAACTTGCCATTTTTTCGATATGCTTGATCGTCACATGGAAGTTTATAGGTTACTACGGGATGATCATATACGCAGGATTACAGGCCATACCAACGAGCGTGTTTGAAGCTGCCAGAATGGATGGAGCGAGCAACTGGAAGATTTTTTGGACCATAACGCTTCCCCTGCTGAATCCATCGTTGATAACAGTCACAGTTTTCGCGACGACGTTGACCTTTGGAATCTTCACCGAACCTTACATGATCACCGGCGGTGGCCCCATGATGAGAACGACGACTTTCCTGATCTACATGTACGACACAGCTTTCAGAAGGATAAATCCGTCCTACGCCACGGTGGTCGCCATCGTGGCTGCGGCCATGAGCTTTTCGCTGGTTATGATCATAAGGCGCATCTTTGAAAGGGAAGTGGCTTTCGTATGAAGAGGTTCAGGATTGCTGATCTGATCTTTCATGTGATCATGGTTCTTCTGGCTTTCGTATGGATTTACCCGTACCTCTGGCTCTTCATTTCTTCTTTCAAACCTGCAAAAGAGATCTTCACGACTTTCATACCGAGCAGGTTTACTCTTGAGCACTACGAGTTCATATTCTTCATGTCCGGTCGACTCGGAAGACCCTTTGCCAGAGCCCTGCTGAACAGCATTTTCGTGGCCAGCACCGTTACGTTCTCCGTCGTGATGACGTCCGCCTTCGTCGGTTTTGTGCTGGCAAAAATCAGATTTTTGCTGGCCCGGACGGTTCTCAATTTCATTCTGTACCAGATGCTCTTTCCAGGTTTCATGTTTCTCATACCGTTGTTCATGCTCATCAGAGCACTCGGGTTGATGAACTCTTATTCCGCCTTGATCCTTCCAGGTTTGATGAGTTCTTGGGGCGCTTTCATGTTTGCGCAATCTTTTAAAACCATCCCTGATGATTACATCGACGCTGCGAAGCTGGACGGGGCAAGCAGGTTCTGGATCGTTCTCAGGCTCATGCTTCCACTCACGAGATCAACTGCGTCGATAGTGGGACTGTTCACGTTCATAGGTGCCTGGGACAATTTTCTCTGGCCTTTGATGGTCATTAAGGATTACAACAAGATGCCGCTAGCAGTTTTGCTCGCAACGTTCAACCACGAGTATGCGGGTTATGTTGGCCCCATATTTGCGGGCGCTGTGCTTCAAACGATTCCAATGGTTTTGATATTCTTGCTGCTGAGAAAATACTTCCTGCAAGGAATATCGCTGTCACTCAGATAAGGAGGATGGAAAGATGGAATTGAAGCTTCAGAGGTATCCAAGGCCCATTCTCGAACCTGTTCCATGGCACAGCTGGGAGAACAAGTGCGTCTTCAACTGTGCTGTGGTACACGACGGAAAGCTGTTCCACATGCTCTACAGGGCTCAGGGAGAGGACATGGTCTCGAGAATTGGGTATGCGGTGAGTAAAGATGGTTATACCTTCAACCGTTTTGAAAGGCCTGTTTTCACGCCTGCGAGTGCCTACGAGCTTTACGGTGTTGAAGACCCGAGAATCACGAAGATCAATGAAAAATACTACATGCTCTACACCGCCTACTCGCCGAAGGGGACTCGCATATCGCTGGCTTCGACCGATAACTTCTTCGTCTGGGAAAGACACGGAGTAGTGATTCACGACATCAACAACAAGGACGCCGCACTCTTTCCGGAGAAGATAAACAACAGGTACGTCATGTTGCACAGAATCGAACCGGACATCTGGCTTGCGTTCTCTGATGATCTGATCCACTGGATTGATTTCGTCAGCATTGCCAAGCCGAGAGAAGGTTACTGGGACAATCTGAAGATAGGAGCCGGTGCACCGCCGATCAAGACCCCTTATGGTTGGTTGCTCCTGTACCATGGCGTTGAGAGAGCCGACAGACCCATCTACAGGTTGGGATTCATTTTACTCGATCTCAACGATCCGACGAAGGTTTTGAAGAGGAGTGAAGAACCGATTCTGGAACCGAAGGAAGAGTGGGAAGTCTTCGGAGTGGTTCCAAACGTTGTCTTCAGCGACGCGATGGTTGAGTATCAGGGCAAATACTTCGTCTACTACGGGGCGGCAGACACCTGCATTTGCCTTGCAACAATAGGTGTCGAGGAAACTCTCGAATGGTGTGAGAAAATCTGAGAGTCGTGGCTGATTCTTTGTAATAAAAAAACGGCGGGCATCTGCCCGCCTTCAAACTTTGAGGTTCTCGAAGGCTTAGCCCGGTACGCTTGACCAGTAGGTGGCGTAGAAACCAAACGGTATTCCGTCCCACCAGGTGATCCCAGCCATGGCCCTTTTACTGCTATTGTCAATCGTCTGGGTGAAAACGTAACCATCGAAGCGTTGATCGTCAGACTTGTTGGCCGGCGTTCTGGCGAAGTCGACCATGAAGACGATACGATGACCCAGGTTGGTGTTCTTTCCCGTATAACCCGGACCTGTCATTCCTGCAATGTTGTCCTGAGGATTCTTGAGGATCACGTACTCGAGGTCATACCTGGTTCCACTCACCTCGATGTAACCCTTGCCACCTTTTAGCAGCACCAATGTGCCTTCCCAACCATCCCAGTAGATCTTCCAGGCAGAACCGTAGGGACCAATGATCTGAGATTCCTTGATCGTCGTCAACATGGGGATGAAGGGAATGTTCGGCTTGACTGGCTGGAGCTGTCCGACCTGAGCGAAGATAAAACTGCTCAGCAGGATCGACAAAAACAAAATAGCCCACTTCATTTCCATCCCTCCTCGGATGAGATGATCCTATTCTAAGATGGTCTTATTAGAAAACCATTAGAAGTTTGTTGTGAACCATCCCACAGGCTCAGACCTTCAGGACCTTTTCAATCTTTCCCTTGCTCACGACGAGGATGGTTCTGTTTTCCACCGGCTTGAAACTGTCGTTCATGGGCTCTGATGCCACCACGAATCCTGCGCTGTCGTCGTACCATAGTGTGTAGTAATCTTCGTTTTGACTGTAACCGCAGTAGACGATGAGATCATCATTGTTGACCATCAAGAAGTTCATACCCGTGTGTTTGTAGCTCTGTGCGACCCTGCGTATCCTTTCTGCGAGTTCGTCGTGTGACGAAAAATCTTTGATCTTCATGAAATAGGAGAACGTGTCGCTCTCGATCGAGACGAAAGGAATGTCGTAGATGGTTCCGTTGTGACAGAAGGCCTTGCCACGGTTATCTATGAATGGATGAAGCTGTATGAAGCTCACCGGCAGATGTTCCGAAGCCTTTCTGGCATGCAGGATCCCAACCCTTGCCTTCAACGGGATGAGTTCTTCCTCGTAAACGGGCTTTGGCGAGCGATAGTAGATCACAACGTCATCGAAGAGAGCGTAGATGCCCCAGCCATGGTTGTGTGGGGCGGCCTTTCCCGCTTTCGCCATACGTTGTAGATGTTCGAAAAAGCCGTTGATTTGCTGGTTTGCTTCAAAACAGAAGCCCACCATCCTGCACACGATTCGATCACCTCAGAAAAAATACTACCAGCCTCACCGGCTGGTAGTATCATTTGCAAGTTAGTTGTTCCTACAGATCAGCCCTTCTGGATCAGCTCCTTGATCGCCTGAATCGCTTGTTCTGTGGTCATGTTCCTTATATCTACACCGAAATGTTTGGACTTGTCAAAACCACTCTGTTCGAAGGCTTCGCGGAACATCTTCTTCTGCATGTTCGGATCGCAACCTGCTACGTAGAGTTTTTCTATCTGTTCATCTCTGAGCAGCGTGGACAGATACGTATCTCCATCTTCGGCGCACAGCTGCGGGTGTATCGCCACAAAGTCAACAAGTCTTTCTCTCCTTATGGTGTTTAGTACCTCGAATATGTTCATCTGTTGAAACGATGGACACGTTCCCTGACAGACGCAGAGTAACAGACCTTTCTTACCCATGTGCCTTCACCTCCGCCGAGTAGCTTATCGCTCCATACTCGCATAGCTTCTGACAGCCTCTGCAGAATTCGACGCATTCCAGTGGGTTCACGACGACAGGTTTGCCATCTTCAACTGCATAGACTCCGTGTGGACAGAAGTTGACACAGGTCAAACATCCACTGCACTTGCTGTAATCGATGATCGGATACCAGTTCTTCGCCATCCGCTACACCTCCCCAACTTTTTCGGCTATCTGCTCGGCCAGCTTGATGAGTTCCATCACGCGAGGATCCTTCAGAACCATTCTCTTCCTCTGACCCTCTCTTCTCAGCTCCACAATTCCCACGTTTTCCAAAAGCGATATGTGCCTCGATAGCGTTGTCTTGTCTATGTGCTTTAAAGCCTCAAGCTCGCAGATGCACACATCCTGCTTGGCGATCTGTTTCAGGATCTCGATCCTCCACCTGCACGCAAGCGCTTTGAACAACTTTTCGACATGCATTGCTAACCTCCTTTCACTGTTGTACAATTATACAACCATTCTCTTGACAGTCACCGTGGCTGAACCATTAACGCTCTGTTAAACCCCGGGACAAGGGAATATCTCGAAGTCTCAGCCTGCTGTGAATCTGGCGAGCAATCTATCGGGAAGCAGTTTCTTCGCAGCGAAACTGATCAACCTGTTCTTGAAGGCGGGTATGTAAATGGGTTTTCTCTTCTCAAACGCTTCAATCGCGCCGAATGCGACCTGTTTCGGATCCATGAGCTTGCCGAAGGTACGAAAGCTTTGATCTTTGAACGCGCGTTCGAAAAATCTTGTTCGAGTCGGCCCGGGAGCAACGCACAACACGTGGACGTTATATTTTTTGAGCTCTGCCCACAGCGCCAGGGAAAGATAGTACACATAAGCCTTCGTCGCGCTGTAGGCGTTGAAGTAAGCGAGAGGCATGTATCCGGCGATGGAAGAGACGTTTATTATGCCTCCGCGGCGTCTTTGAACCATCTGTTTCGCGAAATGATGGCTCAACACAGTGAGCGCTTTAACGTTGACCTCGATCATGTTTTCGATCTCTTCGGAATCGAGCTTCACGAACTCGCCGTAAAGACCAAAACCCGCATTGTTCACCAGAAGATCTATCTCGAAGCTCGAAACTTCTTCGATGAAACGTTTCACCTTTTGCGGTGAGGACAGATCCACCACGAAGGTGTGAACCTGCGTTTTGAACTTCTCCTTCACCTCGTCTGCCAACTGCTTGAGCCTTTTTTCATCCCTGCCTGTGGCTATAACGTTCAACTTCCTTCTGGAGAGCTCCAGCACGAACTCTCTGCCAATCCCGGAAGAACCTCCTGTCACGATCGCCCATTTGAAATCCTTCAAGTTCACCACTCCCCAAGCGTTTGTCACTGAAATTCTACCGAATTCTTCAGCTCAAGATTCTCGATTTCATGGAGCTGCTTTCACTTGACATGTGATCTGTATGGTGCTATTATAGTAAAAATATCGTTTCACGTTCGTTTCCTGTGACCTTCCAGGGTGGGGTGTCGATGAGTGACATTCTATGACGTTGTCGTCATCGGCGGTGGCATAATAGGACTTTCAACGGCTTTTCAGCTCGCTCAGAGAAAAAAGAAGGTTCTGGTCCTGGAACAGTTCGACATCGGCTCCGGTACTTCTGGTGCGTGTGATCACATGATCCTGCTTCAGTCGAAGCTTCCGGGTCTTCCTCTGAGAATGGCTTTGTTGAGTCTCGAGATGTACAAAGCCTGGCAGAGAGATCTCGGTGAGAACCTCTGGTTCGAAACACGCGGTGGAATGATCCTCGTGGACAAAGAGGAACATCTTCCTTTCATGGAACGCTTCGTGGCGGAGCAGAGGTCCATAGGTCTCAACGTCACGATGCTCGATAGAAAACAGATCAGGAAAAAACAACCCTTCGTGAGTGAGCGTGTGCTCGTGTCCACTTACTGTCCTGATGATTCGCAGATCGATCCTTTCTCGGTGCTGAAAGCCCTTTTGAGCGCGGGATCGCGTTATGGAATGGAGTTGAAGAAGTTTTCCAGAGTCGTGGCTTTGGAAAGAAATTCAGATCACTGGCGAGTGCAGGTTCAAAGCGGGGATGAATACGAAGCACAAATCGTTGTTTGTGCGGCGGGAGTCTGGTCCAGCGAAATCTGCAAGATGGTGGGCCTGGAAGTGCCGATCAAACCGAAACGTGGACAGATCCTCGTGACCGAGCCGATCGATTCGGTCGGAGACACGGACGCTTGGGATTCTGACTACATAATCGCCAAGCACGTTTCGCATCTGCAGAAAGATGAAACGGCAAAAAGACTCAATCTTGGCTTTGCGATGTCCAGGACCCACCCCGGGAATTACCTGGTGGGCAGCACAAGGGAATACGTGGGTTTCGACAGATCAACGACGCTGGAGGCGTTCATCGCGATCGCGAAGAGATTAATCGAGCTGTTTCCCATCTTCAAAAACGTCCGTATCATACGCACCTTCGCTGGCTTGAGACCGGCGTGCGAAGATGGAAAGTATGTCATAGGGGAAGATCCAAAGAATCCTGGTTTCTTCGTTGCGACGGGGCATGAAGGTGATGGCATCGCGCTCGCTCCAATCACCGGAGCACTGGTGACTCAGCTGATCTGTGGGGAGAAGACTTCTCTCACGATCGACGAACTGAGTCCCGCAAGATTCCGCAGTTCGAAGAAGAAAGAGCAATCAACCGTTGAAAGGGGGAGGTTCTGATGAGGTTGTCACGGATTGCTGTGGTGGTCGTTCTGGTCCTCAGTCTCGGTGTTGTTCTGGCTCAGGAGCTCAAACCCGTAACGCTCACTTGGATCGCAGGTGGCGTCGGAGGAGGCTGGTACGCTCAGGCTGGTGCCGTTGCAGCACTGATAAACGCGAAAGAGCCGAAGATATCCATCAAGGTCATACCCGGCGGAGGGGTCGTCAATCCTGTGCGTGTCTCGATGGGCGATGCGGACCTTGGCTGGGGCATCACATTTGTTGACAAGATGGCGCTCGAAGGTACCCCACCGCTCTACGAAAAGCCAAGTCCGAAGGTCAGATCGATCGGTGGCTACTTCGGTTACTACCAGATCCACTTCGTGGCGGATGCGGCAAAGGGATTGAGCACCGTGCAGGAACTGGCCGATCTGATCAAATCGGGTAAGCCTGTGAGAGTTGCGATCCCGATGAAAGGAACGTCGGATCTACCGATCGTCCAAGAGATACTGCGCTTCTACAATGTCACGCTGGATGACATCAAGAAGGCTGGTGGAGAATACTTCCATGCGGTGTATGCCGACATGATAAGCCTCTACAAAGACCGACATGTCGATTTCGTCATCACACATCTCTCTATCCCTGCAGCGGCGGTGACTGAGATGTTCTCCTCCAGAAAGTCCGTCCTTCTGGCCGTTTCGGACGAGTGCATCGATTACATGCACAACAAGTTTGGAACGGTCGGTAGAGAAACCGGTTTGTGTCTGATACCCGCGAACACGTATCCGGGCTTCGACAAAGATGTTCCCGCCGTGACAACAGCTGGTGAACTGCTGGTGAATGCGGACGTTCCCGAGATCGTCGTATACACGATAACGAAGATTCTCTGTGAAAACCTCGAGGAACTGTACCAAGCACACCCGGCGAACAAAACCTTCGTTCCCGAGGTTGCCTGGCAACACGTGGCTGTTCCTCTGCATCCTGGAGCAGAGAGGTACTACAGGGAAAAGGGATACATGAAATGAGGAGCTAGCGACATGCGCCAACTCAAAGGATGGCAGAGATGGATCCTGGGTGGCTGGCTCATCGCCGCCACCCTGTTTCATCTATACACCGCGACCGTGGGTATACTGCAGCCGCGGCTGCAGAGGGGCGCACATTTGCTTTTCCTCTTACCCGCAGCATTCCTGCTTTTTCCAGCCACGAAAAAGTCACCCAGGGACAGATTCACTCTTGTCGATGTCGTCCTTGCCGTACTTGCAGCGCTGCCTCCAATCTATCTCATGCTGAATAACGACATGCTCAGCATGCGCCTTGAGTTCATCGACCCGGTGAGCCCAGTTCAGATCGTACTTGGGCTGATCAATATAGTTCTGATCCTCGAAGCACTGAGGCGTGCGGTTGCACCAGCGATGGCCATTCTGGTCTTGAGTGTGATAGGTTACCTCTATCTGGCACCCTTTTTACCTGGAGTCTTTTACAACAAGCCTGTGAAGTTACCTCGGCTGGTTGAGATGTTCTATCTGCTGACCGATTCGGGAATCTACGGTAGCATAACGGGCATCTCTGCCACCATCGTTGCGCTGTTCGTGATTTTCGGTGCATTCTTCGAGCAGACGAAGGTTGGTGATTATTTGCTCAGGATAGCATCGAAGTTCACGGGCGCATCGCCGGGAGGTCCAGCGAAGATAGGAGTTCTGGCGAGTGCGCTGTTCGGCTCCATAAGTGGAACCGCCGCGAGCAACGTCTACGCGACGGGTTCGTTCACAATCCCGATGGGCATAAGGTTGGGTTACAGACCCGAGTTCTCGGCCGCCGTTGAAGCCGTGGCTTCGACGGGGGGGATCTTCGTCCCGCCGGTGATGGGAGCTGCCGCGTTTGTGATGTCTGAGATCACAAACGTACCGTATCTGGAGATATGCTACAGAGCCATACTTGGCGCTGTGTTTTACTATCTCGCGCTCGGTTTGACGGTACACCTGGTCGCTCTCAGGGACAATCTTAAGGGTTTGCCACCGGAAGAGATACCGAAATGGCGCGAGATCGTCAGAGATTCTTATCTGTTGTTGCCTGTGGTGGTTTTGGTTTATTTCCTCGTCAAAGGTTTTTCACCTTTCTCGGCAGCCTACTATGCCACGTGGACTGCGTTCGCACTGAGTTTCTTCAGAAAGGATACGATGATGACGCCAAAGAGACTTGCCATCACTTTTGAAAAAGGCGCGCAAAACATGATCGCCGTGGCCTTAGCTTGTGCCGGCGCAGGAATAGTGGTGAGCGTTTTCACCAACACGGGGCTTGGTTTGGGTATAGCGTCGGCAATCACGAGTCTTTCTGGTGGAAGATTACTGCCTGCGCTGGTCTTGCTGATGGGCGTCTGTTTGATTCTGGGCATGGGTTTGCCGACCACCCCGGCCTACGTGATCGCTGCCTCGATCGCGGGATTAGCGCTCACAAAGATGGGTGTTGATGTGCTCGCCGCGCACCTTTTCGTCCTTTACTTTGCGATGCTTTCCGAAGTGACGCCGCCTGTCTGTATAGCATCCTACTGTGCCGCTTCGATCGCGAAAACGAATCCCATGAAGGTTGGATTCATCAGTTGGAGACTGTCGCTGACGGGTTACATAGCGGGTTATCTGTTCATCTACAACAGGGCCATGCTCCTGAAAGGATCGATCATGGAAGTGATCTCACTGTCAATCTTGATGACGGGTGTCAGCTATTTCCTGGCTGTGGTCAATTCTGGTTACCTCTACAGGCCCGTCACCCCATTCGGCAGATTCCTGAGCGCAACCGTGGTCGTGTTCTTGGTCATTTCGGCTGCCTGGACGAAGATGCCAAGGAACGTCATCGCCGCCATCACCCTGGCAGTCTTGATTTATCTGCTGATCCGGGCGAAAAGTCCCAAAAAGAAGCTGGAGGGTCAAGGATGATCCTTCAGGGTGGAAAAACTCTCTACGGTTTCACCCTGGGAGTTTTGATGCTACACACACATTTTCCCAGAATTGTGGGAGACGTTGGGAACGCCAGAACCTGGAATTTTCCCGCGCTGTACAGAGTCCTGGAAGGTTTGAATCCCAGAGCAATCATAGGTAAGGAGAAAAGCTGTGTCGATCAGGTGTTGAACGCCGCGAGAGAGTTGGAAGCTGCGGGCGTGAAGGTGATAACCACGAGTTGTGGATTTTTCGCCGTGCTGCAGGAAGAGCTCGCTCGCGCGGTGAATGTAGCTGTGATAACCTCGGCTTTGCTGTTGGTTCCCATGGTTCACAGAATCTGCGGTATGAAGCCGGTGGGGATATTGACGGCGAATTCCCAGGTGCTTTCTCAGACGCACCTTTTACCTGTGGGAGCAGCTCAGGTTCCTGTCGAAATCGTCGGACTCGAGAACACGAATTTCGGTAAAGCTTTGCTGAACGATGAATGGTGTATAGACTTTGAAGAGGCGCGAACCGAAGTTGTTGACGCCGCAAGGAAGCTCGTTGAAAAACGATCTGATCTCGGTTGCATCGTGTTCGAATGTACGAACCTGCCAGCTTTTGCTGCTGATGTGGAGAAAGAAACGAAGTTGCCCGTCTTCGATTTGACGGATCTTGTGAACATGGTGTGCTTTGCTCTCGAGAAAGGTGGGACCGTTTCTTGGAGAAGTTCAACCATGGACGAAGAGAAGCGGTGTACGTCATAACGGACCATCCTATCCTGCAATTCAGCAGAGGAAGAAAGGTCATCTTCTACCACGATGGGAGACCGCTGGAGTGGTACGAGAACGACCCTATCGCCGTTGCGCTGTACGCGAACAACGTCAAGACTCTCAGCTACACGAAGAAGTACCACAGGCCGAGAGGATTCTTCTGTGCCATAGGCAAGTGCTCGTCGTGCTTCATGACAGTTGACGGTTTGGCAAACGTCAGAACCTGCATTACACCGCTCAAAGAAGGTATGAAGATCGAAACGCAGCACGGTCTGGGAACGTTCTTTCAAAGTTCATCTCTTCCATCAGAAGAGTTGCGAGGGTTGTTTGGTTTCAAGGCCGAAGTCCTTGTTGTTGGGGGTGGTCCGGCGGGTCTTTCTGCCTGCCTCGAGGCGCTGGAAAGCGGCTGCAGGGTCACACTCGTTGACGAATCGCTCCGCCTCGGTGGACAACTCGTAAAGCAGACTCACAAGTTCTTCGGTTCATCTCTGGACTTTGCGGCTGTCAGGGGGATAAAGATAGCAGAGATACTTCAACAGCAACTGAAACAGTACGTGGATTCGGGACAGCTCAAGGTACTTTCGAACGCGTCTGCCGTGGCTTACTATGCGAAAGAAAACGTGGTTCTCTGCGAGCAGGGTGAGAAGAGACTTTTCATTATCGAGCCAGAGGCGATCGTTGTCTCTACCGGTGCGATGGAGAAGCTGGTTCCCTTTGTGAACAACGACTTACCGGGTGTCTACGGTGCGGGGGCTGTACAGACGCTCATGAACGTCTACGGAGTTCTTCCAGGAAAGAAAGTGCTGATGGTCGGAGCCGGAAACATCGGTCTGATCGTTTCTTACCAGCTGCTTCAAGCTGGTGCAGAAGTGGCAGCGATCGTCGAAATGGCTCCAAAGGTTGGAGGATACTGGGTGCACGCTGCTAAGGTACGTCGCCTTGGTGTTCCGATACTACTCAGACACACGGTGAAAAAAGTGGTTGGAGAAAGCTGCGTTGAAGGTGCTGTGATACAGGAAGTGAATGAAAAAGGGGAACTCGTCGGTGAAGAAAAGTTCACCGACTGCGACACGGTTTGCCTCGCCGTGGGTCTGTCTCCAACGGTGGAACTCTTCTGGCAGGCTGGTTGCGAAATGGTCTACGTGGGTGATCTTGGCGGTTTCGTTCCAAAGAGGGATCACACGTTGAGAACTTCAAATCCCAGATTCTGGGTCGCAGGTGATGTTGCGGGAATAGAGGAAGCCACCACGGCCATGCTCGAAGGGAGGATAGCGGGACTGTCTGTCAGCAGAGCTCTGAACAGGTTGGATGAAGCCACCTTCAGAAGCAGACTCGAAGGATACTGGAACAAGTTGAACGAGCTTCGAATGGGCGAAACGTCCTACAGGGTAAGAAAAGGCTTGAGTCACGTTTTCCTTGAACAGGTTCCTTCGCTGGTTCAAACCGACGCGGGTGATGAACCACAGAATCAGTTCGGCGATGAAGAATTCGGATCCGGTGTGCTGAGTGAAAGCATGATCGAAACGATCACACCGCCCATGGATCTCTGGAAGAAAAAGAAGGGTGGTCTGGTGATAATAGAGTGTCCTCAGAAAATTCCGTGCGATCCATGTCATTACAGCTGTCCCACAGGTGCGATAAAGGCTTTCGAGAACATCAACGATGTACCGACGATAGATTATTCCAAGTGCACCGGCTGTGCCATGTGCGTTGCCGCATGTCCGGGCCTTGCCTGTTTCGTCGCGGACATATCTGGTGAGCAGGCGATTCTGAAGTTGCCGTATGAGATGATGCCCAGGCCTCAGGAAGGACAGGACGTGGTTTGTCTCGACAGGCATGGCAAAGAGGTTGTGCGAACGAAAATCGTTAAGGTTCAGGAACCGAGGAAGGACAAGACCTACGTCGTCCACGTGGTCGTTCCGAAACAGCTCGTGATGCACGTCAGGGCGGTGAGGGTGATAGATCGTGGATGAGAAGATTTTCGTCTGTCGGTGTGAGGAAGTGACGCTCGAAGAAGTTAGAAGATACATCCAAATGGGTTTCACAACGTTCAACGAGCTCAAGAGGCTTTTGAGGATCGGGATGGGACCGTGTCAGGGACGAGGTTGCAGAGAGATCGTGCTCAGGGAGATATCCAGAGCCACGGGTCTTCCAGTTTCTCAGCTCAATCCTGGAACCTTCAGGCCTCCTTCAAAACCTCTTCTTGCTGGCCTGTTCTCGATCGTTGAATCGAAAAAGCGTAGCTGAACAGTCCGTTCGCGAGAGTGGATCAGTCCATCAGAAATTCAAAGGTGAAGAAACGAAGATGAAACACATTCAGACCGGCGCGAGGGTATAATTCTGTTTCAGAAAACGGGGTGAACGGTGTGCTGGCTGTAACGAGCACGATTTTGGACCACACTCTGAATAGATGTGAAAGCAGTCCAGAAGGGGCTTCAAAGGCCCCTTTTATTTTAAAAAAAGCGAAATTTGAGGGGCCGAAAGGCCCCTTTATTTTTGCTTCTTTGGAGGTGATACAGTGAGACATCTGCTGGACATCAAGGATTTGAGCAGGAAAGAGATTGAGACCATTCTCAAACGTGCCATGTGGTACAAGTCGTTGAAGGTCTATTCAAAAACGCTTGAAGGCAAATTCGTGCTCACCGCCTTCTTTGAACCCTCCACGAGGACGAAGGTATCTTTCCAGAAGGCTGCGATGAACCTCGGAGCCAGGGTTATCGATTTTGCGCCAGAAAGTTCCTCGTTGCTGAAAGGCGAGACCGACCTCGACACGATCATGACACTGAACATGATGGATTTCGATTGTCTGGTGGTTCGTATCAGGAGAAACGGCGCGCCAAAGGAGTTTGCAAAATATGTCGATATGCCTGTGGTGAACGCGGGTGACGGTACGAACGAACACCCCACCCAGGCGCTCCTGGATGCCATGACGATGCTCGAACATTTCAAGACGCTCGAGCTCAAAGTCGCCATAGTGGGCGACATCGTTCATTCACGCGTGGCCAGATCTTTGACGGAGATTCTCAACAAGTTTGGAGCGGAAGTGAGAATGGTTGGACCCAAAGGTTTTGTACCCGAGAGCTTCGAGGGTGTGAGCTTGATCACGAACGATCTCGAAGAGGCCATACACGACGTCGATGTTGTGTACGCCTTGAGGATCCAGAAAGAAAGACTTGAGGAAAGTTATCCAAACGTCGACGATTTCTTCCGCACCATGCAGATCAATTCTAAAACGATCGAGCTCGCACCCAAACACGCCATACTGATGCACCCGGGACCTTTCAACAGGAACGTCGAGGTTTCGGACGACGTGGTCTATTCTGAGAGATCCAGGATCCTTGAGCAGGTGAAAAACGGTGTGTTCGTCAGGATGGCCGTTCTGGAGTACGCCATGGGAGTGATCGAGGTTGAGAGCGTACGATCCATGGAAACGTCGCTGGTTGAACGTTGAACTGAATTTGCCCGAGCAGAAGGAAGGGCTTGTGGCCTGTCCAACTTTCTTCGATATGCACACACACGTGAGGCTGAACGGCCAGGAAGACTACGACTCACTCGAAAAGGCCGCGATCGCCGGTGGTTTCGGTGCTGTCTTGATCCAGCCAAACACCAATCCAGAGCTTGACAACGTGGACGTTTTGGACGCGCATCTTCGGTTGGCACAAAATAAGGTCGTTGATTTCTACTGGTCTGTCTCTCTGTTCGGTGAACTCGAACCGGATGGAAAAAGAACGCTGTGCTATTCCAATGATGGCATCGAATACGACACGATCAAGATTCTGAACGCCTTCAAGCGTAAAAGACCCCATCTGGTGCTGGACCACAGTCAGATGCACGAACTTGGTGGTTTCTTCTACGAGGCCACACCGATCGACGCTCCGAAAAGGCCGATCTGCAGCGAAGCTGTATCTATCTTTCGAAACGTGATGTTTGGGCTCGAGTGTGGCTTCAAGAAGTTCCACATCCAGCACGTTTCAACAAAGCTTTCCATCGAAACGATCGAGTATCTCAGAAAGTATGCGAAAGTGAGCTGTGAAGTTACGCCACACCATCTCTTCTTCAATATGAACGATGTGAAGAACACGAACTTCAAGATCAATCCTCCGCTTGGCACAGAACATGACAGGAAGGCGTTGCTGGAGGCCGTGGAGAGAGACGTGATAGGCGTCTTTGCGACAGATCATGCGCCACATGCAGAAAAACCCGATAATTTCGAGAAAGCTCCGTTTGGAACCAGTGGCATCGAGATCGCGTTCAGTGCCTTCTACACCGCCACGAATCGGTTAGAAAAGACTATCGAGAAACTCACCGTAGCACCTCGAAAGGTCCTCGGGATCGAAGGAGCCTTCGATCCTGACAACGTGACCGTGATCGATCCGAACTTCGAATGGACAGTTGATACGAAAAAGTTTCACAGCAAAGGAAAGAATTGTGTCTTCGATGGCACAAAATTGAAGGGCAGAGTGGTGGGTGTAAAACGTTCAGGAAGGTGGGTGTACTGGGATGGAGAATTTTTCCTTGACGAAACATGAACTCATCCAGCTCACTGAGGACACGTTCATCGTTTCTTTCAACGAGTGGATCGAATTCGAACCTACTCAGTTCATCATGATAGAAACAGAAACTTCGATCGTTCGAAAGCCCTTCGGTCTTGGCAGGTGGAACAAGAGACTCGCCATAGGAGTGCAGATCATCGGTCCTGGAACAGGCTACATAGTTCAACAGAACGTGCTGAACGCACATGGTCCGTGTGGCAGAGGCTTCGTTCCGCCCGGGGGCAAAGGTGCGATGATCGCGACTCCCGCTTGTTTGCCCATGGCCATGGATCTGAAGGAGAGGCACGGCTGCGATGTGTTCATCGGCTCCGCAGAGGAGCTTTCAATTGAGATTCCCTTTCCACTCGTGGTTGGGGACGAACCGTTTTTGAACTTGCTCAGATCGCTCAGAGGCTACAACTGGTTCCTAATCGTTGGTTCGGATCAGATGGAGAAGGTCAGCTACGATGTGTTGAAAGACAAAGCAGAAGTGTTCGTGTCCTTCAACGAGTACATGGCCTGTGGGATCGGTGCCTGCAAAGGTTGTGCGAAAGAAACCAGGACTGGTTTGAAACATCTGTGCATAGACGGGCCTGTTCTGAGAGGTGAAGAGGTGTGGAGCTGAGACCACCCATCGTGATAGCTTCTGGAATCGGAGGAATGGGAGAATACCTCAAGCTCATAGATCCAAAATGCATCGGTGCCTACACGCTCAAGACCATCACGTTCAAACCAAGACATGGAAATCCTCCACCAAGGCTCATTGCCACGCAGAATTACCTGATCAACAGCATTGGTCTTGAAAACGTCGGTGTGAAGAAGTTCATCGAAGAGCTCAGAGGGCAAGTTTACGACGAACTCTTCAGAAAGGTGAAGGTTATTTTCAGCTTCGCCGGGGAAAACTTTGAAGAATATTTGCTGGTCGCAGAAAAGATGGTGCCCTACCAGGACAGATTCGCCGCCTTCGAGTGCAACTTTTCTTGTCCAAATGTGCAATTCAATCCACTTTCGAACCCAACAGAACTCAAAAGGATGCTTCTGGAGTTGAGAAAAAGATTGAACGTGTTTCTCATCGCAAAGATCGGGATCGAAGGTGGGTTTGTTGAAGACGTTGCTAAGCTCGCAGAAGATTGCGGCTGGAACGGTGTGACATTGATCAACACGATCCGGGCACTCCACGTAGATGGTGAAAGGATCATAGCAGGTGGTGTCTCAGGACCCGTGCTCAAACCCATCGCACTTCGGGCGGTGTACGAGGTGAGGAAAAGAACCAGCCTCTTCATCATCGCTTCGGGAGGGATCATGAACGAAGAGGACGCGCAGCAGTTCTTCAAAGTGGGTGCCAGCGCGATCAGCATCGGAACAGCTCTGTATAAGAATCCCAAGATTGTCGAGAAGATAGCAAAAATGTTTTATTGAAGGAGGGATCTTCATGTTCGAAAGCTATCTTCCCACCAGGATCGTCTTTGGAGTGGGTGCGATCGAAAAACTTCCAAAGTTTGTGAAAGATCTTGGCAAAAAGGCCATGATCGTGACAGGAAGAAAAAGCACAAAGGTCACAGGGCTTCTGGACAGAGTGAAAGGAATGCTCGAAAGAGTTGGAATCGATGTCCTCGTGTTCGATAAGGTTCAGCCCAATCCCATCAGCGATCATGTGGACGAAGCCGCGAAGATCGCGATCCAGCACAACGCTGATTTCATCATCGGTCTCGGTGGTGGAAGCCCGATCGATTCCGCCAAAGCCATCGCGATAGCCGCGGCCATGAAAGACAGCTTCTGGAACTACACATCCGCCGGCGGCAACAAAAAACCTGACAGGGCCCTGCCCGTGGTGGCAGTTCCCACCACCCACGGGACCGGCACAGAGGCAGACCCCTTTGCGGTGATCACCAACCCCAGAACGAAGGAGAAGGTTGGAATAGGTTACGACGTGATCTTTCCGAAAATCTCCATCGTTGATCCTTCTCTCATGACCAGCCTTCCAAAAGATCAGACGGCTTACACATCCATGGACGCGTTTTACCACTCGCTTGAAGCTTTCTTGAACATCGATGCGAACCCTTATTCCGATCTTCTTGCTATAGACTCGATGAAGAGGATCGTTTCCTTTCTGATGCGAGCCTACACGAACGGCGAAGACATCGAGGCGAGAACGAACCTCGCATGGGCGAGCACCGAAGCGGGCATCACCGAAACGCTCACGGGCGTCATCGCCAACCACGCGATCGAACACGGTTTGAGTGGTTTCAACGAACAACTTCCTCATGGACTCGGTCTGTGCATCACAGGGCCTTACCTGCTCGAGTACATGTTCGAAGAGTGCAAAGAAAGGCTTGCCGCTCTGGCGAAACACGTTTTCAACATCGACGAATTCAATGTGAACAGATCCGCAAGGTTTTTCATAGAAAAGCTGTACGAATTCCAGGATCTCTTCGGTTTGGACGAGAAACTCTCCCGGTTCGGTTTCAAAGAAGAGGATCTTTTAGAGATCGCCAGAGTCGCTTACAGGATCATGAAGGGTGTCGTGGTGAAGAGCCCGAAAAAGCTTGAAGAAAAAGATCTTGTTGAAATCATGAAGAAAGCGCTGTGAGGAGGTGGTGAACTTGCATCTGGTGCTGAGTCTGGACATGGATGAACCGCTGTCTTTCATCGATCGCTTTGGAAGTTTCGGGTACGTCAAGGTTGGTCACAACCTCGCTTCGCTCGGTAAACGTGTCTTCGACGAACTTATGAAGAGGAACCTGAAGGTCATACTCGATCTGAAATTCGTCGACATCCCCTCGACGGTCACACGGTCTATCAAAGCGTGGGACCATCCCTCCATCGTGGGTTTCACCATGCACGCCGCTGCGGGTATCGAATCGATAAAAGCTGCCCTGGAAAGCACAGAGAAGCTCGTCTTTGTGGTCGTGAAGCTGACGTCCATCGAAGGCTCTCTGGAAGATTACATATCCCAGGTGGAATCTCTCAGGTTGCTGGGCTGTTCCTTCGTTCTTCCAGGCAGCTGGGCAGTGAAGCTGCGCAAAAAGATTTCAGGAAAGATCCTCGTTCCAGGGGTTCGCATGGAAAGGGGTGCGGACGATCAGAAAGACGTGGTGAGTCTTGAGCAGATCAGGAACGTTGCTGACTTCGCCGTCGTGGGGAGAGAAGTTTACAAGAGTCAGGACCCGAAGACCACGATGGAAAAGATGAGGAGGCTCGTTCATGCTTGAACTGCTCAGGGAAGTTGGGGCGCTTCTGGAAGGACACTTTCTGTTATCCTCGGGCAAGCACTCTTCGAAGTACATCCAGTGCGCGAAGATATTCGAGCGGCCGGGCTACGGTGAAAAGATAGGCAAAGCGATCGCAGAGAAGATAGCCGCGCACAAACCAGATGTCGTGATAGGTCCCGCGTTGGGTGGAATCATTCTCGCGTACGAGGTGGCGCGCCACGTGAACGCGCGCGCCATGTTCACAGAGAGAGAAGACGGGCAGATGAAGCTCAGGAGGAACTTTCACATCAAAGAGGGTGAAAGGGTCGCGATAGTTGAAGACGTCACGACCACCGGCAAATCCGTGCTGGAAGTCGCCGGGGTTGTTCAGGAATACGGTGGTCAGGTCTGCTGCATCGCAAGCATCGTGGACAGGTCCGTTGGGAAACTACCCTTCGACGTGCCTTTCTATTCGCTCGTTAAGTTGGAACTTCCCGTGTTCGAACCGGACGATTGTCCCCTGTGCCGGCAGAACGTTCCACTGGTCAAGCCGGGCAGCAGGAAACACAGCAGCTGAACGCAAAGAAAAAGGGGCCATTTGGCCCCTTTTCGGTTGTATAATTAATTGCTCTAACATCCAAGGGGGTGATTGGATGAAAAGGCTGTGTCTGGTTTCACTCTTTGTCCTTATGGCCGTCCTCAGTCTCGCCCAGCTCAAGCCTCCATTAACGCACGTTCTGCCGGGAGGTTTCACAGTTTCATCCATCGAGATACTCACAAACCCTGAAAGGTTTTACGGTCAGGATCTCATCAACGTCGGTGTGAGGATCAACTTCATCAGAACGATCGGACTGGGTGCGGCGTATTCCATTAATTTGAAAGAGAACGAGATCAAACTCATGAGCATCAGACTGGCGGGTTTGAAACTCAGCGAGACAGAGACCGACACCTTGATCTACTACGGTCCAACGTCAGCTTTCCCGAGCAATTACCAGTACGGAGGTTTCCAGATCGTTGGTTTTCACGTCACGAAATCAGATCTCGATGCAGGTTACAAGGAGATCTGGGGCTGGAGGGTTGCATACCCACTGGCCTGCAGAGACTTCAGTATCATCGCTGATCTCGACATGGATCCGATCTACAATCAGCCCATGGCGGGTGTGCACAAAGGAGCACGAGCGGACTGGACGTGTGTACAGAGGCTCACGGCACCCATGCAGCGCTGTGAATTCGTTCGAAAGGATCAACCTTCGCAGCAGTAGTACCAGGTTGATGAGATACTCGACATCCTCGTCGAACCCGAGTCTTTCGAGCTGGGTCAACAGTTGAAGATCACCGTCGTTGCAAATTCGAGACCTCAGACGAATCCCTGGGATCAGTACTTGGTCTACTGGATACACGTGAAGTATCAGAATGGGCAGGAAAGTTCCATTGCGCATCTGTTCGGTAACTTCGATCCCAACTCGGCCATCATCGTGACCTCGACACCAAAAGAAGCTGGTGACGTCAGGTACTTCGTGCTGAATCGGGAAGGGCCAGTGGAGTTCGTGTTACCAGAAATGATAAAAATTCCCTTCAACGGCTCGATCGTGGAAGTTGAAGTAAAGGTGCAACTCTGGGCAGGTTTGGACGTCGATCGTTTCTCACCTTACGAGTTCACGAAACGCTGGATCGCGAAGATTGTTTTCGTGCCAGCGCGCTGATTTTACTTAACAGATCTTTTGAGAGCGCTACCGACGAATTAGAATGAGGGCTTTCTACGATAACCCAGACCCATCCGGATGATTCCGTGGAGCGCTCCCATAAATATATGTACGGACTTCACTTTTGAGGCAAGGAAACATTCTGAAAAATTTTCACATGCATCTCAAAATTGATATACCGTGCGATGTACTTTATCGAGATCTCAGGCATCTGCTATACTTGACGCAGTGAAAGGGGGTAGAAAGATGAAAACGAAACTCATAGTGATCCTCGTTCTGATAGCCCTCGTTGTTGTTTACCTCATGACCGGCATCTACCAGGTCAATCCGTCTCAGGTCGCACTGGTGAAAACCTTCGGCACGTACTCCCACACCACCGGGCCCGGCATTCACATCCACGCACCCTATCCTTTCCAGTCGCATGTGATCGTGGATGTGCAAACGATTCGAAAACAGGAGATCGGTTTCAGAACACTCAGACCGGGCCAGTACAGATCCGTGAAAGAAGAAGCCCTGATACTCACCGGGGATGGAAACATAGTGTCCGTGGAAGCGGTGGTGCAGTTTCGCGTGAGCGATCCGGTGAAATTCGTCTTCAACGTTGAAAGGCCCGAAGAGCTCGTCAAATTCACCACGGAATCGGCTCTGAGAGAGAGGATCGCAAAAAGGACCGTGGACGAGATCCTGACCGCAGAAAGGGACAAGGTGGCCTACGAAGTTCAGGAGATGGTGCAGCAGCTTTTGAACGAGTACGATGTGGGTGTTACGGTTTTGAACGTTCTGCTCCAGGAAGTCGTTCCACCGGATCCTGTGATAGCAGCCTTCGACGACGTGAACAACGCCAAGCAGGACAAAGAAAGGTACATCAACGAGGCTCTCAGATATGCCAACAACCTGATCCCCGTAGTTGAAGGTGAGGCAAAAAAGATCGTGCTCGAAGCGGAAGCCTACGCGCAGCAGAAGATCCTCCAGGCCACAGGTGAAACGCAGAGATTCCTGAGCATACTGAGCGAATACAGGAACTCACCCAGAGTCACGGAGACTCGCTTGAGGATCGAAACGCTCGAGCAAGTGCTTCCGAAGGCAAAAACGATCATCGTCCTCGATGAATCTCAAAAAATCGTGTTTCTCAATCTCGACGATTTGCTGGGTGGTGGTTCGAAATGATGAAGCTGACCATAATTGTGACTGTTGCGGTTATTTCGATCTTGGCGATCGTTTTCGTGATGCTCTCTCTGTTCATCGTGGATCAAACTCAGTACGCCATAGTGCTGAGGTTCGGACAGATAAGAAAGGTTATCTCCGAGCCCGGTCTGTACGTGCGCACGCCTTTCGTCGATAACGTTGTCAGACTGAGCAAGCGGTACTACATATACGATATACCGGTTGAAAAGATCATCACGCTGGACAAGAAAACCATGCTCGTGGATTCGTACGCAATCTGGAAGATATACGATCCGAAGAAGTTTCTCGAATCGGTCAGAACCGTGAACCTCGCACTTTCAAGGATTGACGATGTGGTCTACTCCGGCCTGAGGAACACACTCGCCAAACTCGAATTCGACGACATCGTCACGGGCGAAAGACAGTACTTGACCGACATAACAGACTTTGCGAGAAAGAACCTTGCGGAGTTCGGTATAGAGGTCAGAGACGTCAGGATCAAACACACCGACCTTCCCGAGGAGAACCAGCAGGCCGTCTTCGAGAGGATGAAGTCCGAAAGACAGAGCATCGCCGCGCTGATCAGGGCAGAGGGACAAAAAGAGGCTCAAAAGATTC
>LDZR01002241.1_pt1 | contig 34580 bp, 42 predicted proteins | sample 615371 | NCBI WGS metagenome assembly LDZR01 (sample SAMN03408294, study PRJNA278302) | terrestrial metagenome | isolation source: oil reservoir sample K2 | place: USA: Alaska, North Slope, Kuparuk formation | collected 2013
ATTTTCCTCTGAAAGCTCAATACAACCACCAATCAATCAAAAGACTTAAGTGCTTATAACTCTAACGATCTAATGGGAACTAGGGTTAAGGATATATACGATGCTGTTTATTATTTCACCGGAAAGAAAATAGAAAAACCTTCTGTACCGGCGAATTTAAATGTAGATACCTCTTTCTTAAAAACAGACGCTCTCAATGACTACGATAAAACTTTAAGTTACTATGAGCAAGTTGAGAACAAACTTAAGACCAGCAACATGGGTTATACCACATATTCTTACCTTAAAGAAGCTTTGAATGAAGCAAAGAGCAGATTGGACGAAGCCAAGAAGGCCCTAGAAGATGGCAGATACTACACAACCCTAAGTCTCAACTTCCAGGCTAGAATTACAATACGTCATGTAGACTGGTATCTCAGCGTAGAAACTGATGCTGATCTAGAAAACTTATTAAAAAACGTGAACGATGAAATAAAAAGCACCGAAAATGCCATTTCAAACCTCACGATCAGAGGCATAAGTATGTTGCAAGCAGTTGCAGCGAGTGAAGAGAGAATAGAACAAGCCAAATCACTCTTGAAAGAGGCATGGTCAGACTACTATGATGCAAACTACTGGGATGCTGTGAGTAATGCTGCATTTGCCTATGAAAGAATCCAAACAGCAAAATTCTGGGCTTCTTTAGGAGAGAGATATGCTAAAGGAGACGTTATTGAAAGGGAATCCCTGAAGGAAACTGCAAGAGATTACTTGGATAACTCAAGATTAATAATAACTTACATAACTTCCATGTTTGGTGAGGTAAACCTTCAAGAATTGATCAATCTAATGAACGAAGGAGAAGGATATTATCAAGATGGAAAATATTCAGCAGCCATATTTTCGGCTATGGAGGCAAGAATACAAGCAGAGATAATCTTAGACACACTTGGAATTGATAATGAGACAATCCTAATGGACAAGCTACAGAGAATGAAAGAAAATGCAAAGGTAGCAATTGCCCAGGCCCAGAAAGAAGGCATTTACCCAGTCCTAAGTTTCTCATATTATGAATTCGCTCAGAGTTATGAAAATCAAGGAGGCCTAGATAACATCCAAAATGCTATGATGTTCTATCAGTACGCTAAAGAAACCTCCACCGTCTTTTTAGAGACTGCTTCCCCACCAAAAATAATTGAAGAACCAACCACTACCATACCAACCCAAACTACAACACCTCAAGCTACCACTTCCCCCACCCAACCAGAGGCCACTAAATCATACATATCGCTTATACCATTTGCTTTCCTCGTTGGTATCGTTCTTGGGTTTATAGTGGGAAGGAAATCCTGAGCACCAACCTTTTTTAGTCTTATTTTTTCTTTTTAGAGACTCTCTTCCGGATAAGTCGAGATTATGAAAAATTTAGAAAAAATAAAACTCAAAGGAAAAGTCCATTCATATTGCTCCCACTTCTAGCAGTTACTTTAATAATTCTCCTTACAATACCCTTTCTGTGGCCTATGATATAGCTTGTAGCATTATTTGAGAAGCATGAATGGTTTGGGATTACGTTAATTTTCTCACCAACTTTAACATCCGGTTCATTCGTTACATCAATTTTTCCAACTTCCTGTGAGAGCCCAATCAATTTAGCCCTCGGATACTCAACTGCTTGTCCAAAACTACCAAGAATTTCATGGCCTCTTTTATCAAAATATAGGCTTCCAGCATTTATCAGGCCAAACCTTTTTCCACATCTCTCTGCTATTGAAGTTACTGTTACAAATATCGTGAGAGCGCATCTTTCCAAGTTTGCTGAACCAAAAATAAGGGCCTGTTGTCTATCGTAATAAACATAGTTGCCCGGGAACAGGTGAGTGTATATCTCCTCCTCGATGTCAAATCTAAATGTAGGTGTTGATCCAATCCCCACGATTTCTGGATTCATGTTCCATTGCCTCAGAGACCTTAAAGCAATTTTCATACCCTTTGTTGCTTGCTCGGCTATTGCCTTAACCTCCTTAGGGTTTGTGGCATTATACACGTGTCCAGGGTGCGTTGTTATCCCAACAAACTCTAAGTTACTATATTCTTTCACCCTTTTCGCAAAGTTTCCCACTTTTTCAGGCTCTATACCATATCTAACTCCCCCGGTATCCACTATGATAGTGAATTCTGCTCTTAAACCTCTCTTTTTGAGTTCTGCATCTAGGAATTCTGCGGCATCAACGCTATCAATTCTGAATATCACTCTCAATCCATCCTCAATAAGTCTTGCAACCCGAGAGAAATTTTCTTTATCCATTATTGGATATGCAAGCATTAGAGTTTCTCCTAAACCTGCTTCAGCCAAGGCCTCAGCTTCATCTATTGTACCACACAGAAACCCTCCTGCTCCTGCTTTTTTCTGAAGATTCGCCACATAAACTGATTTATGGGTTTTAACCATTGGAAAAAGCTGTTTGTTGTGTTTCTTAGCTTCTTTTGCAACCTCTTTTATGTTAAACTCCAATTTATCGAGATCAACCACCACAAGTGGAGTTGGCAGTTCTTGAATCGAAAGCATGTTCCCACCAACCTAAACCCACTCCAATTTTCACTCTTTCAAAATATAAAATTGATTAATTATTATCCTTTAGCCCATCAAAATAATAAAAGCTAAAATAGTTGAAGAACTATACACAAACATGGACTATCGAAAAGTAGCCTTATTTATTGTGGTGCTGGTAGTTTCCTTTTCACTTCTGTTAGCATTAAAACCCTATCTCCTAGAGAAAAGAGGTGAGCTCACATACGAAGGAGAAAAAATACTCCTGCCAGAACCCAATTTAAGAGGAGAAATGAGCGTTGAGGAAGCTATTGCGAAGAGAAAAAGCATCCGAACATACAAAAACCAACCACTTAAGCTGGAAGACTTATCCCAACTCTTATGGGCCTGTCAAGGAATAACTCATGACAAAAAAAGGAGTGCTCCAAGTGCTGGAGCCACTTATCCATTCGAAATTTTTGTTGTAGTTGGAAGTGTAGAAAGACTAAAACCTGGCATATACCATTACAACCCATTCGAACACAGTATAACATTAGTTAAAGAGGGAGATTTTAGGAAAGAACTCCAAAAAGCAGCTCTAGACCAAAAGTGGGTTGGGGATGCTGCTATAGATATCATACTCGTTGCATTTTATGAGAGAACAACAAAAGTTTACGGGGAGAGGGGAATAAGATACGTCCACATGGAAGCTGGGCATATAGGACAGAATATCTACCTCCAAGCCACAGCCTTAAACTTGGGAACAGTAGCTATTGGGGCTTTTTACGATGAAGAAGTTGCCGAAATTATTGGAACAAACGGGGCCCCTCTTTATATATTCCCCGTAGGGAGGGTTTAGTATGGTAGTTTTGGATCATTACACCCTTGGATACATAACCTTCGGCCTTATGAACCTCTCAATGCTTAGTGGAGCTTTTATCTTCCTTTCTAAAAAGAAAGGCCTATGGACAAAACTCCACATTTTGATAAGTATCCTAGCTTACATCCTTATGGTCTGGACAATATGGATAGTTAGATAAACTTATTAATGCTTTTTTCCATATTTTATCGGTGATAACAATGTTCGTTAGCCATTACCAAGATGTCGAAGAAAAAGAAGTCACGATGGAAGGCGTTGAAAACACAACAATCAGATGGCTTATCTCTCCGAAAATTGGGGCTAAAAACTTCGCAATGAGATATTTCGTCATTAAAAAGGGCGGGAAAATTCCTATCCACCAGCATGACTGGGAGCATGAAATATTCATCGTAAAAGGAGAAGGTTACATAACAAATGGTAGGAAAACCATAAAAGTTGTTCCAGGGAGCTTTTTGTACGTTCCACCGAACGAACCGCATGCATATGAAAATCCAGAATCAGAGACCTTTGAATTCTTGTGCCTCATTCCAGTTAAAGAGGAAAATGTCCCTCCAGAGGAAAAAGATTAAACACTTTCACTTTCTTTTTTCAGTTTATTATTTAAATTATAATGTTCTGTGAACCAACCCAGGCAATGCAACATAACCGAAATCTTTAAAAATCGCATGCAACATAGGTTGAGCGGGCTTTAATGGCAAATGGAATTAAAATCGGAATTGAAGAAAAAGTAGAATCGAAGAAAGTTATTCTTTTAGGATTTCAACATGTCCTTGCAATGTTTGGGGCAACTGTTACAGTGCCTCTTGTTGTTGGAACAGCAATTGGACTTAATGGAAGAGACATTGCCCTCTTAATTCAAGTAGTCTTGCTAGCCATGGGAATAGCAACTCTTTTACAGACAACTATAGGATCCAGATACCCAATAGTTCAAGGATCCAGTTTTGCCTTTATTCCGGGGCTCATAAGTATAGGAAATAACTTAGGATTACCTGCCGTAGAAGGAGCTTTGATAATTGGCGGATTAATAGAAGCTACAATAGGGACCTTTGGAATCATTGGAAAACTCAAAAAGCTCTTTTCACCTGTTGTTACTGGGGTCACAATAATGCTTATAGGATTTTCACTTGCTCATGTAGCCGTAAAGTACACATTTAACTTCTTTGCTGACCCAAATGGGACAAGTATTCCAAAAGCATTCTTTATAGCACTAATAACCTTTGCAACCACTATGTATATAGCACTTAAAGGAAAAAGGTCATTGAGAGCAATGCCTGTAATCGCAGGAGCGTTTGTGGGTTATACAGCAAGTATAATTTTGGGAATGGCTGATTTCACACTTGTAAGGGAACTTCCACTTATAAATATTCCAAAACCTCTTCCATGGGGAACTCCAGTATTTAATGCAACTGCAATAATAACCCTTCTCTTTGCTTTCATGGTGAGTATCATAGAAAGTGTAGGAGATTATCATGCGATTTCAGCAATAGCCGAAGCCCCAATAACAAACAAAAACATCAACAGAGGAATCATGAGTGAAGGATTGGCATGTTCATTAGCTGGAATTCTTGGAGCCTGCGGGACTACAAGTTATTCCGAAAATATTGGACTCGTAGCTCTAACAAAAATTGCAAGCAGACAAGTAGTCCAAGTAGGTGGGGTAATACTAGTACTCCTAGCTATGATTCCCAAATTCTCCGGAATTTTGGCCTCAATGCCTCATCCTGTACTTGGAGGCCTTACAATAGCACTTTACGGTATGATAAGCGTCACAGGGCTTAGATTAATAAAGGATAAAGTTGAGTTAAATGATAGAAACATGTTCATAATTGCAAGTGCACTAATAATCGGGTTGGGCGCTCCTCAACTACCTCCTGAATTCCTTGAACATTTCCCTCAAATTGTTAGTAGTATTTTAGAGTCAGGAATGGCTATTGGGGCTCTAACTGCCATACTACTTGATCAGATTTTGAGGTGATGAAAAATGATAAAGGATGAAAGATGGGAGAAAGTTTACTCATTTGACGACTCTCCATATTTGATGGAAATTTTAACAGAGCTAAGGAATAAAGACACTGATTCAATCGCCTTTAGAAAAGGCCTTGTAAAACTTGGAAGATATATGGGATATGAAATTATTAAAACAATGGATGTTGAAAAAATAAAGATAGAAACCCCCTTAGAAGAGACCGAAGGTATAATAGTTAAGGACAGGAAAAACGTGGTTATAGTGACAGTGCTAAGAGCTGCAGTCCCACTGATGGAGGGCCTTGTAAAAGTCTTTGAACATGCCAGGATTGGAATAGTCTCAGCTTCAAGAGGAAAAGCTCCCAAGTTTGAAATAGAAATGAATTACGTTAAAATTCCTCAGATAACTCCAGAAGATACTGTGATAGTCGCAGATCCAATGATAGCCACAGGCTCAACGCTAATAACAGTCATGGAAGAAATTAAAAAATATGGAACACCCAAACGTCTTATAGTCCTTGGTATCCTCGCTGCACCAGAGGGAATAAACAGAATAAAGGAAAAGTTCCCAGAGGCAGAGATATTCGTCACACAAATAGACAGGGGGCTTAATAGCAAAGGCTACATCTTACCAGGTCTTGGAGATGCAGGTGATAGGGCATTTGGTGCACCAATCAAAATCCCCACTCTTCCTCAGGTTCACACAATCGATTAGCGAAAACTTAATAGCTTATCCCTCTTAATATTTTTCTGATCACTATGGCAAGTGTTGATGAAATAGACAAGAAACTTTTAATAGAGCTTAGAAAAAACGGAAGGGCCACTTTGACTGAATTAAGTAAAAAATTGGGCCTATCTGTTGCTAGCATAAAGAATAGGGTAGACAAACTCGAACGGGTTGGTGCCATAAAAGGTTACTCCACTCTTGTCGAGCCTACATTTCTTGAAGAGTATCTTCAAGCTTTAATAGAGCTGGAACTTTTGGTGGAGGATCCAAGAACTGACTTAACTTTGCATGAAATCGGAAAATTAGATAATGTATTGGGAATTTATAAAAAAACCGGGGAATTTCAAATCTTAATACGGGCCAATTTTAAAAGTATGGAGGATTTAAGAGAATTTTTGGATCTTCTTTCCAAAAAATATCTACGCAAAAATCTACGACGCTGGCGAGTCACCATAGTACTAGAGGTACTTAAAGACGGAGGTGTCTCACTTTCCAGAGAAAACCAACGTAGAAACTCTAGGTGAACAAAAATGCTTTTTGTAATTAGAAAGGGAAAAAAAGAAGACGAGCTTGAAGCATTTTACATTGAAAATGAACCCGAAAAACTTTCCCAGGTTCAAAATTTAAAAGCGGAGAGAATTTTCAGGTTGATAATGCGAGATAAACGGCTTTTCAAGGTCTTGGAAGGGAGCAAATACCAAAATCCAAAAGAGATTGAAAAGATGCTGAGAACTGCAAAAATTGTTTTAACTTCTGATGCAGCGGGATGGGAGGAATATTTTAAAATCAGGCTCCAAAACAAAAAAGTAGGGAAAGCAGAGCTTTGCAGACTTTGTTTTTTAAATGGAAAAATAACCGTGCTAACTGAAGGAAACAGGATAAGATATCACCACGAATTTATCTGTGAGAGCTGTGCAGAGGAAGAACTAAAGAATGAACTCCGCTACAGATTTAGAAGTCTCGGAATGTTTGATCAAGCGAAAAAACTCCTCGAACGATTTAGGGATTTGAATAAAGTAATGGCTATTTTTGATCCCCGTTTTGATCCAACAAAGAATCCAGATGTTACGAAATGGGATGAACTAGAGCCAAAGCATATCAAGGTTAAAGAGCTATCCATAGATGAGATAAACATTCCCGAGGAGTTCAAGCGAGTTTTAAAAGAAGAAGGCGTTTCAAAGCTCCTTCCAGTCCAAAGTTTGGCCATAAAAAACGGTCTTCTTGAGGGAGAGAACTTACTGGTAGTTTCCGCCACGGCAAGTGGAAAGACTCTCATCGGGGAACTCGGGGGAGTTCCCAAGGCTTTCAATGGGAAAAAACTCCTCTTTCTCGTTCCCCTTGTTGCTCTGGCAAATCAGAAGTATGAAGATTTTAAGAAGAGGTACTCTAAATTGGGACTTAAAGTTGCCATAAGAGTGGGAATGAGCAGGATAAAGACAAAAGATGAACTTGTTGTTGTAGATACCGGAATAGATGCCGACATAATTGTTGGAACTTATGAAGGCATTGACTATCTCCTCAGGGCAGGAAGAAAAATAGGGAACGTTGGGACGATAGTCATAGATGAAATACACATGCTTGATGACGAAGAGAGGGGAGCCAGGCTCGATGGTCTTATTGCAAGGCTCAGAAAGCTCTATCCAAATGCCCAGTTTATTGGGCTTAGTGCCACCATTGGAAACCCTCAAGAGCTCGCAAAAGAACTTGGATTAAAGATTGTTCTATATGATGAAAGGCCCGTTGCACTTGAAAGGCACGTCATTATTGCTAGAAATGAGAGTGAGAAGTGGCGCTATGTAGCTCAGCTGTGCAAGGCTGAAACAATGAGGAAATCCCCCCAAGGGTTTAAGGGACAGAACATAGTTTTTACTTACTCAAGAAAGAGATGTCACGAACTTGCGGCGTTTTTAACGAGTAAAGGCTTGAAGGCAAAGCCCTATCACAGCGGCTTGCCCTACCACCAAAGAAAGCTTACCGAAATGGAATTCCAAGCCCAAATGCTCGATGTGGTTGTAACTACAGCCGCATTAGGAGCCGGAGTGGACTTTCCAGCATCCCAGGTAATATTCGAAAGCCTCGCAATGGGTAACAAATGGCTTAGCGTTAGGGAGTTCCACCAGATGCTCGGAAGGGCCGGAAGACCTTTATACCATGATAAGGGTAAAGTTTACCTCATAGTCGAGCCCGGAAGGAACTATTCCTCACAGATGGAAGGGAGTGAAGACGAAATAGCGTTTAAACTACTCACCGCACCAATAGAACCCGTTTACGTAGAGTGGAGCGATGAAATGGAGCAAGATCAGGTTTTAGCTCACTCATGTGTCTTTTCATATTTGGACGATATAGAAGAAGTCCAAAACATGTGTTTGGGTGCAAACCAAAGTGCCGAAAAAGTTCTTGAAAAGCTTGAGGAGTTTGAATTTGTAAAGTTGAGGGGTAAGCTTGTAAACGTTACACCCTACGGAAGAGCCGTTAGTATGAGCTTTTTACTGCCAAAAGAAGCTCAGTTCATAAGAGAAAACCTCTTCAAGAAGCATCCAAGGGAGATTGCGATTAAGCTGCAGCCATTTGAGAACGTTTATCTTTCCGGAGTTATTCAGAGAGAGCTTGAAAATGCCGTTAGAGGAAGGCTGAGCAGCAACATCTTTTCCCCAAGCTTTGCTTCGATTTTAGAGGAGCTTGAAAAAGTTCTGCCAGAGGTTAGTCCAAATGTGCAGGATAAACTGTTTTTAATTTACCAAGACTTCTTCATGTGCGAGGAAGAGGAGTGCACCGAATATGCCATGGAGAGAGTTTCATCGCTTGTAATCGAGCTCAGAAGGCAGGGAAAACATCCGACTCAAATAGCGGAATACTTCAGAAGGCAGTACTCCCTTGTGGTCTACCCGGGAGACGTCTTTACATGGCTCGACGGCACAATAAGGAAGCTCGAAGCCATTGAGAGAATTACAAAGGTGTTTAGAGCCAAGAAAGCTGAATTCGAGGCAAGAACCTTGAGAAGAGAGCTCGAAGAGGGAAGAAAGTTAAGAGATTAAAACAGCGCACCTTTTTGTTACAATGTTATACATAAACCAAAGTTCCGATGAGGTTTTGAAAAACTCAAATAACTTTTTTCCTTACACTCCTTCCGAGTTTTACTAAGGTTACATAAGGTTTCCAACATCCAAACTCTGTGTTCTTAGCCTTATTATCTCATGGAAACTTTCTGCATCATTAGACAGCCTTTGATACTATTCATGTCTTTCGTTTCTGTAGCGAAGATGTTGCTCAAATCTTTCGAGCAACAAATAGTTTAGTTTCAATATCAACCAAAGAACAAAAGTGCTTATCGTTCCTACAGTCAAGACAAATAGGGAGTACCTCATAGTGATTAACCCCATTATCGCAGCCAAACCAACGAAGAAAAGGACGGGAGCTAACAGAAATCCAAAGAGGGTGTGTTTTCTATATGTTGCAAGCACTATAAGCGTCCAGGCTATGTAAATCTTAAACATGACTTGAGGGGAAATATCATCAATCGTGGGATACAATACTGCGATTGCTCCAATAGAGCTCACTAAGCTGAGTATAAGTTCTCTCTTTTTAAGCCGTGATATGTTTGGACCAATCAACACTATACTAACAGCGACCAGAAGAGTAAATATCCCCCTTTCGGTAACGAAACCTCTCCAGAGATTAAGTGGGCCGACATATTCCCATAACATGATCAAAATCGAATCCCTTGGAACATACGCATATCCATTAATCTTGGGTAAAACTATTTTATCCAGGTGGTCTAATTCGCCGTAGGGAATCTGTTTGAAATAATTACCAGCTTGCCCAAATTTAAATGCTGGATCTCCCAAAACTACAACTTTTGGAGAAATGCCAATCTTCATAAAGTATGCATTGTTTATTTGTGCGAGTTTTCCTATTGTGTAGTTTGAAATCCAGTATTCTGGAGGAAAATACGAAACCCCACCGGAGTCCACAGATGCCACTATTGCGAGAGAACCATTTCCCAAGAGGGAGAGAGCTATCGGATTCGTTGTGAGCCATATCATTCCCACGCTACATGATTCAAATACAAATACCTTTTCCCTGACATCTCCCATATGATCCTCGTCAAATCTCCAGTAACCTAAATCTACTCCAGAAGGATCACCGTGCCCGGCGATCCAAATTAATGAGGCGTCTTTTGAATATTTCAAATAATTCTCATATGTTGCATATCTACCGTGTAAGTAATACATGCTCCCATTAAGCCTTATTTTGGAGGAACAATGAGGACAGACGAAGAGAGCACGAGGATTCTTATTTCTGTGTGTTTGTATCACAGCGTTTGTCCATTCCTTAAACCGTATATAGCTGTCTACAGGCAAAAATCCTATGACTGGGTCATAAATTCCATCCCCATCATAATCAAGTTTTCTATAGAGGGAATACACTAATTCACTGTTAAATTCTGAGCTGTTAACTACAAACAGCACGGTGTCATCACTTCCCAAGAATGTCAAATTTGAGTAAGAGATATTCACCATTATAGCGGTTCCATTATGAATCTTCGTAACACCCTCAGCTAGCTCTGATAGAGATGACAAAGAAGAATCAAGAACTACATAATATTCTGCCAAAGCTGGAGGTAACGTCATGAAGAATAAGGACACCACTAAGAGTAAGCAAATAAAATATCTCTTCACTCACTCTCACCTTCCTCACATTCTTTGTTTTTTATATTCATAGTATAAAGTTAAAAGTTCCTTGATATTGTGTTTAATCGAAGGACATTGGGGTTTGCCATTCTCCATCGCAATCATTGGACAGCTCCCTAGACATACAGGCAAAATATCACAATGTTTACATTCTTCATGCTCAAAAGGAGTATATGCAAGCCACTTATAGACTTTGTGGTTCAGATCTTTCTCCAAGTGGCCAATGCACCTTTCCTTTAAGCCGATATCATGCCAACATTTGTACAAATATCCTTCGGGATCTAAGCTAAAATGGGTTGGAGAAAGAGCACCACAAGGAAGCAACTTAGGCGAGGGGAATATACTATAATTGAACCCCATCTCAATGAGTTTCCGATAAAGGGTACCTTCGATTTCGGCAAAGTTAATAGTATCAAGATATCCCAAATCAGGACATGAATTAGCATATCTAGTCAATTTTGCAAAATAAACACTAACATTCTTTTTAGTTGCACCTATCTCTTTCAATCTATCGAGGAGATTAGGAATACTCTCATAGTTTTCCGAACTTACGTTTATCCTAACAGAAATCTTTACATCATGCTCTAGCAGTAGTCGAAATTTTTGAAACACCTGGTCAAATGTTCCTTTTCCATTTGGATAAACACGAGTTTTGTCATGATGGGGTTTATCTCCATCAAAAGTTATTTGAAACTGTGACATATTAAATTGTAACAAATTTTTCAAGAGTTTTTCAGTTAGTAATGTTCCATTTGTTACTATTGACGAAGTGTATTTAAGTCCATATTCATCGGCTATCCCCATAAGCCTTTTACTTAGAGATAAAACAACATCACTCGCTAATAGGGGTTCTCCTCCATACCAAGTCACTCCGATAGCTTTGATCTTCTCATGTTTTTTAATCTGGTCTATTGTAAACAGTATTAGGGATTCTTGAACTTTTTCCGGCATAATCTTTATCGACTCCTCAAATTTGTCGCGAGGTTCGTAACAGTATGGACATCTTAAATTACAATTGAGAGTTGGTGCTATTGTTAGGCCTAGAGAGTTATAATTCCACTTACTATTTTCGAATCTAACTTTTATGACGTCTAACTCTTCCAAGTAATCAGGTACTATAAACCCTCCTCTTTTGAGGTTTTTTATAAACTCTCCATCTATACATTTGAGGTTTTCTTGGATATTTTTTAACAGAGAAATTTCACTTTGACTTAATTTTACAAAAGCTCCAGTTTTCCGTTGAAAACCAATTGAGCATCATCTTCATAATTAATGCACACGTTATATTTCGAAAGTTTCACATTTCTCACCTCCAGGTGTTTCTGAATATACTTTCATGTATATTACGCAACAATTACTTATAAAAATTAGGATTTAAGGAAGAATTAAACTATTAACCCACAATCTGCAAGACCATCTGCGCTGGATCCCTTATCGCTGGTCCCAGTCCAAGGATATAAATAGCCAGATACCAGTATTTCCTTTCTTCCTCATCGGGCACCAAATACCTCAACCCGTAATAGACAACAACCAATATGAACACTATCCAAGGGTAATAAACAAACGCCCCGAACTTTTGAACAAGAATGTTCTCAAGCCAGTGGACTTCTCGGTAGCCGTAATAATGAATAGCAACCACCGTCGAACCTATATCGAAGATATGGGCAGATATAGGGAGGAGATATAACTTCTCAAAAGGCCTGAACTTATAATAAACCAAAATCGGCAGGAAAAAGACTACTGTATAGAAAAGCGTCAGCTCATATGGCTCCCAGCTTTTAACATGTGTTATAAGAAGATAGTTTGCATAGAGAGCCAAAATTGTTCCCCATCCAACGGTTATTTTTGGATAAGTTTTTAGCCTTGAATCTGCAAAGAGAGCCGGTAAGATCAAGAAAAATGCTGTGAAAAATATTCCGGGAGTCAAGATGAGGGGGTGAGGCTCTAAAACTCCTCCATCAATAAGTGCCCTAACGGTTGCTCCAAAGACAGTCATTGGAGTAACGGCATAGAAGAGCTTTTCATCAACCTTTATCTTTAGGGGCTTTATTATCCACCTGTACGTGTAGATAATCGCAAGTCCAAGGATGATAGCATAAACAAGGGTGTTGTACGGATTATAGCCCTCTCTGGTATACATGGGCCTTATGAAGTGCTCCCATAAAAACCTCTCTACTGACTCCATTTTACATCCCCAGAAGGCTTCCCTTTGTTCCCTTAAAGCTTTTTCTCTTTCAAAAACGGAAAGTTTAATAAGCAATGCAATTTGAATAACTCAAGGGGACTACAATGCCAATGGGACCACCAATTATTCCCGGACTTTTTGCTGCAATGGGATTTATGGCAGTGCTAGTAATTTTAATAGCCCTAATAATTGCGGGATTTTTCCTGATGATTGGAGCCAAATTCGCTGGAATAGAGGATGTGACACTTGGAAAATCCATGATAGCAGTAGTTGGCGGGGGAATTTTGGCCCTGCTTATAGGATGGATACCGGCAATAGGGTGGATTTTGGGAATCATAGCTTATATATGGGTCATAAAAACAGTTTTCAACACAGATTGGGGAAAAGCAGCAATAGCTTGGCTCATGACAATAGTAGTAGAAATAATAGTAATGTTTGCTTTTATGGTACTCTTAGGCATTAGTGTGGCACTCTTTTGATTTTTAATTTTTATTGCTAAGTAAAATAAGAAAAGAAAAGTCAGTTGCTCTTCTTATGTCTGTATTCGTATGCTATGCCACCGTCGATTATGACATAAATGTCCTCTCCACCTTCTGTGTAGTGGAGAATTGGTTTGTCTAAAAGATCAAAAGTCTTCTTCAGATCATCTTTTGTAGCCAGGATAACTCTCTTCTCCACTTCAACAGGGGCCCCTTCTGTAATGTAGGGAGCTAAATCCTTAAATTCATTCTTTGGTCTTTGGCTTTTAATAGTATAAACGCCTCCTATCACTGGGGTCAAGAACAAAAGAGCCAACAATGGTATGACTTTCTTCGCAGTATCAGCATACATTGTTACACCATATTTACTAACTCTTGTTCTTTGGGCCTGTCTCTCTATTATTGATTTTTGAACACTTTCTTTTTCATTCGTGAAATAGTATAAACCACTCCCAGTATCTTTAATTAACGTAGATACATGTCCAAAGTTTTCATTTATCTCCTTTCCGAAGGCTTTACCCTCAACATGAACATTTGTTGTGAACACTATTTCCCTATTCAATCGTTTTAACCCAAGCTGATCCATTATTTCGGCCGTTCTCCTATCAAGTTCAGTTAAGTTCAAATTGTATTCGGTAATGAATTTACCATCTTTTAATTCTCCAGAGTCTTTAAACAGCATGTCCTCCCAAAGAACAATTTCTTCACTACCTCTATTCACACTGTATTTCACTATTCCCCAAGTCCGATATGTACCCTTTATTTCCGTCATGGGAGTAAATCGATAGCTGTAAGTTAAAACAAATCTTTCAACCAGCGGAATTGGATATTCCGCTCTTCTGAGGCTTTCTCCATACAGAGTATTATTTTGCAAAATAGCCACATGAATCAACTCACCCTCTTGGGTGTATTTTCCAAGTACGTTCTGGGTAGTTACTGTTGAACTAACCCCCAGAAGTTTCACTGAGTAAAATGCAAAAAATAGGAAGAGCACTAGTGATATGGCTAGAACCTCTCTCCTAGTTACTAATTTTTTTAAGTTTTCTACATTAATCATACTTTTAATATCCATCTAAATTTCCTCCACTACTTAACAACATTTTTTGCTAGATCCTCCATAATCGTGTTCAGTTTCCGCTGTCTTCACAATCTACATCGGCTACAACAGTAATACTGTTACTTGTAATATTGTATCCTACAATTTTCGCACCCTCGTTTAAGGGGTAAGTTCCACAAGAGGTAAACTCCCATTTTCCATCCTTTCCGGTTTCTACCCATCTTGTAGAAATTGTTATGTTCATGTGGGCACTTTCTCCTGGATCTAATTCAACATTCCATTCCAATTGATCTGACTTTCCATGCCTAGTAAAAGTATAGTTCCCTTTGCTTGCGCTTGTTCTGTTTAGATCTACATCAAACTCCCCCGGGATTACATCTTTTATTGTCAAATTCTGGGCAGTTCCCGAGTTTGTGACCTCTATCTGGAACACCCACTCTTGGTAAGTTTTTAGCGGAATATCAGTCGTATTACCGCTCAAGAGAATCTTTCTAATCTTCGGCCCGCTCAGGATTACCACTTTTATTGAACAGGTTTCTATTACTGCATCCCCTTCATCCCAAGTAGCATAGAGAGTTATAGGAACTTCATAAGTCCCCGGATCCGCATTTCCAACGCTGATGTTGCCCCAGAAGGTGTAGTATTCCTGGGAATCAATCGGTCTTGTTATGCCATCTTCACTCTCTATCCACATTTCGACACCACTTGGAAGGTTGGAGTAATCCGGGTCAAGCCAGATATTAACGGTTTTAAGTTCATTTAAGTAGTTGCCGACTGTTAATGCATCAAAAGTAAGTTCGCTGTTCTGGTCAATTATTACCGTAGCTGCGTATCCATCGTAGCACATAAAGCTTATGTATTCCTCGTCATGAGGAACAACTGCAACTTTTACCTCTCTTTCCGCATTGAAGTAGATGAAAGTCCCACTTGAACCGATGACTATCAGCGATGAGAAAAGCATCAAAAGTATAACTGGAATAAGTTTTCTCATCTTCCAAACACCTCCATTTTGATTTGCCTTAATAAGCTGGATTTTTTATTTCTGATTTTCAACACGTCCTCATTCCCAATACCCGAGATGAAGTATAGAACTCCAAGAAATGCCGAAATCTCAAAGAGGATTGCAAAAACAGGCAACGTAGGATTTACTCTGTATAAGGAACCTATAATCGATTCGGGAAGAAGTGGAATGTAGGCGTTTACCCTAACCTTATCTGTGAACAGGGAAGTTTCCTCGGGAGCGCTTATTGTAACTTTAACCGTCTCTTCCTCTTGGGGCCCCAATTCGAGCTGGGTCTTTGATATGCTTGAAATCCCCCCTGTTTGGGGCTCAAGGTAGTAAATCATCGGGTAGAAGTTCCCATTTTTGATTGTTATTTCTCTCTCAAACGTAGAACCTGGCAAAACCCATCCTTCTCTCTGCCCCCCAGCTGAAGTAACCGCGTATTCCATTGGGAACATCTGCCAGGAGATAAATATTGAAAGTGAGAACATTATTAAGAGAAACGCTGAGGCAAGTATATAGAGGGTTTTAAACTTCACTCTGATAAACTTGGGCCTCTTTTTCCTGTGTTTTGGGCCTTCTCCGGTAAAAGCTAATGCACCTACTATTATCATAAGTGCAGCAAGCAACATTTTATTCCTCCCTGAGATCTCCTTCTGGATGTAAGTGCCCAGTTGTGGGATTTTAAGGGGAGAACTACCAATAGTAATGAGTTTTCCCGCTATTTTATCTTTTGAAACTGGGCTTGCTCTACCTTCTTGCTGATCGGTGGCAACGTTGTTGTCACCCTTAGTAATGTAACCATCCTCAACAATTGCCACAACCCTATGGACAGTCCAGCTGCCTCTTAAATTAAAAACTATTACATCTCCAACATCCGCACTCCTTGAGAAAGGATTTATGAAGAACAAGTCACCCTTATTCAACGTGGGAGTCATGCTATCTGAAGAGACATAAGACATGAAGACGGGCCTATCAAGAAGAGCCCCTACGATAGACCCGACAACAAAAGCGGTAATCGCCAGAATTAGGAAATATTCAATAAACTTCTTCATTCGCAAGAGCCTCCAAAAGCCTGTATCGTGATGTTTTGATTGTAATCTCCCAAGGGCAATCCTGTAGTGTCGAACCGCATTCCCAAATTTACGCTCTGGTTTGCTAGGACTTCAAACTCTATACTTTGATTCCAAGTCCCAGTATAAGGACTTACAAATAAACCAATGACCGAGACGGGTGAACTTATAACCACACATATTTCGCTAAAACCGGTCTCGCTTTCGTTGTTATATATCTCGAAGACATTATTAAAGACATAAACTGAGTTCGGGGATAGACCCTCTCCAAAACCCGGATAAAGGGGACTTTGATTGCTTATATCAATTTTCAAATATCCTCCACTCAGATAAGCATATGGCGGAAGAGGATTTTCAATAGAAACTGAGACACTATCATCAACAGCAAGAACAACGGGAATCGGCTTCACAACAAAAACTCCCCAGGCAAAAAACATCATGACTAATATGATCGGCAGGACAGTAAATTTGAATATTTTTCTCACGTTTTTCTCCCCCTAAATTTAGATAAAAGGAGCAAAGGCTCCAAGATGGAAAGTTAATCATCCCACCACTGGACATTCACCGAGTTTTGCATCGAAGTTTAAAGTCCCGCTTAACGCATCACCATCGTCCAAGCCTTCGCTGTCAATGATCATTCCGATCTCTGCAGTTTCTCCTGGAAGAATAGTAACGTGGAGCGTATCTACTCCAACAGTCTCGTTTGTGTATTCTCCTTCAAAGAAGCTAATTGCTCCACTTCCACTGTACTCAATGTTCATACAAATAGTGACGTTTTCCCAAAGGTGGTTGCTCACGCCAAAAACATGCTCAAACACGTAAATTGAGTCTGGGCTTACACCTTCTCCAAGACCTTCTTCCCAGTTCCCGTTGGCTGAGCTCAAATCAATTACGAGCATTCCATTGGAGTTTATGTACGCATAAGGCTGGAGGGGTACTAAGTCTATTAGCTCATTGTCATCTGGAACAATTGCTAAATGAATCTCTCTGTCCGCCTCAAAGTATGCAAAGCTTGCACTGCTGGCTGTAACGGCAATGACTATTCCTGCAATCAACATAAAGATTCCTAGTATCTTCTTCATGTTTTCACCCCACACTGAATTGGTGCTTCTCCTAATGGCCATGCTTTAATCGTCACGTTTCCATAGAAGTCACCGCGCTCTCCGCCTGCTATTTCCATCCCAACACCGAGTTCTTCTCCCGGTTGCAAGACGAAACAGACGTCTCCATCTGCAGTATCTGAGTTGTACGGCTTAGTTGTAGTACCCGTTACGTACATATTCTTGGTGTTGTCGTAGAATGAGAATGTACCCGGGTCAGATGAAATAACCTGAACAACTATAGACGTTTGTTCCCAAAGGTGATTGCTTACATAGAACACGTGATCAAAGTTGTACCTTGATTGTGGACTTATTCCAAGACCTCCTGTCCAATTGGGGATGTAGTACGGTGAGTCTATATATCCCGGCCAGTTTGGATTTTCGACAGAGAAGTCTATAACGAGCTTTCCTCTATCATTTATGTAAGCATATGGTTGGCCCGGATGCAGATCAATAAGCTCAACATCATCTGCAACTACACTAACGTGGACACTTCTTTGAGACCTGTAGTCTCTGAACGTTGCACTAGTGCCAAGGGCCATTGCAAAGGCCACTAACAGGCCTAACATTCCAAGTGCTAAAACTTTTTTCAAATCTTTCGCCTCCAATTTTTCAAAGGGTGTCTCACCATAACAATGAGACACTCACCTCGTCCTTACCCCTTGAAGTATATAGTTAATTCCGAATTACTTGAAATTATACATGAGTAACCATCCATTACTCTTCACTGTTTCCAGAGCTAAACACTTTGTAGGTTTTGAAGTGCTGGATTATCGAGAGAATTAGATAGATCCCGGATACTATCACCAGAGGGATATTATTAAACCATAAACCAGTAATACCAAATATTACAGAAATTGCTGCATAAAAGGCACTCCAGCTTATATCGTGTTTTTCCACCATTTCCATATACACATCGACATTTTCAGGAATCTTCAACAATGTGACAACGTGGTGGTCAAATCTGATCATCCCTGCTCGCTCCATTTTTGGAATGTGTGTTTGAACTAAGCTGACATAAACACTCTTTCTATGTCTTCTATCAACTTTTCCTTCTTCCTTAGCTATGAAATCGACAATATCCCTTAAATCAGCCTTACCATCACAGCTCTGGAGGTATCTTACAAGAAGCATCCTCCTTGCATTGCCCAATATCATTGAAGAAGGAGTCATTGCGTCACTACTTTTCATTTTAACTCCTCCTAGCGTCATTGTCATTACTCCATCAACCGATAATGTCTTCTATGATTTCCATTCTTGTAGAAAAATTCTACAAGACCTGCAATAAACATTTTTTCCAATGTTTTTTCAACTTTCTGCCTAGTGCACTCAACGCCTCTCTCATTTAAGAAACGAGTTATAAAAGCAACCGTAAGCTCGTCTTTCTCTTTTAAGAGTTTCAAAATTTCCTTTTCAATAGAAATCTTCGCCTTTTCCACCACAATCATCTCCCTCAAACCAGTTTAAGCTAAATATACCATGTTCATTGATTTCAGAATCGTAAAATCATTATTCAACTTACAATTCACATTCAGAACTTGTTAGACCTTATTATATTTAAACGTTTTGGAAAAGTTCGATTTTCGCTTTTTCTTGGATAAGCTAACTACAAAGCACCATAGGAGGGGAAAAGATTACAAAACCATGAAAAGAACCCCCTTCAGATTTTCAATACATCTAGACACTTCTTTAGATATTGGATAATTTTTTGAAAATTTTACAGTGTCTTGTTAATAACGCATTCATAAAAAGAATCATGAAAATTTATGTGCAAAAATTCTAAACTAACAACTTACTTCAATTTAAACCAATTAAAAGACTGAAAAATTTCCAAATTATTACTTGACAAATGCAAAGAGCTCTCTAAAACAGTTTGACATAGCCTATTTCAAGGTAATACCTCACATAAAGTGCGAAAAGAAAGAGTACAATAAGAACTCCAAAAGATATATAATCTTTCATCTCCATTTTGATGTCGTAAAGAAAAGTCCTCCGTTTACTGGCACCAAAAGCTCTGCTTTCCAAGGCTATACTGAGCTCATGAGCCGTTTTTATTGACGCAACTATCAATGGGATGAGCACCGGTACTGTGTTTCTGGCCCTTTGGAAGAAGTTACCCTTCTCCAGTTCCAGGCCCCTCGATTTTTGAGCATCCATTATTGTCTGGGTAAGCATGTAGAGTGTGGGGATATATCGGAGAGCTATTGTAAGCGTTAGGCCAATCTCATAAGGCATTCCCATTCTAATAAAGCCCAGTACAAGGTCCTTTTGTGAGGTTGTCATTATAAGGCCCAAAGTAAGAAGAGCTACTGAAAGTAACCTAATACCATACCCTGCCCCTATAAAAAGACCAAAATACCAAGGCTTTAAAATAAAGGGCCATATGATCATAGCAACTATCGCTATAGGTATGAGAGGCTTCAAAACAGTGAATATCTCTCCAATATGGATTTTCCCAATTAGAACAAAAGTCAAGACAATCGTTAAAAACAACACAAACAACAGACTTGGAGAGTTAAACAATATGAAAGCGATTATTCCAAGAAGAGAACCAATTATCTTAACCCTGGGATCCAGTTTATGAAGAAAAGAATCTCTCTCCAAGTAAAGAGTGTACATCATGGTATCATCCCCAAGGCGTTTATGAACTCATTAATATCTCTCAAAAATCCCATACCCAGCCTTTCGCTTATATCCAATAGTTTAGGTTTGTCTAAGTCATATGCTCTCAAATCAAGATCAAAAAACTTCTTGACAGCGCCATCGAAAAGCTTCTTTCCTTCATATAGAAGTACAACCCTCTCAGCAAGCTCCAGAACAAGATCCATTTCATGAGTTATCAAAAGAATACCATGGCCCTCAGAATATAAATTCCTAATTATCCTCTTTATAGCCTCCGCATTTTTCTCATCGAGACCCGTAGTGGGCTCATCCAAAATAATGTACTTAGGTTTCATGGCCAAGATACATGCAATGGCTAGCCTTTGTTTTTCTCCTCCACTGAGAGAATAGGGAGATCTGTCTTCATAACCCTTAAGATTTGTTTCTTTCAGTGCCCATTTAACCCGGGCTTCAACTTCATCCTCTGATAAACCAAGGTTCTTGGGTCCAAACGATACTTCCTTGAAAACATTTTCTTCAAAAAACATGTTCTCAGGATTTTGAAAAACATAACCCACGACTCTGGCTAGCTCTGCAACACTATATTCTCTTGTATCCATTCCATCAACAACAACATTGCCCCTTGTAGGTTTTAAAAGACCGTTAAGGTGTTTTGCTAGAGTAGTTTTTCCCGAACCATTGGGGCCTACTAATGCAACTATTTCATTTCCAACAGTAAGGTCTACCCCTCTAATGGCTGCTTTTTTTCCATTGTAAACGTGCCAGAGATTCTTTACTTCGATCATCGTACACAATTTACACCAACACTTTAAAAGATTGTCTTCAAAACTTCACGGATCTAATTATCTATGAGACAATCTAACTCTTCAATCTGTTAATCATAAAAATTTAAATTCACTTATACGAAGACACAAAAGGTGAAAAAATGAAAGCAAAAGATATTGCATATTCAGCTTTATTTGTAGCATTAACCGCAGTTGGAGCCCAAATCTCGATTCCAATTGGGACTGTTCCGATAACCTTTCAACTACTCTTTGTATTATTAAGTGGTCTTATTTTGGGGCCCCACTTGGGATTCTTGAGTCAATTAATATACGTATTCATGGGTGCTATTGGTCTCCCAGTGTTCGCAAGCTTCAGTGGAGGATTTGCATATATTTATGGGCCAACAGGAGGGTATCTAATGGCTTTCCCCATAGCAGCCTATCTAGTCGGTTTCTTCAGTAAAAGACAAGAAAACATTTTAAATTGCATATTGGGAACAGTTTTAGCAATTTCTGTGGTTTATTTACTTGGATGGTTTAGGTTAGGCCTCTTCCTGGGTGGAGACTTTAAAAAAGCATTTATGATCGGAGTTGCACCTTTTGTATTAATAGACGTTGGAAAAGGGGCCCTATCAATATTGATCGCAAAGAGAGTTAAAACTGCTGTTAAAATTTAAAATCCACTCTTTAAATTTTCTTCCACAAACTTCACATCAAAAACAGTACTTACCTTAAAAAAGCTTAATGTGACTTTAGGATTTCTCCTGCTCAGTTCTTCTATGTTAATTTTCTTGTAATCAAGATGTGCAGCAATGCAGCTCAACTTTCTTTCATTTTCAAGTAGACAAACTTCAATTGCATTCTTTAAAGCCTTTGAATCATAAAATGCATGAGTGACTTCAAGAGTTCCATCAGACCATCTTGGGATTAACGCCTCATAATCCAACTCATAAAACATCGTGGAAAGATAATTTACTAGAAAAGGCATTATCAAAGGCATGTTGCCCTCAACAAGGAAGACTTCACCTGAGGAGGGTAAAGCTTTATAGAGAGCCTCAAGCTTGTTTTTCGCATCTAAGGGTTTAAGATTAGAGGTATGCAGGGAAAATTTTTTCAGCTCATTTTTTCTGATGAGTATAGTTACCTCGTCAATCCTCTTTGATGTTAAAAGCCTTCTTTCAACTATCCGTATCATTGGCTCCTCCTTTATTGGAAGTAAATAGTTTTCCCACTTTCTCTCTGGAAATGCTAGCACATAAGATTGCATGCTTTATCCTGCAAGGGAGCTCTTAAAAAAGTTCCGGCTGTTTTCTCGTTATTAAGACTATAACCTCAAGACCTAACAGTTATGTTTAATAACATAACAAAACAAGATATAAACCAGGGATGGGAATGAATGAGATAAGCCCAGCAGTTACGGTATTATTGTTTCTTGAGGATTTCGCCCGAGAAAATCCCTCAATTAGAAAAGGAGTCAAATACTTTACATGGCAAAAGAGATATGATAGTTACGAGGTAGCATACTCCATAGTGGGAGCCACAGTTTTAGAACTTCTAAACGGAGGTTACATTGATTTAGAAGTGAAAAGAGGGCTCCTAAGAAAGAGTGTTCTCTTCACAAGGAAACGAATGATACCAAAAAAATATGGCGTTATGGGAAGAGGCTTCAATGCAATAAGTGAATACAACCCCACCCCTCTTAATTCAGCCCTCTTTTTAATATTCCCCATATCACGATTTCCGGCTGCGTATTTGGGAACTTACATTCTCGAAAAAGAATTTAAAGATGAAGATCCAGAAGAACTTAGAAAGGATAGCGAGATGAGAAAATACAAAGAGGAGTTAAAAGTGCTTTTAGAAGATTTTAAACGAAACCAACCAGAGCTATGGGAAGGAATAAAAAAAGAAGTCGACAAAGCATGTCAGTTAGTCAGGGGAAAACAAGGTTATACCTTGTACTCACCTCTAGACATGTTGGAGGATAAGAAATTGGAGGATAAGAAAAATGAAAATAAAAATTAGAAGAGAACTACTCGAATATCTCCTCCAGTTAGCGAAGGATTTTTATCCTAATGAATTTGGAGGATTTTTAAGAGAGAAAAATGGCATTTTTGAAGAAGTTTTGATAATTCCAAAGGGATACTTCGGGAAAGAATCAATATATTTTGACACGTGGCTCCTTCCCCACGATGAGAATATAAAAGGAACAGTCCATTCACATCCTGGGCCCTCTTCACATCCCTCTCAAGCAGATAAAAAGTTCTTCTCCAAATTTGGAGGTGTTCATCTGATAATTGCATACCCATTTGAAACATGGAGTATTAAAGCATACAATAACGACGGCCTTGAAGTCAAGATAGAAATTATCGATTAGGTTCTATTCATGTGAAAATTTTTATAAATGGCTTTCATTATAAACAAGTGGTGATAAAAATGAAGGTTAAAAAACTTCTCGAAGAGCTTAATGAAAAACAGAAAAAGACTGTCCAAAGATGTCTAGCCTCCTGTAAAATACTAGATCTAGAAGAAGAAATAGAAACCGAGATTTCTCCTGAACTTACAAACTTCGTCAAGGTCCTCTCAAATCCAATAAGAGCCGGGATAATAAAAATCCTCAAGAAAAGATGGATGTGCGTATGTTTAATAGCAAAAGCATTGGACCAAGACCAAACTCTCATAAGCCATCACTTGAGAACATTGAAGAACATGAATTTGTTACATGAAAGAAGAGAAGGCAAATTAAGATTTTACAAAACAAACACAGAAGAACTTAAGAAATACCTCTCTATGTTGGAGAAGGAGCTCTTTTAACCTATTTCCGTTTCCTTTGGTGAGGAAAAATGAAAAAACTCCAAGAAAAAGTTGATAGCCTCATAAAAGAATTTGGTGGATATTGGGAACCTTTTGCAATGCTTGCCGCAGTTATAGAAGAACTTGGAGAGCTTTCTAATGAGATACTAAAACTAGAAGGCATTAAAACTTCCGAAGAAAGCCCTAAGGTCGAAGAAGAACTTGGAGATGTAGTATTTGCCCTCTTCTGTATTGCTAATTACTACAACATTGATGTAGAAAAGGCTCTTAATAAAACAATTCTTAAATATTCTTCCCGAGATAAAGAAAAATGGAATTCTTTTACTCTATAAACTCTCCCCTAGGAATACATAACGTTTTACCAACCCTATTGAAAAAGCATAACTCATTATGTTAGATAATTTTCGAAATATTTATATAAATTGATAGCTAAAAAATATAAGGTGAGTTGTATATGAAAAACAAAATTGATAAATTCGATTTACAAATTATGAATGTACTGGCAAAAAATGCCCGCGTAAATTATAGACAACTTGCAGAACTTCTAAATACAACTCGACAGAGAGTCGCTAGGCGCTTAGAAAGACTTGAACGAGATGGAACAATAAAGAAATACACTATAATTCCCGATTTTGAAAAATTGGGTTATCTTTATGTAGCTATTGGAATTTCACTAAAACCAGGTACCTCAATTGATAATATTATTGAAACCCTAAAAAAAGACAATGACGTTAAAGTTATCCAAAGAGCCATTGGATATCACCAGCTAATAATTCATATAGTGGCTCCCAAAAACATGAAAGAAATCGAGAGAAAGATCCACGAACTTTCTAAAAAAGTAGAAGGATTGGAAGGTATGGACATGAGTTTTGTAACAGATATAGTGAAATTCGAGCTTGTCTAAATTTTTTCTCCTTTTCGACAATAAGTGAGGGAAAACCTAATAAAAGCAATAACAAATAAGGAGTCCAGAGACTAAGCTTCAGTGGTGACAGTAATGGAGACAATACTCATAGTAATCATCGGAATTCTTGGAGTTATGGCCTACAAGTTTAGAGCATTGGATGCAAAAGGGACATTGGCAGCTGCCTTTTTAGGAGTGTTCACTCTAGAATTAGGAGGCATATACCCATTCCTTGCTCTCTTAACCTTTGTGATTTTTGGAATAATGGCCACTAAGTATCATTTCTCTGAAAAAATTAAACGAGGAATCGCACAAGAAGGCAACGGAACCAGAAGTTGGAGAAATGTTTTTGGAAATGGTCTGGCTGCATTAATATTTTTGATAGGTGAATATCACGCAAAGCAAGATATTTTATGGGCCGCCACATTCTCTGCAATAGCTACTGCAAACGCTGATACCCTTGCGAGTGAACTAGGGAAAATTTGGGGAAAGTATCCAAGAATCATAACGACTTTAGAACCCGCTGCACCTGGAGACGAAGGGGCTGTATCTCTCCAAGGAGAGTTAGCAGCTTTAATTGGGGGGTTTATTATAGCACTCTTTGCACTCTTCCTCACTCAAAATAAGACTGAAATGCTTGTAGCTGTAACTCTTGGAGGGTTTTTGGGTTGCAATATAGATAGCATTATAGGGGCAACACTTGAAAGAAAGGGACTTATAAATAACCACCATACAAACTTCCTGGCAACCCTCTTAGGAGGAATCACTGGAGCACTAATTTTCTTCTTTTTGTGATCCAATAGCAACTTTCTATTCTTAAGAACACTTTTGAATAAAAGATAAACTCCTGAGAAAAGTTAAGAAAGAAAAAATCATGCCTCAGGTTCAGCAAGCACTTTTACCTTCCTTATCTCAGCTCTTTTAAGTGGATAGATCTTCTTCGCTTCTCTTGCTAATTCAGCGCCCATTTTTCCATTAACTGCTTCCAAAACAAATTCAGTGAACGTTAATTCCTCAGCTTTCTTACGAATCAGATTCTCCATGATTTCTCTAACTGCTCTCTCCTGGCTACTTTGGATTCTCCTTATGGCAATAACCATGCCCATAACTCTAAGCTTGTAACCATCTTTAGTCGTGACATTAAAGATGCCATCTATTCTTGTAGTTCTCCTTCTCCCAAGGCTCCTTATGTAACTTCTGGCAAGCTTATGTCCTTTAAACTTGGTGTATGCGTTTTGGCCTTTAACATCATGAATTTTGAAATAAAGTTTAACATGACCCTTTGTAAAGTCTCCAGTTACATCCTTTAATGTAGTTTCAATAATTCTGCCTTTAACCTTTTCAGGATCATCTCCTGGAGTAAGCCCTATTTCGACATTTCCAAAAAATTCTGGAGCATATACAATATACCAGTCCTTAAGCTTCCATTTATCTTTTGCAGCTGCAGCAGCTCTTTTTCTTGGGTTGATCTTTGCCATATTAACACCTCCAATTTCACTTCTTTATGATATCCTCAGCGATCTTGACTGAAAACACTAAATCATCCAGCGCCACTATCAAACTTTCAATCTCACCGGAGTATTTAACTTTTGTTATGACTCTACTATCTTCGCAGTAAGTTTTAAATTTAAAGTTTTTTGGTAAATTCAAATTATCGACATCTACCGCCCCAGCTATAGCCCGGGCAATTTCCTCACTTTTATATTCCCACACTATCTCTGCCTTGGCCTTAATTTCCATTGTTGCCACCATTTGAGTTTTGCTGCCCAAGGAGCTTATCTATAAGTTCAGTAAACTCATCTAACTTATCTTTTGGAATTCTTATTCCTGCAGCTATAGCATGCCCTCCACCTTCGCCTCCCAGTACTTCTGCAGCCCTTCTTAGAGCCTCTCCAAGGTTATAGCCCTTTTCAAGTCCTCTTTTTGTAGTTCTAGCTGACCCTTTAATAAGTCCATCTTCCTCACTATCTGCCAAAACTATTACTGGTTTTTCTGGATTTGTTAATTGAGCATTTATTGCCATTGTAGCAGCTATTCCCACCATCGTATCTTTGATGTTTTTACCAGCATAAAACACGTAAACATGATCTTTCTCAATTGTACTGGTCCAATTTTGGATAATGTATTTCCTCATTTCTATTTGTTCCTTCTTGTATTCCTCCACAAGTTTTAGTGCATCTCTAAATGCTTTTTCATCTCCTAGGCATACTGCAACTCCTAACGCCCCCATGTTAAGCCTCCCAGCCGCATTTAGTAAAGTAGCAAACTCCCTTGCCTCATGTCTTGGATCCCCTTCGGGATATTTTCTAATCAAAATCACGTCTCCTATGAGCCTATCTATATCTTCTTTGGATGCGTTGTTTTTAATCAGGTGAATTACTAGTGCATCATGCAATTTCCTTTTCTCCTCTTCTTTGAGCTGCCAGTAATTCACGTCAGGATCAAACCCCTTACTCCGTAGAAATTCTATGGCATTCCTCAAATCTCCTGTTATCCCAGGTAACTCTGGATTCGATGCATATGCAAGCATTTGAGCCAAAGTTCGAGTTTCCCTTCCAAAAAGACGTATTTCTTTACGCAATTCTATTAATTCAAGTTTCTTTGCATCATCTATTATTTCAACGTTTATCCCGTGAAACTGACCATCAACTTCTTGCATATCCCCAACTGCTCCAACCAAAGCTAAGTAACTCAAGTCTTTGTTTTTCTCATTTAGTGCCTTTGTGATGAAGTAAGCCACCCCTGAACCACTAAGATCTCTAACACTATCTGCTCCAAACTGGGTAGGGTTCACAATAACATGATTTTCTTGTTCAATCTCTCCATCTTCGGGGGGATGATGATCAGCTATTACTACAGTAGCATCAGCTAGATATCTCTCAATAAACCTTATGGAACCACTTCCGAGATCACTGAAAATATATATCTTTTGATCTTCTTCGGCAAGTTCTTTTATAAGATCCTCACTAAGCTGTTTAACGATGCTTAAATGAAAATCTGCACCTTCTCTTGCTATAGCTTTGGCTAGGATAGCTCCCGCAGTGATACCATCAGCGTCTCTATGGGAGATTATACGTATACTATGACCTAACTCAATGTGCATTTTTATTAGTTCTGCTCCTTCCCTAACCTTTTCTAAGAATGCATTCTTATCCATCATATCACCTTAATAATAAAAAGGTGAAAAATCAGCGCACAAGCAATTTTGCTTGCTCTGGATCATATCTCCAATTGGCTGGTAACTTTCCAGTTCCTTTGTAGTACTTAACAAGTCTTCTGATTTTGCTTTCTGTAAGTTGAAGTCCTCTTCTTGAGTGAAGATCTTTTGGGTGTTGCTCTAGATGCTTCCTTAATTTAACTGCCTTTCTAATGAGGAACATCAAATCTTCCGGTAGCTCTGGGGCAAGATTGTTTTCTTCTAGAATTTTGGTTATCTTCTTTCCAGTAATCAACCTAACACTGGGGATACCATACTGGTCCCTCAAAATAGTTCCTATCATAGCAGCACTATGACCATCCTTCCTAAGCTTAACAACAAGATTCTCCACTTCTTCAGCTGTATACTCCACCCAAGTAGGTGGTGCTGTCCTTGGTGGCTTTTTTGATCCAGATTTTCCCCTTTTTCTTGCGTGTAACCTTGCCATTTATAACACCTCCCGGTGACGGCCAGCTTCAGCCAACCGTCCCTCATAAGATTGCCAATAGGTGGTGAGGAGAGGAGTTTAAAAAGTTTACCCTTAACAGGAATTTTATCCTCTTGGAAGATCCCTTTCAAAAGGGCGATAGTTTACTGTCACCCACACTTACTTCATTTAAAAATAATTCAAAAGACAATTTCATTTCGAAATTCTTATTAATCCCAAAAACAAATATAACATTTGGCCTGGAGGGGAAATTAATGAGAATTGAAATCAAGCTCAAGCCAGAAAATAAGAATCTAATAGTTCCATTCAATTACAATGATGAAATCCATGATCAGTTGTTAGAAAAAATCTTCCTTGCAGCACCGGACCTAGCTAAAATATTACAAACAGAACACAAAGATTATTTTACATTCTCTCGGATAATGATCAGGGAAAGAGATATAATCCCCGAAGAGGGGATAAAAGTTCTTTCAGATGATGTTTCACTCTACATTTCTTCGCCACTAAATGAAGTCATAAAATCCATTGCAGAAGGCTTTGTTTCCAATCCTATCCTCAAAATTGGTAAAGCTACCTTTTCAATGGTAAAAATTGAAATACTCAGAGAGCCCACAATATCCGATGGAACATTACTCTCAACCTTAAGTCCTATTGTTGTTAGAACTGTCAAGTTTGAAGATAACAAAGTAAAAATTTGGGATTTATACCCTAACAATGAGGGGTTCCAAGATAAACTTCGAAAGATAATGCTCACCAAGTTCTCAGAGATATATGGAAAGCTTCCAGAAGACACAGATTTTCATATAGATGTGATAAAATTCAAACCAGTTAGGATAAAAGTAGGGAAAACTTATTACCGAGGCTCACTTATGGTATTCAGATACTATGGATCAAAAGAAATAGGGAAATTCGGCTATGAAAATGGATTTGGCGAAAAAACAAGTTATGGCTTTGGAATGGTTAAAGTAATTGATGAAGAAGATGAAGAAGAATGACTCCTAAAAAGGTTTCTATCCCCCACACTATTGCTACAAGCTGGTATTCTTTCACTTTTTTAATCCTCATTATGATGCCTAGAAAACTTAAGTAAGGAGGGGCCTTAAGAGTTCCATCTTCAAGAACTTCAGTTTTACCCAAAGGCCTTCCTTTGAACCTGATTCTTGTTTTTAAGAGGAAATCTAAGAAGTGAGGAAGAAGAAGTATAGCAGTAAAGAGCTCCACTTTCCCTAAAATTCCTACAACTCCTATCAAAGCTCCCAATGATAGCGTACCCGTATCCCCCGGGAAAACTTTTGCTGGATATTTATTCCACCATAAAAAACCTAGTCCCACTGCCACCCCAGTAAATGCCAAGATTTGAGCATCTCCAGAAGTAGTTAATCCTAAAAAGAAAAGGGCTATTACTGATGTTCCTACTTCTAAACCATTAAATCCGGCCAATAAGTTCACTAAGTTCGCAGCCCCCGTTACAAAGAGAATTGAAAAGAGATAATAAAAAACCCCCAGTTCAATTGAAAACAACAACAAATTCACATTAGTATCCAAAGGAAGAGCTAAAACGCCAAGAGATACCAACAGGGATAAAACCACTTTATGAGACTGTTTCAGGTTAGTTATGTCATCAAGTACCCCAATAACCCCAAAAGCCAAAAAAACTAGAAGAGCTTTGGCCAGGCTTCCATTCAAAACTGCGACTAAACTAAGCGGAAGGGAAATCAATAAGGATAGTCCTCCCATTTCTGGGACTTCTGGTCTATCGGGTTTATGAATATCCCTACCTACAATCCCTGCTTTTCTCATTAGAGATGCAATATATGGAGTTAAGACTAAGGAAATGAGGAACCCCATAATCACCGTTATCATTATAATCCCTTGTGGTAGATTGGGGAATAGATTAATAACTTTTCCGATAGTACTTAAATAAGGTCGGTGAAAGAAATGGATGTGCAGTTGATAGTCTTTGATCTCGATGGAACCCTCATAGGTGCTTCGATGGATTTCACAAAAATAAAAGAGAAACTCCGAAATAAACTATTAGAAGAGGGGATACCAGAAGAATTAATAGGTGATTTAACACCAATGTATGAAACTCTTGTCCAAATCTCTCAAAAAACCGGAATATCTTTTGAACATCTACACTCATTTCTTGTTAACCTTGAAGTGGAAAGAGCCAAAGAAAGTTACCTTTTTGAAGGAGCAAGAGAACTTCTTGAGTTTTTAAAGGATAAAGGATTGAAATTAGCACTAATGACAAGGAGCTCACGGAAAGCTACTGAATTAACTTTAAAAAAACATAAGATCAAAGAGTTCTTCAATCTCATAATTACACGAGACGATGTCTCTTGGAAAGACGTAAAACCAAATAATGGCCATCTCAAAGTCATTTTGGATTATTTTAAGGTCCCTTCTACAAAAGTAGTGGTAGTTGGAGATCATGGATACGACCTGATTCCTGCGAACGCTTTAGGCACACTAAGTGTCCTTATAACATCTAACGAAAGTGGTAGAATGAGCTTTAAGATAGATGAAGAAGCCACTTTCGAAGTAAAAACAATAAAAGAAGCAATTAGCCTCTTTAAACGTTTGCTTAACACTTATATTGTGGTTCCAGCATATAATGAAGAAAAAACTATTGCAAATGTCCTTGAAGATCTTTTGAAATACTTCAAAGAAAAAGAGATTATTGTTGTGGATGATGGGAGCAAAGACAGAACAAAGGAAATAGCGATAGAAAAAGGAGTTGTAGTTTTAAGTCATTTAGTTAACAGAGGCCTAGGAGGAGCATTAGGAACTGGGATACGGTATGCACTCTTAAAGGGAGCCGAAGCCATCATAACTTTTGACGCTGATGGCCAACATTTGGTAGAAGACGCATTGAAGGTTATGAAACCAGTTATTGAAGGAAAAACAGATTTTGCTATTGGTTCCAGACTAAAGGGGGATACCAGTCAAATGCCCCTTGTGAAGAAAATTGGAAATTTTGTACTCGATTTTATCACTTTTATATTTACGAGGAACTATATTACAGATTCACAAAGTGGATTACGGTGCCTAAATCGCCAATGTGCATCCAAAATAAGGATCACTTGCGATCGATATGCAGTTTCAAGTGAACTACTAATAGAGGCATCAAGACATAAGTGCAAAATTGCAGAAGTGCCTATAAGAGCAGTTTATACCGAATATACCAAGAAGAAAGGAACTAACGTATTAGAAGGTGTTAAAATAGCATTTAACTTACTCTTAGATAAACTGAGGTGATAAAAATGTATGCTGTACAGTATATTGCCCTCCTAATAATTTTTGGCCTTATGATTTACTTAATAGGGAAATACGGGAAGAAAGAGCTCGACTGGCAAGATTTGATATTTTGGGAAAGCTTACTGCTGATCATGTTAGTTATCTCATTAAAGCCCATAGAACTATCTACAACTATAAAAGAACTCTTAGGGCTTGGAAGGGGCCTAGATGCCCTTTTTGTGGTCTCAATCGGATTAAGTTACTTAATATTATTTAGGTTGTATATGGCAATTGACAAAACAGAAAGAGAAATAACTGAACTCACCAGAAAAATAGCAATCGAACTTCAAGATATTAAAGAAGAACTTAAAAAGCTTGAAAAACAATCTACTCCTCCAGAAGATTCCCTTTAAATAACTCCTCCAGAAATAATTTGACTCTCTCTTTAGGAACTTTGAACTGTCTTATCTTTACAATTCCTTTTTCTTGAGCCTCTTTCAAAAGAATCTCAGTGGCTTTGTTTGGATAAATGTCCTCATAGATTATCTCTCTAATCCCCGCATTTATCAGCAGTTTAAAACAGGTGTCACACGGAAAGTGAGTCACATATAATGTTGCACCTTCCAAGCTTATTCCTTTTCTAGCGGCCATCGCTATGACATTTTGTTCAGCATGAACTGCCCTGTGGCAATGTCCATCAACTACCAGACACCCCACCTCAATACAATGGTCCATATTCCTCGGAGCCCCATTATAACCTGTTGCTAATATATAACCATCCTTAACAGCTACAGCCCCAACCTTGAGCCTTGGACATGTGGCCCTAAGTCCCACAAGCTTCGCAATAAGCATAAAATACTCATCCTTTGTTGGGCGCACCTTTTTTATATTCTCTGCTTTTTCTTTGTTTAGAATTATCTCCACTTCCATAAACTCCCCCTCCGTTATAAGAAAACAAAGAAAGTTTAAAAGAATTTCCAGCTGATATCTCGTGAACTATCCCTCCTCTCAGAAGGGAGACTTCCCGCCCGATCGCTCAATGGAAACAAATGACTAATTAAATATCCTTTCATTCAAAGTCATTATATCAACTTCTGCCATTATTCTCCAAATTCTCTCATCATAACTTGGATGAGTAGCGAAAATAGGATTATGATATTTCCTCTCAATCCCCGGCTCTATCGAAGGTACTTCTGAGACCTTTACATTTATTCTCAGATCCTCATAATACCTTAACTCCTCAAGGGCCTCTTTTAGGGACAATGGCCTTGAGACTAAACGTAATGCAGTGTCATCTGCTTTAAATTCTCTTTTTCTTAGGTAGTGTACCCTTTCAACCTCATAAAGGATGTAAAGCATAACCGATGCCAGAGCTACCATTAAACTCTTAGAAAAGAGAGCATTCAATACCACCATAGGTATCATCAAATACCTGATGTATGAAACCAGCGGGAAAATGACAGTATCTCTATTCTTTATGTGACCTATCTCATGAGCTGTCACTGCTAAAATACCGTCTTCGTCAAGTACCTCAAACAAACCCAATGATAGTACTATGGAGTTTCCGAAAGAATACGCATTTGGTATATAGTCATCAAGAATATAAATGTCGGGAGTTGCTATTCCGGCCTTATTTGCCATCCGAACTATGCCATCATAAAGCCATGGCATCTCCTCAAATGATAGCAAATTTTGATTCTTTCTAAGGAATTTTCTGGTTGTCCACAGGTACAGAATCATAAGGGCAAAAAAAGTGACTAGAATAATAACTAACCCAAATTTACCAAGATACAGCAATGTCATCAACAGTTGGGCCAGAAATATCAATCTAAGCATTAACTATCACTTCTTTATTTTTGATAGATAAGCCACAGTTGCCTCTTTAAAGTTGTTCATGAGAGAATTGAGTATACTTTCAACCACTTTTTTCTCAAACTCTTCTTTGCTCGTAGCTACACTATATACGTACTTCATACCACCTCTTCCAGTATCTACTTTTCTTTTCAGCAGCCCTCTTTCACATAACCTGTTCATCAATATGCTTACTGTAGAACGTCTCAGGCTTTCATGTCTTTTTTTAAGATGATCATAGACTTCTCCAGCAGTAGCCACTTTAACTCTCCACATATACTCCATTATTTCTGCTTCCATCGGAGGAAGAATCGCTTTTAAACCTTCCTCATTGATCTTGAATTCGTGAGGTTCCATTAGGCATCTCCTCTCAAGATTAATTCTCATAACTACTACTAACTATGCAAACAACCCTACATAAATTTTTTGGATGTTTGAAGAGATTTTAAAAAAGCCCTTTTGGCGGGCCGGGGGGGATTCGAACCCCCGACCTGCGGATTAAGAGTCCGCCGCTCTAACCATGCTAAGCTACCGGCCCAAGCCCAATCCAATAAGGATTAAAGGCTGTTTATAAAGCTTTCGGTTAGAGTAAATAGAAAAATTTATAAGCAGACCGAGAAGAGAAATAAACGGCGCTCTTGCGGGGGTTGCCGAGCCTGGTCAAAGGCGCGGGATTGAGGGTCCCGTCCCGTAGGGGTTCCGGGAAACTTTTCTGGGTGCATTAAAAACAAACTAACCCTCTCCCCATCGAGAATGTGATGGCCCAAAAGAAAATGTAAAAACAAAGAGTTTACTCGCCAAACTTTTCCTTATAAAGCTTAGCAAGTTTCTCGATTCCTATTGGAATTTCTTCCTTGCTTGGCCTTGAGAAGTTAAGCCTTATAGCATTCTTTCCAGACTCGTCTGTGTAGAAAGGCTTTCCTGGAACTACCACAACTCCCTCCCTTTCCATGAGCTCGTTGGCAAATGAGATGCCATCTGCTCCCTCTGGAAGGAATAGCATAACAAACATTCCAGCTATTGGCTTTGTAAATTCTGCATTTGGCAAGTGCTTTTCAAGAGCCTTCAGCATGAT
>LDZR01000001.1_pt1 | contig 33942 bp, 32 predicted proteins | sample 615371 | NCBI WGS metagenome assembly LDZR01 (sample SAMN03408294, study PRJNA278302) | terrestrial metagenome | isolation source: oil reservoir sample K2 | place: USA: Alaska, North Slope, Kuparuk formation | collected 2013
ATCAGCAATATATGCATAATTTCGTGACTGTGGTGTTGATGGCATACATGACACCAATACCAATACTAAAACTATCAATATAAAAACTACCTTTTTCATGCTATCCCCCCTTACGACTTTGGATAATCAGGAAGCTCGTTTACTAAGAAGCCATTTTAATTATATCACTTTAGAAAGGACTGTGTCATCTAATTATATCACTCTAGAAAGGACTGTGTCAATAAAACGCTGTAAAAACACCACAGGTGGATATGAAGATACCTACCAGTCAATCTTTTATCTCACATTGCAGAATGCTTGTATTGCGTAGCGCCGATGCGAGCACTCAAACAAACGGGCACCGAGCTACACGGATGTGGCGAGCATGAGGCTGAAACAGGATGTTGAATCTTCATGGTAGTGCACGTTTGTGAGAGTAGGTAAAATCAATAGAGATTCTATCACACTTTATAACCGCCATGAAAGATACTCTCGAAGAAATGATAAAAGAAGAAAGGGGAATGTATCTCGAAAAAACACTGGACACGAAAGCTAATGGATACTACCTCCGAAATCTGAACACGGCTATAGGTAAGGTAGAAGATCTCAAAGCGGCAAGGACAAGGGATGGTAGATTCAGCAGCAAGCTTTTGCCATACAGAAAGAGCTACATGCCAGGATTTGAACAACTCGTGTGGGCGTTGTTTTATGCTTAAAGATAGGGAAGGTACTTGAAGTGCTTTATGGGATGAACATTTCACACGCGATGGCATCGAGACTCACAGAGATAGCGGCAGAAGAGATACAGAAGTGGAAGGAGAGACGGTCAGAGAATAGATATCCGGTGATATTCGTTGATGGGACATACTTTCCGATGAAGCGAGGGACAGTAAGCAAAGAAGCGATATACGTGATACTGGGGATAAGAGAATCCGTAAGATTATACAAAATTGCTTGAATTTTTGTCCAATTTTTCGGGGTGCATTACACGATAAAAGAGATGGAAAAGTTTAGAGCCAAATGGGGTAAGAGATATCCGAAGGTGGTGAAGTGGTGGGAACAGAAGTTGGAGGAACTGCTTGGTTTCATGGCGTTTCCAAGAAGAGATACGAAGCATGATGTCACGGCGAATTCAATAAAGAAGCTATTCAAAGAGTTGAAAAGGTATTTGAAAGTAAGCAAAGTATTGCAAGGCGAGAAAAGGGCTGAGAAGGTGCTATATGCAATTCTGTGGGAGCTAAACGAGAGGTACATGTCAAGGAAGCTAAAAGGCTTTGAGGCAATGACAGAATGATATCACGAAAATAAGCACTCTTCCGACTAAACGTTAGCATTTGTGAAGAGACACAATTTACTTGACACAATCTAGATTTCTGGTATTATTTTGTTAGTAATATTTGTAACTTTATCGCATTGACATAATTTCAAGGAGCGATGGTTGAATGGAGGAGTTTAGAATGAAGCTTAGGATAAAAACTCTAACGCCAATCTGGACAGGAGATGTTGAGAGAAAATCCACGAATCTCAGAGAAACGGGCATAATCGGAAGCTTAAGATGGTGGTTCGAGTCTCTTGTTAGAGGGTTTGGTGGGAATGCGTGTGATCCGGCTTCTGACAACAGGTGTCCAGATGAAGATGGGAGGCATTGCGCGGTTTGCGAATTGTTTGGATGTACTGGATGGGCTAAAAAGTTTAGATTGGAAATAGAATCGTCTAATTTGGCGTACATCCCTGAAATTAAACTAAGGACACGAGAAAAGAGAAATGCGAAATATCTGACGCGAAACGTAGCAGGATTTATGGGGGAAATAATTCTAAAATTTATACCATTAAGGAAAATTTGTTCTAATAAATGGGCTTTGCTAAATAAAACGTTGGATGTGATAGCAAATTACGGAGGGTTAGGGGCAAGAACATCACAAGGAAATGGTGTAATTAAAATTACTGAAAACAATTTACCTTACACAGATAAAAACCCATGCGAATTTGAACTATTAAACAGAGGGAAAAAAGCAGATACACCTAACTTAGCCAATTTCTTTTTTTACAAATTTCATCTTGAATTCAGTAAAACACTATCAGAATTAATTGAGGAAAACGTTTTTTGGACGCATCAAAAAGATGATCTGACATTTAGTGATGATTTTCAGAAATGGAAAGAAGTCTGGGAAAGATACCACTTCCTTCCTATAGCTTTCCATGTAAGGGATTCCATCAGAAGACTAGAAGGTGATAAGAGTAAACGACATAACATATTTGGCGATTCAAAAAAAGGCTCAAGAATTTTTGTGTCTCACGGTTATAGATACAATGAAAAAACGGTGGAAGTTAGAATTTGGGGATATGATGTAGAGGAAAGCATCAAAAATAAAATAAAGAAAAAATTGGAGGAGAGATTAAAAGAGCATCTATTCTCGGAAAAAAAGTATAGCAATCTCCTAGAAAATTGTAAATTAATTGAAGAAAGAAGCGGAAAAGATATTTTGTCAGGTGATGAAAATGGTGTATGATTTCTTTGCAAAGGCATCCTTAGAAGATTTCAACAAAGAAAATCTTGAAGACAAAGTAAGAGAAATCTGGGAAAAGGTTTATAGAAAATATAAAAATAAGCCTAATGAATTAAAAAAGGAATTCGAAAGAGAGTTTATGGATTATATTAAGTCAATTTTAGATAGATATCCATTGTTTCTGCAATCTAAGTTACTAAGAATCTATGAAGGCTTTGAAGAAGACTTAAGAAACTTTGCGGAAACTCTTAAAAAAGAGATTAAAAGAAAAACATACAAGCCAGAAATACCGTCATCTAAGGAGGTATACAAAGAGTTAATACTACCAGAAGTGAAAATAAAATTAGACGAACCCCTGCTCATAGAGAGTTCCAACTTTTCTGACAGTTTACCTGCGTATGCTATTCAAATCCAAATCACCTTCAAGCTCAAAAAACCATATCTCAGCAAAGACGATGACAACTTCTACATCATAGACAACCCGATTGTTAAAGACAAGGTCTTCAAAGTTCCGATGGTCAGGTCGACAACGTGGAAGGGTGCTTTAAGGTTTGCATTTAAACAGATTTGTAAAGATCAAAAGATAGAGATTAGACTCTTTGGTAATGAAAAAGGCGAAACTGAAAACTTTAGACAAGGACGATTATTCTTCTACCCGACCTTTTTCGATAGAATTTCATTGGATGTCATCACACCACTTGACAGAGAAACCAGAACTCCTGCCCGCGGCCCCATATACTTTGAAGTCGTTCCTAAAAATGCTAAGGGGGTATTTAAGGTGCTTTACTACCCCTTCGATTTAATTGCAAAAGGAGATTTTGATTCAATTGAAGAAGAAGTGGAGGAGGATCTGGAACTCCTATTAAAAACCATAAAGAAGATGTTCACCGAGACAGGCTTTTCCGCCAAGAAAACAAGCGGTTTTGGTGTTGCGGAAATCGAAAATGCAACAATCACAGTGGGGAGTGGGTTAGAACCTTATAAAATAAAGATAAAAATAAAATAAATGAAATAAAGAAAAAGATTGCCGATGATTTCGGAATTCAGAAGGAGAAGTTTGAGGTGATCCCGAATGGGTGAAAGTAGACTAAAAGAACTGGTAAAACACAGGGATGTCATCCTTCTTGCCGAGATTGGAGCATTGATTCATGATATTGGAAAGTTGAGTGTGGAGTTTATTCGTACCAAATCACCAGAAAATCCGCCAAATGAAAAAGATAAACATGAAAAAGATAAACATGAAAAAGATAAACATGCACAATGGGTATTTGAATGGCATTCCCAGCTAGAAAGACTTTTGAACAATTTTAAAATACATGTGAAGGGTATTCAAGTATCAACAAAAGAAGGCAAACAATCAACAAATGCTGAAATATCTCTAATAAAACTAATAAAAGAGCATCACAACACAGAGTATATAAAATTTGACGAAAGACAAATGACAAACTCTGATTACGCTAAAAAATATTTAATGACTTTATTTTCAAGAGCTGCAGATGGTATCGACTCGGGGATAGATAAAGGAGCCGTTTTAGATAAAGGTAAGCAACCTTTCAATCAAACCTATATTTCAACATCCTTCGGATATGAATTCAAAAGGATAGAAGTTGAAAAAGAAGAACTCAGGAATAAAAGAGAAGAGTTTGTAAGAGTTTTAGAGGAAGTTCTAACCAGTTTAAATAATCTGCTGTCCGCCGGTAAAGTTCCCGAAGACAATCCTGAAAGCAAATGGATAGAATTGAGAAGCAAATTATACAAAAAGGCAAAAGAATGTTTTTCTTATGGTTTAGGTGAAACTAGAAGATCCGCAAACGACGTTACACTGTGGGATCATTCCCACTCTACAGCGTCGCTCTACAAAACAGCTCTGGCAAACGTAATACTGTCTGGTGAATGGAAGGATCCTTCTCAGGTCAAATGGAAACTGCTCCTTATAAGATTCAACGGGCTGGATTACATATTCAGAGGCGTGAAAATTGGAGACATTGAAGGAAGGAAAGAAGCCATAAATGATGCTTCAAAAGAAGTTAGAAAACTATTGGAAGTTGAAGTTCCGTTAGGCAATGAAATTTACAGAGACGAAAACGGCTTGGTGTTTTTGGTTCCAGGAAGTTTAGAAGATACTACACTCGATGTCACACTGGACGATGGAAGAACATATCCTTTAAAGGAGAAAAGGACACATTCTTTAAAGGAGAAGATCTATGGGATATTCAATGATAAAACAAAGGGAGAACTAAAACCTGTTATCAAAATTACCGAAGAAAGCAGCAGAGGCGCCGCTATCTTGGGCTACTCCCTGGAGAAGTACAAAGTCATATACAATCGACCTTTTGAGGACGAGATAAAGAAAAAGTGGGAACATAGTCAAGACGAGGTAGTTTGCTCTGTTTGTGGATTGAAACCAGCAGATCAGAAAGAAAAGATATGCGAAGATTGCAAAGAACTGAGAAAGTCCAGGGCAGTGGAATGGGCCAAAAATAGAAAAGAGCAAACCGCATCAACAATATGGATCGACGAAATAAGAGATAAAAACAACAGAATTGGGATAATAGCTGGTGTATTTGATCTGGGATTCTGGTTAAACGGCATGTGGCTCAACACATGTTTCACCAAAACGCTTGAAGATTTGAAAGAGGAAAAAAAGGATATTTTTAATTCCATAAACTCATGGGAAGATCTTATTTCGGCTGTTGAGGAAGCTCTTATGCTGAATAATCCAAACGCTGAACTGACAAAGTTTAAGAAACCGGATAATAGCGGCATAAAAGTTAAAGAACTGTTGAAAGCTCTTGGCGGAGAAAGTTATCACAATCAGCCTGCTAATGAATATTTTGAGGCTATAGTGGTGAACAGAGAAGGGGAGATCTTAAAAGAGTTGTACGGCATAGATGTAACCAATGCTGCACCGAGAGAAAAAGCCGAACTGCTTGTTCTTTTTCTGATGAGAAAGAACCCGTCTTTTGCCAGAATAAGGAGAATATGGGAAACCTGCAATAGATTCTGGGAAAGGGTTAGAATGGATGTTATTGAGTATCTCAGGAATAGGGGGACCAGAACAAGGTATAAGATCGTTCTTGACCAAGAATCCGAAAAAGAAATCAAAAGATTGCTCGAGGGTAATAAAATCTCTAAGTACAGGGCTTATGAAATCAGAGCAGGCAACCTGAGATTTCCCGTCGTGATTGTGGAAGATGATCTCCTTCTCGTAGACTACGTAGAAGATGAAGACGAAAAGAAAGAGATCGAAAATGCCCTAAAAAATGAGTTCGAGCTGTATGAGCCATCTGACTATGGCTACCATTCAATAAAAATATATCCTGTTGAAAGAGAACATCAGGAACGTTTAAAATGTGAAAAACTGGTCGAGGATTCCAGATACATACCATTCTTCTCTATAATTGAAGACTATCCCTCAATAAACGCGTTTATCGTACCTCTGGAAGATGCATGGGAGATTGTAAAAAAGATAAAGAAGCTCTACGAAATCGAATTTTCTAAAGTCCAGAACAGATTGCCTTTAAAACTCGGATTCTTTGCCATGAATAGGAAGTATCCTCTGTACTCTGCACTCGATTGTGTGGAAAAATTTCGCTCAGAAGACGCGGGCGTGTATGAATGGAAGATTAAAGATAGTCACAGGGCTGAAAGCGAGGAGATATGCAGGAATTTCGATGATAGACTGGGAAATTATGTACAGAAACTTGTATTAGAGAGTGAAAGCAGAGAGCTCACGCTGTACGTTAGCTATTCCTTAGGCGACTCTTCCGGAGAAGACGAGTTTTACCCGTATTTTGTAACATCTAGTTCCAGTATACTGTTGTATGCAGATGTTTGCAAAAACGTTCTGAACCTTCCGGTGAACAAAGTTTCAGTAAAGCACGTGAAAGAGCTTTCAAAGGATGATAGGGTAGTCTTTATTCCATCAATTTTCGATTTCGAGCTCCTCGATTCAAACATTCGCAGATTCGATCTGGGGAAAGATAGAAGCCACCGGCTCTTCACGAAATCCAAAAACAAACCGAAGCCGTATCTGCTCTGGGACATTGACAACTTTGAAAGACTCAGAGAGCTCATAGAGAAGCTCGGGCTCACAACCTCGCAGGTGATGAATCTTTATGAAATGCTGATTGCCAAAATAGAGGAATGGGATCTTAAAGAATTAAGCAGGGATGAGACCTTCAAGAAATTTGTTGAAAATGCTATAAAGAGCACTCCGCTGAGGTTGATAGTGATTAACGGAGAAAGTGAGAGAGGAAAGATTTCAAAGGAAGATTATGAATTTTTGAAAGCCAGCATTATGAACGGCATATTTTTCGATTTTGTTGATCTGTGGCACACCGTTTTGAAGGAAAAATTTGGCAAGGAGTGAGGAGAATGAGTAATGGAGGAAAGGAAGAGGAAAAGAAAAATGAAATTTACTCTCAGAAGAAATACTTTGCCTTAGCCCTGGATCCTGTGCATATAGGAACAGGCGGATACAGGATTGGCAGGGTAGACAACACAATCGTGAGAGAGCCGGCAACAGAATTGCCCAAGATCCCCGGCACGACAATAGAGGGAGTTTGTAGAAACTACGCGTATTTGAAGGCAAAGGAAAAGAAAATAGAAGGGGTGACACCTGGATGCGCCAAGGGTAAGGTCAAGGACGATAAAGAGCCCTGCGGCAGATGTGCAATCTGCATAACTTTCGGTTACGCAGGGAAAGACAGCGCTCTTCAGGCAATGGCTCTTTTCTCGGACGCAAGAATACTGCTCTTCCCCGTTGCAACCATGATCGGACCCGTTTGGGTAACTTCTCCGATGGTGCTAAAGGAAGCTGGGATAGAAGAAAAAGAAATTCCCGAACCTCAGGACGATGGATTTATACTTCCCGAAGGAAGCAATCTGAAACCTCCGGAAGAAAAACTGAACTTCGGATGGCTTCTCCTGAAGCAGGACAATAACAAAAAGACGAACACCTCCAGCTGGAAGTATGTAGATGATCCAAATGAGGAACCAAAATTATTAGAGAATGTGATTCCAGATAACATATTTAAAAGAATCTTTAAAAGAATCGTTATAGTGCCCGACCATCTGTTTCCTCAGATAGTGAACTCAAACCTTGAGGTCAGAACTTCAGTTGCGATAGATCCTGAAAGAGGGGCTGCAGAAGAGGGGGCTTTGTTCACCTACGAAGCCATCCCAAGGGGAACAGTGCTCTGGTTCGATGTCGTGTATCAGAACCCCAGGTACTTTCCAGCGTTGAAGGATAAAACACTCAATAAAACACTCAAATGGAAAGACAAGAATGGAAAAGATATAGAAGTAGCTACTAATGAAAATACCAGCGATGACGATAATGGTGCATTTTCTCTTTTGAAAGCGTGTGTGGAAGACGGCTTATCTCTCTTTCAGTTCCTCGGAGTCGGTGGAATGAGTTCAAGAGGTTTCGGAAGAATAAAAGTGCTGAATTTAGAGGGTGATAAAAATGACGGAAAACATTGATAAAGTTGCTGCAAGACTCGGATTTAACATGTGCGATATTTACAATGTTTTATGCAACACTTTAAAGGAGGCTGTTGAAAGTTTTGATAACTATAGCAGCTTCAAGGCAAGTGAAAAGATATTCGTTGATAAGCTTAAAGAAAAGGTGCCAACAGAAGACGATTCGGGTTTTCTCGAATCTATTTTTGATAGGCTGATTCTTGAAGAAATTAAAAGAAAAAGAGACAAAGAAAAAGAATTTGTAGATTTAAAAAAGAAGCTCCCTGAGTTTGATGCAAAAGAATTTGAAAGAGTTACAACCAAAGCTCTTGGAATTCTCATTGAAGATGGTTTGTTTGCTTACGTCGTATGGCTTGAAAGTGAAGGTAAACACATCCACAAACTAATAATTCTTTCAAGTTTGAAATTACTAATAAAAATAAATTTGATATCTAGTTCTCAAAATCTTAGGGAAGCTGTTTTAAATGAAATCTCCTCAAGCATCCAAAAAACCCTCTTTGCAAGGCAGGCTTTGGAGAGGATGCTTGTTTACGCAAGATACAGGGCAAAAAGTCTGGGGTGAAAATATGTCGTGGAAGTGCTACTCAACAATTTTCAAAGCTGAATCGTCCGTGCACATCGGATACAGGCAGATCGGAATCCTGAAAACAACGCGCTACTACATCACGGGCAGAGCAATGTGGGGGGCAATCACGGCAAACCTGACAAGAGCACTGTTTGACAACCCAGGGCCAGAAGATTATCAATATGTTGGTAATTTCGTCAGGGAAAACATAAGAACCTCTTACTTTTATCCAGCGGTGAAAACATCTTCAGAAAACCTCAGCAATTATAAGGCTAACGGCTACTCCGTATTTTTGCCCGAATACACTGATGAAGGTTTGAAGTTTGGAAATAAGTCAAGGGAGTGGTTTGAGAAAACATTTGTTGATTCTTTTGTCTCCACGGCACTGAGCGCTGAATCAAGAACAGCTGAGGAAGGAAGTCTGCACGAGGTGGAATACATCCGTGACAGGGTAGAAATAAACGGCGGTGCAACGGATGTTTACTGGGCGGGATATTTGCTTGTAGATTGCGGTGTGGAGGAGGGAAAAGAAATAAAATTGAAACTATTGTGCGAAGGTAGAGACGTAAAGGTTGGGCTCACAAACGGAAGCCTGTATAAAGAAGTGTCACTGAAAAATGTTCTAAGCCTTATATTCGCTGGAGGAGAAAGAAACTACGGCTTTGGAAAGTTAAGGCTTGTTGATGATTTCTCTGAGGAGAACAACGAGTTGTTTAAAGCCTTTCCTGTCAATTGTAAGGAAAATGTCAATGGGCCGGTGATAAATACGAACTCCAAAAAACCTGCCCCAGCTCATGTAGAATTTGAAGGCACGCTCGAGGAGTTTGTAGGAGAGATAGAGCCGCTTGTTGGACTGGAATGGTCCGAAAAAGGTGCAGGACATCGTATCAGCAAACCGGTCGTATGTGTCACTCCGGGGAGTAAATTCGTATGGGAAAAATTAATGGTTGGAGAGTATGGAATCCTGAAGCAGACCAGCAACAAAGCTTGAAAAGATCATTTAGTAAATACACTCAGGGTATCTGGCTTACTTTTCCAAACCTCTGATAGTGCAAAACCCTGGGGGTTGGGAAAATTGAAAAAGTGCGACAAACACACATTCAGAGCCACTTTCAGAAATTTCGTTCAGCTTTATTATTTCTCTAACAACCGTTTTGTGCTTCCCTAATAAGGGTTGTGTCAAAAATTCGCTGTAAAAAAGTCCTATATCCCATCATAAACCATTTTCCTCCATGTCAAGATACATTCTTTCTGTCATCCATTCTTCGTTTATGTCTATCAACATCGATACCACAAGTCTTATTAGCGATCGCTCGCTTGAGAACGCGCCTACCACTCTACTTTGCCTTTTAAGTTCTTTGTTCACCCTTTCCAATATGTTCGTCGTCTTTATCCTTCTCCAATGCTTTTTAGGAAACGATTGGTAGTTGTACAAATCGTGTATGTACCTTTCACATGTAGATACCACACTTTCTAAATCTTTTCCTTCGAAGTTGTGCTCCGTACTCTACGATGGCGTTCAAGAACCATGCCAGAATCTGCCTTATTTCCTCTTCATTATCCTGGAGAAAATGGCCCTGTATCCCTATGTGTTTTTCCTATTTTTACATGGATACAGGGCCTTTTTCCATTTTTACAGCGATTCTTGTACGCTACCGGATTCAATGTTCTTGATATTGTATTTCTTGATATTTTCTTTTATCTACCTGCATATACTTTTCCACTATCTCCGACAGTCTCCGAGGCAGGAATAGAAAAACGTCCCTCCCCACACCCAGCGTCTAAAAGAATATTGCCAGTTTTTATCCCAATTTCTCTAAGAGCCTTTTCGAAATCGAAAAGGCTGCTAAAATGGCCCCTGAAACGGCCAGAGCCAAAGTGACGATGCTTTCTTTCAAATTCATTGCTCATGTTGTTCCCTCCTGTTACCTATTATATACCTTCCCAATAGTCGCCCGTAGCTCACGATTTCATATAATGCTCCGGGAATATGTGAATTTTGCGGAGCGTGAGCGGATCAAATTTGGGCAAGCGATAGTAAGCCACATATCCACCTGTCAGACGTGGGCAATAGCACCGAAGTGAGCGTAAGCGAACGGAGAGTCGAGTGGTGTGGCGTCATTTCAAATCCTCACTTATGGGAATCTTTAATTGTTTTGCATCTTCAAAGTTAGAAAAAAGACTAATTTTTACTCTCGTTTTTTCTATCCTTTCTTTCGCCCATTGAAAATATTCGGGATTAAGTTTCAATTCATTATAGGGAGCCCAAAACACTTCGATTTGACCCCTAACCAGCAAGAGGCCCGGCGAACGCCGGGCTTTTTGTTGCGCCGGGGTAAACGACTCAGCTGAAGCTTTTCTGGGCTGGTGGTATGAGAAAGCGAGGTGCAGGAGCGGTGAAAGGACTCGAAGATTGTTGTTTTAATCACACTGTAACACAAGCGTAAAGTGTTTTTTTTTTTGTTTCGTATCCTAAGATTTGGATAAGGGTTCCTACAAGGAGAATCAAAGATTCATGGCAAAGACTCTTGCTTTCGCCAATCTCAAAGGTGGGACAGGGAAAACTACATTGTGTTACAACCTCGCGGCTCTGCTCACAGACATGGGCCAAAGAACTTTGCTCGTTGATCTGGATGCGCAGGCACACGCCACGACCCATGCTGGTTTTGAACCACTCAAAATAAAGAAAGGCGTCTTCGATGCGATCGACGATTATCTGGAAAAGCACAATACAGGCCCTCAGGTTCTTCTTCGCCAAGAAAAATTGTTCATATTACCCTCGAATCCCAAGACGGTACTCTTAGAGGAGAAACTCGAATCGCTCCCGAACAAAGAAAGTGTCTTGAAGGACTTCCTTGTGGAGTTCGACAGAGATTTCGATTTCATCCTTATAGACACCCCACCCTCTCTGGGCTTAACAGTTCTGAACGCACTCGTGGCGTCCCAGTATCTCTTGATACCGGTGAAGCTTGACTTTTTCTCACTCGTTGGCCTGGCACAGATGATCAACTTCTACTACAAAGTCAACGCAACGTTCTCACCCTATCTCAGACTGCTCGGTTTGATACCAATTTCGATCTCCTCGAGAGCAAACGTGTGTAAGGATGTGATGAACGAACTCAGAACCACCTTCGGTGAAAGACTTTTGCTGCCGACGTTGAGAAACGACATCAAGGTTGTGGAAGCGTCAAGCCATGGGCTGCCCGTTCATCGCTATGCACCCAAGAGCAGGGCAACTGAGGACCTGACGAAGATTGCTCGGGAGATTATGCGGAGGCTGGCTTAAGGTGTCGAAGAGGCTGGGTAGAGGTTTGGATGTGTTTCTTTCGGAACCATCGGAAGAACAGCTATTCAGAAATGCGGTCGAGCTTGAAGAGCGTGGCGATTGGCTCATGGCTTTTCATCTGTACATGAGAGTGATAAACATGGGCGGATCTTACAAGGTGAAAGCACTTAACAACGCTGCAGCCATACTCGCCGAACACGGTTTCTTAGACAGAGCGATCGAGTTTCTGGAAGAGGCGCTCCTGATGGACCCAACAAACGACCAGATAAAGGAGAATTTGAAAGCGTTGAAGGAGGAGTGATGAGATGATCATCGGCATAGATTTTGGCACAACAAACACGCTGGTAGCTTACGTGGACAGTTCATTGCGACCGCAGATCATCGCCAACGAGCGCGGTTCTCGCCTAACACCAACGGCGGTTTACTTCAAGAACGAAAAACAGGTGATCGTCGGTGAGCTGGCAAAATCCCAAACGCTTATCAAGCCGGATAGAACCATTCTTCGTGTGAAGCGAGCGATGGGAACGAATCAGACATACACGATCTTCGATCAGACCTTCACGCCCTCGGAAATTGCTTCATTCGTGTTCAGAAAATGCAAGAAGTTCGTGTCAGAGTATCTTGGAAAGGAAGTTGAAAAAGCCGTCGTTACCGTACCAGCCTATTTCGATGACAACCAGCGACAGGCGGTGGTGCTGGCAGCAAAGCTAGCAGGCCTGGAAGTAGTAAAGTTGCTGAACGAACCAACGGCCGCCGCTCTTGCTTACGAACCAGAGGATCAACAGGAAAAGACTATACTGGTACTTGATTTTGGCGGTGGCACCTTTGACATAACCCTGATGCATCAACAGAAAGGCCTGTACGAAGTACTCGCCACAGGTGGTAGCACCAATCTCGGCGGTGTTGACTTCGATGAGATCCTAGTCAGGTGGATCCTGGAGACCATGCAGAACGAAAAGTCGATCGACTTATCCAAAGATCCCATAGCATTACAGCAAATATACACGCACGCTGAGCAAGCCAAGATAGATCTTTCGAGTGTTCTCGAAACCAGCATTGTCATTCCCTATATAGCACTCTCATCAGAGCTTGGACCTATTCATGTGAACGTTGTGCTCTCGCGAGAAAGGTTCGAGAACCTGACACGTTCATTGTTGCTCAGGGCGCAACAACTGATAGACGACGTGTTGAAGCGAGCCAACGTTACAAGCGAAGCCGTCGAGATCGTCGTCTTCTCAGGCGGAACTTCCAGGATACCGGCGTTCAGGGAACTGGTTTCGCGAATGTTCCCAAATTCACAAAAACTCGGAGGAATAAACCCAGACGAGGTAGTTGCTATAGGTGCGGCAAAGATGGCCGCAATCCTGGAAGGAAGATTGAACAGCATAGAGTTGAGGGACGTACTTCCACACTCCCTGGGTGTTCTGGACGACAACGGTCAGTTCGTTCCCATCATAGAGCGCGGAACAATCTATCCCACCACATCGACAAGGATGTTCACCAACACGGAGGACGACCAGGACCACGTTGTTATAAAGATCCTACAAAAACACGACGAAGAGCTTGTGGAGCTTGGAGACTTCAAGTTCTCTTCTGGAAAGGTGTGGAAAAAAGGTGAAGCGAACATCGCAGTTAGCTTTACGATCACGCACGATGGAACTTTGACCGTCACAGCAGAGGACATCAACACTAATGAAGCCCAGGATGTCACTATCTCTGGACAATTCGCACATATGAGACTGCCCAAACCAGACCCGACAAGAATGGAACAGCTCTGGGGCATCGAAGTTCTGTGAGGGGGAAGGCTGTATGCAGAATGACGAAAGGCTCGAAAAACTCTCCGAGATCGAAAAACTCTCCTCACCAAATGATGTGGATATGCTCATCGAAGCCTTGAAAAGTAACGACACACTCATCAGGGAAGCTGCCTTTGACAAACTCAAGCAGTTCAAATTCCCGGAAGTACCTGGAAAGATCGCGAAACTTTTCAGGGACAGCGAAGCATACGTCAGGAATGCTGCGGTACTTTTGATGGCATATTTGTGGGATCTCTCGAAAGAAGAGCTGACGAAACTGCTGCAGGATCCAGACAAAGACGTGCGCAAACTTGCACTGGACAGTCTCCACCACGTCGTGGGCGATCCCTCCGTTGAGAATCTCATAGCTGTTGGTCTGGACGATGTGGATGTGAACAACGTGATAGCCGCAGTTGAGTACCTGGGTGAACTTGGAAGTGTGAAATACACAGATCGTATTCTGAATCTGCTTGCTGAAAGCGAAGACGAATTCCTTTCATCAACGTGTATCAAGGCACTTTCGAGGATGGCAGATGAAAAAGTTGCCGAGAGAGTCGTCCAGCTTTTCCCTGAGCTCGAGAGGATCGACGACATTACCTTGATGGCTTATCTCAGATTTCTTGCGAGTTTTCCGCGAGTGCTGAAAAATCTGGACCTGCTGATCGACCTGGCCGAAAAGAAGTGTGACATAATGCTCAAGGAATTCCTTGATCTGTTTGCAGCGATCTTGGACGAAAACGTAGAACTCAGTGCGGAAGAGAAGGGCAGAATGTTCCAGTTCCTGCAGCGTATCTTCGCCTCGGAAATACCTTCCCCAAACAAGTACGAAGTGATCCTGCTCATGGCAAGGTTGAATCCAGACTATGTGAAAAAAGAGATCGTCAACTATCTGTACAGCAACGATCCCATGATTCAGCTCGCTGCCACTGAATTGATCGACCAGTTCTCATGGATGGATTACATGGACGATCTCAAACGGATCTGCGCGTCAGCGGGGGACGAAGATCTCAGGGCTGCGGTGGAATTAGTGATCGAAAGGTTTGAACACGCGGAAGGGGAATGATCGTTGTGCCGATGATTTTTGGTTTTGCTGAATTCAAAGAGATCAGGGACTTGATCCACGCGAAAACAGGAATCTACATACCCGATGAGAAGATTTACCTTTTGAAGAAAAGGGTTGAGAAACGCATGACCGAACGATCCGTCGGGAGCGTGGAAGAGTACACCAAACTTCTGAAATACTTTGACCGTGGTGGTGAGGAATTCGCCAAGCTCATAAACGATGTGGCTGTGAACGAAACTTATTTCTTCCGCGAGTTCCCGCAGCTTCAGATATTCGCAGAGTATTGCCTGCCCGAGTACGTTGAACAGACAAAAACCAAATCCATGAAGATCCTGTCAGCGGGTTGTTCGTCCGGTGAAGAACCTTACACGCTGTCGATCATATGTTCTGAGATGCTCGACAGCAATTGCTCGTTCAGGATCGTGGCCGTTGACATAGACGACGATGCTCTGGAAAAGGCAAAAAGGGCCGTCTATGACCAAAGATCGGTGAAAGACGTGCCCAAGCTTTATTTGAAGAAGTACCTTAAACAAACAGACCAGGGTTACGTGGTATCGGACGAGGTCAAGAACCACGTCACGTTCTACAAAATGAATTTGATCGATCGTGACCAGCTGTTGAGTCTGGGAAAAGACTTCGATTTTGTCTTCTGCAGGAATGTGCTGATATACTTTTCGGACGATTCAAGGCGCAGGGTTGTGGAGACCTTCTTTCTGATGATGAAGCCTGGTGGCTACATCTTCCTTGGGCACTCTGAGTCGTTGAGCAGGATCACCACACTCTTTGAACTAAGAAGAATGGGAAACGGCCTGGTCTATCGAAAGCCATTGTGAGGTGTTGGAACATGGCGAGGATCCTGATCGTGGATGATTCGAAGATGACGCGCGATTTTCATGCGTACGTTCTTCGTGCTTCGCGCTACGAAGTCGTGGAAGCTGTGGATGGAGCGGACGCGCTCGAAAAGTTGTACAGGTATCCGGACATAAAATGCATAGTCACGGACATAAACATGCCCAACATGGATGGTCTCACCATGTTGAGGAAAATCAGATCTACGCCGGAATTGGCACACATTCCAGTGGTGGTGGTGACGACCATAGACAGGCCCGAAGAACAAATGGAGGCACTAAAAACCGGGGCGAACTTCTATCTGATCAAGCCCGTGAAGCCTTCGATTCTTGTCGCAAGCATCCGCATGGTCGTGCGGGATGGTGACGGACAGTGAGGCTCAAAGAAGAGGATGTGGAGATACTCAAAGGGGTTCTCGAGGAATCTTCCGAGCTTTTGAGCGGCTTAGAGGACAAACTCATAACGCTTGAGCAGTCAGGAAGCAGAGAATCTGTCAACGGCGTGTTCAGAGTGTTCCACTCGCTGAAGGGAATTGCGGGTTTTGCAAACCTCAGCCCGATAGTTAGCGTCACACACTCGGTCGAATCGATACTGAAGCGTATCAGAGACGAAGGGGCGCTCATAAAGCCTGAGCTCATAGATCTGCTGCTCGATACCGCCGATTTTTGCAAGATTGTCTTCGATAGGATCGCAGCAGTCCTTTCAACCTACAGAGGCGGTGAGCTGGAGTTGGACCTTGAAGATCTGGGCGAGGAAGAAATTATCAATCGTGCAAAGAGCTATTTCGAGGAAGAGCAGAAGGAATCAAAACAACCAGAAGTTACCCAATCCAGTGCCCTGACGGAAGAATTCGGCAAAGAAGCGTTATCTGATTTTTTGGATGAGCTGGAGGAAAACCTCCATGCCGCTGAGATCACGATGGTCGATCTGGAAAAATCCCAGAACGCTGATCTGTTCCGAGATCTCATGAGGTACATGCACAGCATAAAGGGTGGCGCACGGTTGTTGCTCTCAATCTGCAACGATTCAGCACTGGTTGGGCCCGTGAAAGACATCGAAAGGGTCTCGCACATTCTGGAAGATCAGATCCAAAGGGCGATCAAGGAAAACACCCAGATGGATCTGCAGACCATCTTTGAAGGAATCGATGTGCTGAAAAAATATGCCGACGCCTTGAGAACAGGTTCAACCGTTGACAAGAAACAGATCGAGGCCCTGTTTGCGACAAAAGGGATTTCATCGGAAAGTGCTGAGCAAGTTGAAAAAGAAAACGCTGAAGATCTCGCAACTAAGGAGGCATTCTTCAACATAGCCACACAGTTGGTCCAGTACGCAGAATTTCTAATCGAAACGCGCACTGGTGATAAGTCAGAACTCGGAAGGATCGCCGAACCTTTGAAAGCAGGTTTGTTGATGATAGGCCATCCAGAGAAGATCGAGCTTGTTGACAAAATCGTCGAGGCCGGTGAATCGGACGACTTTCAAAGGCTCAAGGCGCTGGCCGACGAACTTCTCAACTGGCTGAGCGGTAAGAAAGTCGCAGCCGAGCAACCGTCCCAGCCTATCAGTTCACAGTCCACGTCTGAGAAAGCTGTGGCTCAGACAGTAAGGGTGAACAAGACCAAGCTGGATTTGATGGTGAACCTCGTCGGAGAGCTGATCACGTTGAAAAACTCGTTGAGATATTTGTTCGCCGTTATCACATGGAAATTGCCAGAGTTTCAATCTGATCTCAAGGCTCTGAGCATGAGGTTCGAAAGGTTGGCTTACGATTTTCAAACTGCCGCGCTCTCTTTGAAAATGACGCCTGTTGGAGAGCTCTTTCGGCGTTACAAGAGGACCGTCAGGGATCTTGCGAGATCTCTCAACAAAAAAGTGTCGCTCTTTACAGAAGGTGAGGATGTCGAGCTGGACAGGTCAATTTTAGAACTGCTCAGCGATCCTTTGACCCACCTGGTGAGGAACGCGATCGATCACGGAATAGAACCACCCGAAGAGAGAAAAAGATTCGGCAAGAACGAAGAGGGTAAGCTGGTCCTCAGAGCTTTTTACAAGGGAAACTTTGCGTTCGTTGAGGTGGAGGACGATGGCAGGGGCATCGATGTTTCCAAGTTGAGAATAAAGGCAGTCGACAAAGGCATAGTCGAACAAGAGGAAGCTTTGAGAATGAGTGACGAAGAGGTTTTGCAGTTGATCTTTCTGCCAGGATTTTCCACAGCCGAAAGAGTAACAGACCTGTCGGGCCGTGGTGTTGGGATGGACGTTGTTAAAACAAATATCGAGAGTGTTGGAGGCAAAGTGACGGTGAGGACCGAGCTCGGCAAAGGCACGACTGTGTCAATGATGATTCCTCTCTCGCTTATGGTGATCAAGGGTTTGCTTGTGAAGATAGGAGAAGAAAGATACATCGTTCCTACCGACACCATCAAGGAGATTCTGAAGATACCCCTTAACCATTTGCATTCCTACAGAGGTTCGCTTTTTGCAAACATACGCGGCAAGACCATACCGATCGTGTTCGCTGAAGAGCTGTTCACACTGAACCGTGTTGAGCTGCGTCAGAAACGGTTCCCTTTCGACTTGGTACCCATCTTGGTCGTGCAAGGAGCAAGCTCGGTGTTCGGTGTCATAGTTGATGCGTTCCTCGAAGAAGGTGACTATCTTGTGAAGGGCATCCCAGAACAGGCTCGCGTTTCGAACTTAGTGAGTGGTGCAACCGTGATGGGAGATGGTTCCGTGGTGCTGATTCTGAACCTTGAGCATCTCATTTCTTGAATGAAGTTTCTTGAATGAAGGAGGGAAGGAAAATGGAGGTAAGCAAAACGGGAAAGGAGGTAAGAAGAACAATGGAGAGGAAAAGGCTGGAAGTACCGGAAAGCGAGGAGAAGAAAGTGGAGGAAAAGCCGAAGGGAACCGGAATAAGGTTGCGCGAAGACGAGGAAGAACTGAGAGCCAGAAGAGAGGAAGCAAAGAAACGTGCGCAGGAACGCGCCAGAGCAAGAACACTGGCGAAACGTCAGGCACTCGCCGAGAGGATAGCGGGCGCATCGGAACAGCTCCTCTCCGGGGTCGAGCAAGCAGCCGCCGCTGCAGAAGAACTCTCCAGAGCCGTCGAACAGATCGCCGCAGGCGCGGAGGAATCTTCGAGCGCGGCAGACGAATCGAGAGCTGCGGTGGCTCAAATTTCCGCGAGTGCCACGAACATACAGGAAGTTGTCAAGCAGATGATGGCGGATGCGAACGGCGCTCGTGAGGCCATCTCCATCATGACAGAAAACGTGCGAAGCTTGATAGAAGCAGTCGAACACACGGTCGAGAAGAACAAAGAATCTGCCAAGCTCATTGGAAGGCTTGAAGAGGAATCTAACAAGATCGGTCAGATTGTCAAGACAGTCGTCATGATCGCGGATCAAACGAACCTGCTCGCCCTGAATGCAGCAATAGAAGCTGCGAGGGCAGGCGAACACGGTAGTGGGTTCGCGGTCGTCGCCGACGAGGTCAGGGGATTAGCGGAGGTGTCGGAGAGGGCAGCGAAAGAGATAACAAACGTGGTCGAGGAAATCGCCAATGCGGTGAAGCAGACTGTGGCTGACATACAGAGGATCTCAGACGAGTCGAAGAAACAGTCAGAACTTGGTGTGCAGATAACTGAAGAGCTCGAAGAGATCGCCAGGAGTTTCAACGAGCTCATCAACCACTTTCTCAAGATTCAGAAGGATATGGACGAAATCGCCCGGATCGCAAAGGAACTGCTCGCGTCTGCAGAACAGGTGGCGAGTGGTTCAGAACAGATAAGCTCCGCCGCAGTCGAATCCTCCAAGGCGGTCGAACAGCAGGTTAAGGCCTTCGCGGAGATCAAGACCGCGACACAGGAGCTGGTCGAACTTGCAGAGGAGCTGAAAACTTCCACAGACACTGCCAAGTCTTCCGAGACGCTCGCCGCGGCAGCCGAAGAACTATCTTCGAACATCGAAGAACTGTCTTCTGCGGCGCAACAGATCAGTTCCGGTATAGAACAGCTCAGCAAGGGTGCGCAACTGCTGTCGGAGGCCACAGAGAAAGGCAGACAGATCGCTTCGGACCTCATGAAGAAGGTGAGTGACCTCCAGAGCTTGGTCAGCTCCGATCTGAAGCTCTTGCGCGAGTTCATTCAGAAAGTCGCTGACAACAGAGCCAACATTGAGAATCTGATATCCAACATAGGAGAGGCAGCCCAGCGCTACGGGGACGCTGCAAAGAACGTGACGGAACTTGAGAACAGGGCTCGAAGGATAACCAAGACCGTTAACACCATTGACAGGGTGACTATACAGACGAACATGCTCGCAGTGAACGGTTTCATAGAAGCCGCACGGGCCGGTGAGTATGGCAAAGGGTTCGCCGTGGTGGCGAACGACATAAGAAACCTTGCCAACGAATCTGGCTCCAACGCCGAACAGATCAAGGACCTGGTGAGCAATATGCAGTACCTCGTTGCCACGGTCTCGGCGGACATAAACGAATCTGTGAGAACCTCCATAGGCGAAGTGAACAGGGCAAAGGAGACCACAAAGCTCATAGGACAAGCGAGACAGTCTCTGGAGCAGCTTTTGAGTGCCTTTGAGAATGTCAACAAGGAAATAGACCAGATTGCTTCCGCGATAGAGGAGACAAACAAGGCGATCGAGCAGATCAATGCCGCCGCTCAGGAATCTGCGTCTGCGATTGAAGAAGCGTCCAAAGGTGCGAGTGAGCAAGCAAAAGGTGTCGAGGAGCTGGCAAAAGCGATTGAGGAGATCTCCGCGATAGCAGATGAACTTCAGTCAGAAGCGGGGGTGTAAGGTATGAACATCTCCACGTTGGAACAGTACGTCACCTTCATCCTCGGAGAGGAGACGTACGCCGTTCCGGTGACGAACGTAAGAGAAATTGTGAAGGCGAGTAAGATCACACGGGTCCCACTGGCCCCCGCACACATTGAAGGTGTGATGAATCTTCGAGGTGAGGTACTGCCGATAATTAATCTCAGAAGGCTCCTCGGACTGCCGGAACATGATCCTTCGTTGTCGAAGGTTGTTGTGCTCACGCAGAATGATAGGACGATCGGCATACTGGTGGATAGAACTGCGCAGGTCATCAGGTCAACGGAGAGTGAACAACAGGATACGAGGGCCGAAAGCAGGTTTGTGAAAAAGGTATTGCGCACCAACACTGGAATGTGCCTGCTCTTCAACATCGATGAGTTGTTCGAGGAAGAAACCAAGAAACTCGAAGCACGAAGCTCGAGTGCGCTACAACAGAAAAGCGCGGAAACGACTGTTACAAAAGCAGAAAATTACATACAGCTGGTATCCTTTGAACTGTCAGGAGGAATCTACGCTTTCAAGATCACGGGAGTTCAGGAGATCATTAGGTATGCACAGCCAACTCCGATCCCGAATGCTCCTGAATACATGATGGGCCTGATAGAACTGAGAAAAAGTGTCTTACCCATAGTCGACATGAGGAGGCTGCTGGATCTTCCCGCGACGAAAACGGATGAATTCACGAAGGTTATAGTACTGAGGGTAGGCGGTTCGCACGTCGGTGTGGTGGTGGACAGGATAAGAGAAGTGCTGAGGATTGACGAATCGAAAGTTCTCCCACCACCTTCGCTGGAACGTGAAAAGACGAAGGAACTCGTCGGAGTCATTCAGAACGGCGATGAAATGATCCTGGTGGTCGACCACGAAGAACTGCTGTCGGACAAGGTTGTGGGTGCTCAGCAACAGGAACAGGAAGAAGCGGTTGAAAGACTGACGACCGAGGAGGAGAAACAGTACGTCATCTTCAACGTGGGCGGTGAGGAATACGGTGTCCAGATCGAAGAGATCAGAGAAATAAACAGGCTGACAGCACTTGCGAAAGTACCGAGGGCTCCGGAATACCTGGAAGGACTCATGAACCTGCGTGGGGAAATCGTACCCGTAGTGGATTTGAGAAAGAAATTCAACTTGGTCTCGAGTGAGAAAAATGAGCAAACCGAGCGCGTGGTCGTCACAGAGAGTGACGGCAAGAAGATAGCCTTCATCGTGGACTCGGTCGTCGGCGTACGACGTATCCCGACCAGTGCGATAAGTGATTTGCCGGAAACATTGTCAGACAGTGAATCAGCAAGGTTCATTTCGAAGATCGCACGAATCGAAAATCGAGTGGTGCTTTTGTTGCAGATGTCCAGGGTACTGAGCGAGCAAGAAAAAGAAACTGTGACTACCGCTGCTGAAAAAACGAGTAGCAAGCAAGATCAACAGTCGAAGAAATTGAGACGCTTGAAGTGAGGTGGTCTTCTGACGAAGATCAGAGTCTTAGTTGCCGATGATTCTGCGCTCATGAGAAAGACGCTCAAGAGCCTCATCGAGTCCGACCCATCCCTGGTGGTGATCGACACCGCCAGGGATGGTGAGGACGCCGTGCAGAAGGCCCGCAAGCTGCAGCCAGATGTGATAACCATGGATGTCAACATGCCGAAGATGGATGGTTTGACAGCACTTCAAATCATAGTCGAAGAAGAGATAGCCCCTGTTGTTGTAGTGTCCTCGCTCACACAGGAAGGCTCGGTGACGGCGTTCGAGGCCCTGGAGCTTGGGGCTTTCGACTACGTTCCGAAACCTGGTGGCACGGTGTCCTTGAACATAGGAGTGGTAAGGGACGAACTGATATCCAAGATAAAGGCTGCATACGAAGCTTCGAGAAGCACGAAAGTCATGCGGAAGTTGGCTGCCGCAAAGGTCAAGTTGAAAATCGATACTTCCAAGAAGATCGTCAAACCTGTTCCTGCCGCGGTAGACTTCTATGCGGTGGCGATCGGCATTTCCACTGGTGGGCCCAAGACCATATACGACGTGCTCCCACAGCTTCCAGCGAATCTGAACGCCGCGGTCTTCCTTGTGCAACACATGCCACCCTCGTTCACGGCACAGTACGCGGAAAGGCTCGATCAGTATTGCCAGCTCAAGGTTGTGGAAGCGTCGGATGGAATGCAAGTCAGCCCCGGCGTGGTGTACGTCGGCAAGGGTGGATTCCACTTGAAGCTTCGCAAATCGGATGGTGGTCTGAAAATCTGGCTCTCGCGAATCCCCAAGCACATGTTCATGCCCTCCGCAGACGTAATGATGGTATCGGTTCTCGAACACTTTGGGTCGAAAACCGTGGGTGTACTCATGACAGGTATGGGAGACGATGGTGCCAGCGCGATGGTGAAGATAAAACAAGCCGGTGGCTACACGATAGCTGAATCAGAAGAAACGGCCATAGTTTTTGGAATGCCAGCCGAAGCGATAAGGCGCGGTGGAGCCTGCGAAGTCTTGCCATCTTACGAGATTGCGGGTCGAATCCTGCGCAAAGTGGGGGTGAGGAGAGTATGAGCAAACGGGTGCTCGTCGTTGACGATTCACCACTGGTGAGAAACTTGGTGAAGAAAGCGCTCAATGGGAACAGCGAATTCTGTGTTGTTGGGGAAGCCGCGAACGGTAAAGAAGCGGTGGATTTGGCACAAAAACTTGAGCCGGACATCATCACTCTGGACGTGACAATGCCCGTAATGGATGGGCTTGATGCGGCGAGAGAAATCCTAAAGCAGAACAGCAAAATCAAAATCCTCCTTCTGAGTGCGATGGGAGACGATGCCCTTCTTTCGCAAGCTCAGAGTCTTGGGATAAAACACTCGCTGCAGAAACCTTTCAGGGCGGAACAACTCTTGGAGGCGCTCAGAAAACTTTTGGAGGTTTGATCATGGACAAGGACATCGAAAAGTTGATACTGGAAAGTTTTATCAGGTCCATGTGCAAGGTGTACAGGAACCTGACCAATAAAGAACTGTCTGCCAAGGGTGTAGAAAAGATGTCAAGCGCAGTCTTCAAATATTCTGGCGCAGTCGCGATAGTCGGTTTCTCCGGTCTGGTCTCCGGAAGAATGATCGTAGCTATGCCGAAGGAGTTAGCCGTGATCGTGTACGAGGCTCTGGGCGGAGAACAGCCTTCAGATGATGATCTGTTGCTTGGGGTGGGTGAGTTTGGAAACATGGTTGCTGGTAACGCCATCACGCAGATAAACAACCATTTGAAGGATGCCAACGTGAGATTGTCGCCTCCGAGTTCCTTCCTTGGAGAAGATTTGACCTTTTTCAACTTCAAGATGAGCGCCTACAACATACTCTTCGAGTCGGAGAACCTCATCTCGAGGCTGAACATCGCGTTGAGGGAGGTTTAAACATGATCGATGAACTCGTAAACATCGCTAAGCAAGTGCTGATGAGTATGAACATACAAATTTTGAAGACGAGCTTTTCGAAAGACCCGCTGCATTTGGTCAACAGTCCTTTGTGTGTCGTGATAGGACTCGTCAACAAGAAAGGTGAAGAGAGGGGGATTTTCGGCTTTGAATTCAACGAAACGTTTGCAAGCTACGCGCTGGACTGCTTGATGCCGGGTTATAACGTGGACATGTTCTCAGAAATCGGTCTGAGTGCCTTGCTCGAACTTGCCAACATGACATCTGGAAACATGCTGGCCCGTATCTCACCGGACGCCATGACAACACCGCCCACGGCCGTGTTCGGTAAAAAGGCGAAGATACTTCTGAACACCGCCCCCTGCTACAGGATGATCTTCGATACGCCACGCGGTTCCTTCGTCATGAGCTTGAGTATAACGTGAGGTGCGAAAGATGAATAAAGTCTCTGTTCTCGTCGCCGAAGATGATGCTTACTACAGAAAGTACCTCGAAAGATCGCTCTCGAGTGCCGGATTCGTTGTGAAAACTTTTCAGGATGGACTTGAGGCCTATCATGCGTTCAGTTCGAATCCGGAAAATTACAGGATACTCCTTGTGGACCTGCTCATGCCCAACATGGACGGATTTGAACTCATAAGACAAGTAAGAACCAACTTCAAGCAGTTTTATCCGTACATTTTTGTCATCACATCCTTGGGGGACGATGAGGACGTCGTGAAGGCATTGCAGGTGGGTGCCGATGAGGTCCTGATCAAACTTGGTGAAGCATCCAGTGAACGATGTGCTCAAATCGACTTGTGAGGTGATCAGGTATCATCACGAGCGGTGGGATGGGAAAGGTTATCCAGATGGTTTGAAGGGGACGGAGATACCTCTGAGTGCCAGAATTGTTAAACTCGCCGACGTTTTTGACGCGTTGACTTCCGATAGATGCTACAGAAACGCTTATTCGCCTGAGGGCGCAATCGAAATCATGAAATCCGATGCGGACGCCTTCGATCCGGAAATCCTGGAGCTTTTCCTTAAGCGCACATTCTTCATGTTTCTCGAAAGAAGAAAGCAGGGAGAGTCTCACAAAACTAAGAGTGTGTCAGACTGAAATTCGCTGAAATGTTTGTTGTGGAACGGGAAGATCGGCGTCTACGGAAGTGTGGTCACGGAAATTCCCAACCTCTCTGGCTTCGAAGTTCATCCGAGCTCATAAATATCGCGGTCGGGAACGACTAACAACCATGAATGAACAGACCCGGACAAGGGATCTGTTTCGAATCGAAACACTCAGACAGAATCATTTCTTTGCGAAGTACAGTAATTCCGCCTCTATGAATGGGTCGAGCTCGCCGTCCAACACGGCGTCCGCATTGCCAACCTCGACTTCGGTCCTGTGGTCTTTGACCATCTTGTATGGATGCAAGACGTACGATCTTATCTGGTTTCCCCAGGCGATGTCTTTGAGCTCTCCCTGAATCTCTTCGAGCTGTTCTTTTCTCTTTGCGAGTTCTATCTGATACAGTCTCGCCTTCAACATCTTCAAAGCGACGGCCTTGTTTTGATGCTGCGATCTTTCACTCTGGCAGCTCACAACGATGCCCGTTGGAATGTGTGTTATTCTCACGGCCGAGTCGGTCTTGTTCACGTACTGACCACCGTGGCCGGAGGCTCTGAATGTTTCTATTCTCAGATCCTCGGGCCTTATGTCGATCTCTATGTCGTCGTCGATCTCAGGTATCACATTCACAGACGCGAAGGACGTGTGACGCCTGCGAGACGCGTCGAAAGGTGATATCCTCACCAGTCTGTGCACACCACGTTCGTACTTCAACAAACCGTAAGCGTACTCTCCTTTGATCAGAATCGTGGCGCTCTTGACTCCAGCCTCTTCGCCTGGCTGGAAGTCGAGCAGTTCAACTCCAAAGCCCTTCCTTTCAGCCCAGCGCATGTACATTCTCAAAAGCATCTGCGCCCAATCGTGAGACTCCGTACCTCCAGCACCCGGGTGCACGGAAAGATAAGCATTGTTGATGTCCAGAGGATCGTTCAAAATCAATTCCAGTTCCAGGCGTTTTATGTCCTTCTCCAACTCCACAACGATCTGTTCCACATGCTGGGCTATCTCACTATCCTCCTCAGCCAGTTCAAGACCGACATCAACGTCTTCGAAGCTTTTCTTGATCTTTTCAAAATCCGTGAGCAAATCTTTGATGTGCCGTATTCTTTTGGAAACTTCCGCAGCTCTCTTTGGATCTTTCCAGACATCGTTGTTGGATAGCTCCTTTTCCAGTTCTGCAAGCTCTCTACTCAAGCTTTCCGGTTCCACCAGTTTGGATAAACCTTCGAACTTGTCTCTCAGTTCGTCTATCTTGACTTTTGTTTCGTAAGCGATCATACTTTCACCTCTTTATTCTGAACCGCTTTACCTTTTCGTTTTTTTGCAACTTTCTTCGCTCGGCCCTGTTAACGATGTTGAACTCTTCGTGAACGAGCCTGAGGTTTGCCAGATCTTTCTTTGCCTCTCGTTGCGCCTTTTCCTCGTCCACTTTCACAACCCTGAACATGAGGCCGACCACCGTATCCGTCACGCGAGCCATCATTTCGTCAAACATCGCGTAGGTCTCTTTTTTGAACTCTATGATGGGATCTCTCTGACCGTAGGCTCTGAGATTGACGGCTTCCTTGACGTGGTCGACTTCCTCCAGGTACTGTCTCCAGTTGTCGTCAACGACGCGCAAGATCAGAAATCTCAGGAATCTATCGTACTCTTCTCCGATCTCTTCCTTCTTAACTGCATACGCTTTTTTCAGTTGCTGCAGGAGATAGTTTTTCACTTCTCCGGAGGTGTCGAACCTTGCCCCGTCAAGGTTGATTATACCCCTCGGTAGAACGAGCAAGGATGCTTTCAACCCTTCCAGGTCCCATTCTCTGCCGTTGCAGTAGCTTTCGATTCTTCGCTGGACAAAGTCTTCCATGAACCTGTCCAGATGCTCCTCTATGTTCTTTCCTTCCAGGATCCAGTCCCTCAGGGAGTAGACGTAATTTCTCTGAGCGTCCAGCACGGTATCCATTTCCATCAGGTGCTTTCTTATGGAGAAGTTGATACCTTCGACCTTCTTCTGTACCATCTCGACGAGCCTCGTGAGCAGGGGATGCTCGATGGGTTCACCCGGCTTTATCTTCAAAACGTTCATGACCCTTTCGAGCTGTTCGGCACCGAAGATCCTCAGAAGGTCGTCTTCGAGAGACAGATAGAACCTCGATTCACCTGGATCGCCCTGTCTGCCCGAACGTCCCCTCAACTGGTTGTCGATGCGTCGGCTTTCGTGTCTCTCCGTACCTATGACACACAGTCCCCCGAGTTCTGCGACACCTTCACCAAGCTTTATATCCGTTCCGCGTCCGGCCATGTTCGTTGCGATCGTGACTGCACCTTTTTCTCCAGCCCTGGCGATGATTTCTGCTTCTTTTTCGTGGTACTTCGCGTTCAAAACCTGGTGCGGTATTCCAAGTTTCTTCAACATGTTGCTCAGCAGTTCGCTCTTCTCTATAGACGTTGTCCCAACGAGCACTGGCTGACCCTTCTTGTGACGCTCGACGATGTCATTGATTATCGCGGCGTACTTCTCCGCTTGGGTTCTGTAGATCACGTCGTCGTGATCCACTCTTATCATGGGCTTGTGCGTCGGAACGACGACAACTTCCATGTTGTAAATCTGCTTGAACTCTTCCTCTTCAGTCTTCGCAGTTCCTGTCATGCCTGCGAGCTTCTCGTACATTCTGAAGTAGTTCTGGAAAGTTATGGTCGCGTAGGTGACCGATTCTTCCTTTATGGGCACGCCTTCCTTGGCCTCGATAGCCTGATGCAAACCTCCACTGTAGCGTCTTCCAAACAGCAGTCTACCGGTGAACTCGTCGACGATGACGACCTCACCGTTCATCACAACGTAGTCGACATCCCTCTTGTAGAGATGCAGAGCCTTCAACGCGTTCAACAGGTGGTACAACTGGTTCGCATTTGCGGGATTGTACAGGTTCTCGACACCTATCAATTTTTCGGCCTTCTCGATGCCTTTTTCGGTGAGAACCACCGTTCTGACCTTCTCGTCCACTGTGAAGTCCACGTCCTTGACGAACTTCTTCGCCAGCGCTGCGAACTGTCTGTAAACGGATGCCCCGGTTTTCGAGGGACCGGATATGATCAGAGGCGTTCTCGCTTCGTCTATGAGTATGCTGTCGACCTCGTCAACTATGGCGTAGAAGTGTCCCCTCTGAACCTTGTCGCTGAGATCGTAAACGAGGTTGTCCCTGAGATAGTCGAAACCAAACTCGTTGTTCGTTCCGTAAGTGATGTCGCACTCGTACGCCTGTCTCCTGGAGATCTCCACCAGTTGAACCTCGAAAGCCTGAACGGCACGAGGATCCTTCATCGAGTCTTTAAGAAACTCGCCATCGAAGTCCTCGGGCCAGACGGAGAGGTTTTCTCTGACTGCTGATTCGAACAACTCGGGGTCCTTCCAGACGACTTCGTAAGACTTTCCGAGCTGGTTTATCACACCCACCCGCAGGCCCAGAAACAGATACAGCGGGCCCATCCAGAGCGCGTCACGGCGAGCGAGATAATCGTTCACGGTGACCAGATGAACGTTCTTTCCCGTGAGAGAGTTGAAATACAAGGGCATCGTGGCGACGAGGGTCTTTCCTTCACCTGTCTTCATCTCCGCCACTTTGCCTTCGTGCAGCACAAAGGCACCGAGTATCTGTTCATCGAACGGATACATGCCCAAAACGCGCTTGGAGATGACTCTCGCCAGCGCAAAGGCATCGTAGACCAGCGATTCGTCGAACCCGGCCTGCTTCATCTGGAACGCACGTTCCCGCAGTTCGGCGTTCGTCGCTTTCAGCAGAGCCTGTTCTTTCTGCTTCACCCTTTCAACCATCTTTCTGTAGCGCTTCAAAAGCATCTTGTTTCTATCCAGGAAAAGCATCTCTCACATGACCTCCATTCTGTAGACGAAAGCTTGACCATCGAACTGTTGGGTCAAAAAGAATTTGCCAACCGCGTTGATGCCCAGCATGGCTCTCAGAAGTGAACCTACGTCGACGAACAATCTCAGCACGTCCTGGGTTGCGTAATTACGTGAGATGTACTGATAGGTCACATCGTCTCTCACCCGTCTCCTGTTCGCAGCCGTGTCGTACTGCGCTTTGGTCATGTTCGTCATGATGAGACGCCTGTCGGATTGGAAGAAGCTGAGGAAACCATCTATTATGGGCAGTCTGATTTCGCTTCCGAAGGACCTCGCACCGTACTTGATCAGAAACGACAGGTCCAGATCCTTAGACAGTTCGAAAATCGTTACCAGTCGGATCTGATCCCCGAACAGATCACCCGTCATGTAGACACGCCCGGTGCTCGATTTGAGTATGTAAGAGACGATCTCGTAGATCTTTTTTACTTCGTCCTGCGCGCCCTGGAACCACTGAGATAATGAATCTGCAAGGTCCATTGGGCCAGCCGCTGTGGCAGAAAATGCGAAGTTCCCAATGAACGGCATGCCGAGCATACCTGTTGCCGAAGAGACGTACTTTTCCATGCCCGTCGCCGATCTCAACTGCTGGCGAACCTCTATCTTCAAAGACTCACCACTGGGAACACCCAGGACACTGACGTATTCTGTCTCCACATCGTTCGTCGAAACGAAAAGTCCTTTGAGGCGCAGCGTGTCTCTCTTAAAGAACCCGTACAACCAAGCCGATTGATTCAACAACTCCCTGACCGCTGGTTCTTCGTTTTTCATCTGTAACTGCTCCAGATCGTAAGCATCTATAGCCTTCAAGAGAGCGGTTCGGCTACCGGAGATCACCAGATAACCTTCGTGCGCCGAAGCGAAGATCGCAACGTCCGTATCGTGAAGGACCCAAATCTTTTCATTCTTTGTCATTTTCAGGTCCATCAACTTTGCCATGAGGCGAAGCAGTTGCTCAGGTTTTGAAGACTTCATCACGATGATAGAGTTGCTGCCTATGTTTCTGAGCACCTGAAGATAATAGTTCAGATCCAGTGAGAAGAACTGTTCGAGAGTGAACTCGGTACCTTTTGCGGCGAACAGTATGTCGTTCTCAAGCGCCTCGTACACGGAACTAATGGGCACTCCGACATTGTTGCACGTGTTCTCCAGCAGAGAAACGAAAAGGCTTTCCAACGCAATCTTATCGTCCTTCAACATGAACCGAAACAGTGGAACACTGCTCAACTTGTCGTAATACAGCGAGTTACCTTTCAGAAGCACGAAAAAATCGTAATCCCTTGGCACGAAAGATGTCGCGTCGGCAATCGCGAAAACACACAGCAAAATGAGAAGTATTGACCAGAATCGTCTCATAGCTTACCCCTGCCCTGCGATCGGTTCCAAGACGCCTCCACAATCTTTGAGACCGTTTCAACGTCGAGCTTGTTCTCATCATTTCTTTCCAGGTGGAGAAAGTATTCTATCTGACCCTTCCCACCTCGCACCGTACATTCGACGAGTCCAGCGGGATGCAGATGGTTCATTTCTGCACACCGCAAAATGTCCAGCAGTAGCTTGACGTGCACAGACTCAGTTTGCTTGACGTTTCTGCCAACCTCGAATTGTGGTTTCACAAGCACTAACGCTTCCCCCTCCGGTTTGAGAACTCTGTCAATGGCTGGAAGTATCAATTTGACTGAGATGAAAGAAACGTCGCACAGAACGATGTCGACTTTCTCGCCGAGGACCTCTTCTGTCAGGTATCGAGCGTTGAATTTCTCGACCACAACCACACGTGGGTCAGCTCTCAAAGACTCGTGCAACTGGTTTTCCCCAACGTCCACGGCAAAAACCTTCGCCGCGCCGTGCAAAAGAGCAAAATGAGTAAAGCCACCAATCGAGGCGCCAATATCGCAGACTGTTTTGCCAGAGAAATCCACTTCGAAAGCTTTCCACGCGCTCTCGAGTTTTTCTCCCCCTCTGCTCACGTAGAAACGCTCCCGAGAGATCGAAATGTCTGCGTTCTCTTCAACGAGCTTACCGGGCTTTGTGCAGGGCAAGCCATTGACGAAAACTCTGCCCAGCTTGATGAGATCGGCCGCCTGTGAACGGCTCCTTGCAAAACCTCTCTTCACGATCAACTCGTCGAGTCTCAACGTCCTTCTACCACCCAGCATCCTGACTCTTCAACCAGCACGATCCCCCAGTCAAAAAAGCGGACGTTTCGAACGTTTTCAAACTCGAAAATCTGATCGGTGTAGACCGTGGCCTTAGAAGCTTCGAGCAAAACGCTGCCACTCTGGCCTCTGACGAACCTTCCTTCGGCCTTCGCCAGAGTAATTATACCCTTCGAAGAGGTACCAAAGTCCTGACAGGATAATTCTTCCACCAGTTCGCCCTTCTCGTTGAAGTGAAGAAGTCTTTCTCCACTGCCAACATAGATTTCGTTTCCACAGACCGCGATACCCCAACCGTTCGGAACAAGTCTTTCCCAAAGCGTGCGTCGATTCTTCAGATCGATGGCCCTCACGTAACCTGCAATGTCAAGCACGTAAAATCTTTCTTCGACTTTTGCCCACTCGATTATCGGTCCACTCACGCGCATGAACCAGGAAAGGTCTATCGGAGCGATCATTCCACAGGAAAGGACCAGCACCTCACCGAATCGTCCCACGACGGTCGTGAGAAAGCTTGAACCTTCCGATCTCACGTTCACGCGCCATGGGATTATTCGATCGTCCACAACGTCGAAAGGTTCTGGCGAGACCACCTTTCTGCCGTCGGGAAAGAACAGTGCACCATCTTTATACACGACGTAACCACCGGATGTTTTGTAGACCATCCGAGCGTTCTCGAAGAACGCCGTAGTGGAAAGATTGGTATCTTCATCGACGTAGATAATCCTGCCATAGAAGTTGTAGAAGCCTTCTGAGACGAGTTTTCGCTCGTTGTCCACCGTGAGCGACACGATCCTTTCCGGCACCTCGATCTTGACCGGCACGGGCTGGTTCTCGCGCTTTTCAACGACGATTCTATCTGCGACGAGGACGTGATAACCCACTTTCGGCCGATCGAGTTGAGAAGAAAACATTTCCTTCAGTTGCTCTCTCAATTTGTTCTCAAACTCCTCTTCTTTCCAAAGTTGATCAGAATTGTCCCACTGCCAGTTCCTGTACATGAGCCTGACGTAGCAGAAACCCGATTGTTTTCTCACCTTTACGTACAAAAGATCTCCGACTCCAACGAGTGTACCCGCTTCAACCACGCAGGTTTCGACGGTTGTTCTCATTTCACCCGGACCATCGTAGAGCAGTGAGACAACTGGAACTCTCATCCATTCCTCTATCAGGAGAAGATCTTCCGTCGCCGGCTCCGTCTCACCAACGTAGTACAGGATTCCTCTGTCCCGGACGATGTACACTTCTGTGTTGAACAGATCCATTTTCTCGATCTCAAAAGCCATCAGAACTCCACAGAGTAGAAGTACAAGCCATGTGCAGGTGCCGTAGCCGGAGCGAGCGATCTGTTTTTGGCTTCGAGCACTTCTTTCAACTTCTCCGGTTCCCACTGTCCCGTCCCCACCTTCACCAGAGCTCCCACGATGTTTCTGACCATCCTGCGCGCGAAGGAACGGCCTTCGACACGAATCAGTATTATCCTGTTTCTCAGATGCACTATTCTGATCCTGTAAATGGTACGCACCGTGCTCTCGTTGCCTTCTACTTTGACAAAGCTTCTGAAGTCGTGTTCTCCTTCAAGATACCTTGCGGCCTGCCGCATTTTTTCAACGTTCAGCTTGTAGGGAAACCACCAGGTGTAGTTCCTCAAGAACAGGTTCGGTTCGGGGGCGTTGTAGATGAAATAATGGTATATGCGCCTCTTTGCTTCGAAACGTGGATGAAAGTCTCTGTCAACCTCGATGATTCTTCTGACATATACGTCATCTGGCAGATTTGCGTTCAGTGCGTTCTTCATACTGGTTTCATCTATATCGATGGGACTGTCAAACACGATCACCTGACCGATCGCGTGCACTCCGGTGTCGGTTCTTCCTGAGACCAGAACTGTGGTCCTGGACTTGAATATCCTTTCCAGGGCCATTTCGATCACGCCCTGTACGGTTCTGACGTTGGGTTGCGACTGAAAACCAAAGAAATTCGTTCCATCGTACGAGATCACTGCCATGAACCGTTTCACCAACGTTTCCCCCTTTAGAATCACGGAGAGGGACTGTAAGCCGGATTCTGTCGAGGGTGGTCATCTATCTGGGGAGAGCGTTTCCGCCCTCCTCAAGCGGCCTACCCGGGGTTATGGGCGGGCCACCCACCCCTGCTCGGCCTTGCTCCAGGTGGGGGTTACCGAGCCATCGGGTCACCCCGATGCTGGTGAGCTCTTACCTCACCTTTTCACCCTTGCCCTCTTCGGGCGGTTTGAAGTTTCTGTGGCCCTTTCCGAGGATCGCTCCTCCTGGGTATTACCCAGCACCTTGCCCTGTGGAGTCCGGACTTTCCTCGGGCCAATCAGACCCGCGACCACCCGTCCCTCTCCGTGGAGTCAGACATGGAATCTGTCGTTGATCCTGATCAACCTACCGTTGAAGGCTTCAAGGAACGTCATTCGCCTCTTGCCGGGAAATTGAACGTGCGAGATGAGAACAAGGCCCGTAGACGTCGTTACGAATGCCCCGTCTCGGTTTATGCGAATTACTGTTCCCGGTACATCTGTCGAACAGGGTTCGATCGCCCTGACCCCGAAGAGCTTAACACACTGTCCGTTCAAAAAGGTTCTCGCTCCCGGTTTTGAGTCGTAAGCCCTTATCTTGTCCTTCACTCGTTCTGCAGGTTGTGCAAAATCTATAAGAAGATCCTTCTCCTCGATTTTGGGAGCATAGCTGGCCTGAGACTCATCTTGTGGCACGAGATCATGAGAGAAGGGATCTTTCAAGAATTCGACCAGCATTCGACATCCGAGGTTCACAAGTTTCGCTTCCACCTCGTCGAAGGTTTCGAACTCTTCTATTCTTACACTCTCCTGCATGGCGATTGGACCCGCATCCAGCTGCTCGGTTAGTTTAAAGATTGTCACCCCCGTCGATTTTTCACCGTTCTCTATCGCGCGCTGTATCGGTGCAGCTCCCCGGTACTTTGGAAGCAACGA
>LDZR01002242.1_pt1 | contig 33828 bp, 43 predicted proteins | sample 615371 | NCBI WGS metagenome assembly LDZR01 (sample SAMN03408294, study PRJNA278302) | terrestrial metagenome | isolation source: oil reservoir sample K2 | place: USA: Alaska, North Slope, Kuparuk formation | collected 2013
GGCTTGAAGACCCCTACGGAAAGCCGGTAGAGAAGTACCGCGAGGTCAGGGACGAGATAAAGCGCCGCGTGTTAAAGCTCATTGAAGACTTGAAAGCGGGCAAGAGCAAGGAGGAGATAATCGGGAGAAAAAGTCTTTTCAGTCTTTGACGGCATCAAGCCGGCCCTTTCTAACTATCTCCACTTCACCCTTTATCTTCTCAGCTCCCACCGTGTTAAACACCGTCCCGTATTTCTCAGCAAGCTCCTTGACGCGGAGTACCTTTTTCTCGGGCTCTTCCGTCACGATGCGGACTTTGTAGGTAATCTCCTTCAGCCGGGGCTCTTCTTGATCCCTCCATCCCGAGACGATTACGTGCATTTCATCAACTTTTAGCCGCATCTTCTTTATGAGCCTGCCCCAGTTCACGGTCAGACAGCCGCCTATAGCAGCGAGCAGGTACTCTGTCGGATTCGGCCCAGCGTTTCGGCCGTCTGTGCTCGTGTCTATCTTAAAAGAGAAGCCCCTAACCTTCACCTCGCTCCCCACGTTGCCATCCCATTTAAGTTCGGCTTTGTACTCAAGACGCTTCATACCCATCCCCGGTTTGTGTATGGATTTCCCTTCAAATAAATCTTTTCCACAGAAATCTTAGCGTTCGAAAACCTTTTATACGTTGGGCAGAAAGATCTCATAGGGATTGAAATGGGCGACCATCACGCTCACGGGGTAAAGGGGAGAATACTTTTCTCCTTTGCTCTTAACATCATCATAACAATCGCCGAGGTAGTTGGGGGGCTTCTCTCGGGAAGTTTAGCGCTCCTTAGTGATTCTCTCCACAACTTCGGCGACAGCATGAGTCTGCTCGCGAGCTACTTTGCCATAAGAATTGGCGAGCGGAAGGCCAACGAGAAGTACACCTTCGGTTACAGGCGGGTCGAAATCCTCGTGGCGTTTATGAACTCGGCTGTGCTCGTGGGTGTTTCACTACTCCTCCTTGTCGAAGCGTATCGGCGTTTTAAGAACCCCGAGCCGATAGATGGCCCGCTGATGTTAGGTGTGGCGTTGATTGGTCTTTTTGCTAACCTGTTCTCAGTCTTGCTTCTTCACGAGCATGCTCATGGCCTTAACGTCCGCTCAGCTTACCTGCACCTTCTAACGGATACCCTCTCGTCGGTTGCTGTTGTCGCCGGTGGAATCGCTATAATGAAATGGAACATTCTTTGGATTGACCCGCTCGTGACGGTCTTTATCTCGCTCTACATCCTCCGCGAGGCCTACGAAATCCTCAGGGAGAGTATTGAGGTTCTCATGGAGGCCTCTCCAGAACTCGACCTTGAAGCAGTAAAGCGCGAAATTGAGGCAATTCCGGGCGTTAAGAACGCGCACCACTTCCATGCCTGGCGGATAGGTGAGGATGAAGTCCACTTCGAGTGTCACGTCGAGGTTGATGACATGCCGCTGGGCGAGGCGCAGAGGATTATTGACGAGATCGAGGAAAGGTTGAGAAAGTTTGGGATAACGCATGTTACTGTCCAACTCGAAGTGGACAGGTGTGATGGCAAGAACCTGCTGTGCGGTGATGGAGATGCCTAAGGTCGCAGTTCCGACTTCAAAGGGTGGGCTGGATGACAGGGTTCACGAGAGCCTCGTGAGGGCTGAGACCTTCACAGTCGTTGAACTTGATGGTGGCAACATAAAGGAAGTTCAGGTTATTGAAAACCCTTACCGAGGGGAACCACACGGGGCCGGCCCGAAAGTGGCGCTCTTCCTCGTTAACCTCGGCGTCGATGTTCTTCTAACGCCGATGGAATGTCCGAAGGGAAAGCCCATACTAGAAGCGGGGGGGGTTAGAATAGTGAAAGTAAAGGCAGGAAAAAGAGTGGAAGAAGCTCTCAGGAGTCTCCGAAGTAGTTTATAGCTCCAGCAGGACATATCCTCTGGCAGCCTCTGCAGAACTCCACACAGTTCTCTGGGTTGACAACTCTGGGCTTTCCGGGGTTGGGATCAACTTCATAGACTTCATGGGGGCAGAAGTTAACGCATGTTAAACATCCGGTGCACTTTTCGTAATCTATCATGGGGTACCAGTTCTTTGCCATTTTCATCCCTCCTGGGTATCCACACTCATGGCCTCGTCTATGACTTTGATGACCTCTTCAGTGGTCATGTTCCTGATTTCAATCCCAATGAACTTTTGTTCATCGAATCCAAGCTCTTTAAACGTCCAGCCGAACATCTTCTTCTGCATCACCGGGTCGCACCCGGCCACGAAGAGCTTCTCTATGTCGTTTCCGTTTTTCAATAAAGCTCTCCAGAAGTTGTCGCCATCAGTGGCACAGAGCTGTGGATGTAGTGCTACAAAGTCGACTTTTTTCTCCCTTCTAAAGTGATTCAAGATTTCAAAAACATTCATTTTTTGGAAAGAAGGGCAGGTCCCTTGGCAGACACATAAGATTAGACCTTTCATTGGCATCACCATAATATATGAGTTTTAATTCACTTAAAAATATTTTCAAATGTGAAGGTTTTCAACTTATGGTTTGAGGACAAAAACGTTCCAAAAACTTTAAATTTCGTTCACATGATCATCTTTCGATGTCCATGTTGTTACTGAGAAACATTACCTACTCCGCAAATGGCAGAAAAATATTAGAAAAAATCAATATGCGCTTCAAAGAGGGCATGAGCTACTCTATTCTCGGCCCCAATGGTGCTGGAAAGTCCACCATAGCTTATATTTTAATGGGGGTTATAAAGCCAAGTGAAGGTAGAATCTTTATGGGAGATAAGGATATAACGGAGTTAAATATAACCGAGAGAGCCAGATTAGGTATTAGCTTACTATGGCAAGAACCGGCCCGCTATGATGGGATTACCGTCGAGGAGTATCTCACACTTGGAGGAAAACTAAATGTGGATAAAGAGGAATTGAAAGAAGTCCTTGAGATTGTGGGTCTGCCATATGAACTCTATCATTCCAGGTTTGTTGACAAGAGTCTCAGTGGCGGGGAAAGAAAAAGAGTTGAGCTTGCATCTATTCTTCTCTTAAAACCAAAATATGCAATTCTTGATGAACCCGATTCTGGCCTAGACATAACTGTAACTGAGTTAATAGACAGAATCTTAGATTATTTGAAAAGGATTGGAACAACAATAATTCTAATCACTCACCATGAGGACATTGCAAAGAAAACAGAGTTTAGTTACTTTGTGTGCAGTGGAAAAATCGTAAGAAAAGGGTTCTCTGATGAGGTAGTTGAATACTACAAGAGGGCTTGTGGAAAATGCCCGCTTTTGGAAGTGATGAGATATGGCCATCAAGATGGATCGAGTAAAGGAATATGAAGCCTTAGTAGATATCTATGAAAAGGAGGGCTTGGATACATCTCTATTTGGTGATAGAGTAGCGGCTATAATCATAAGTGGAGAGAGGATAATAGGATTAAACAACGTTGAGGGCGTTGAGATAGTTGGTGAGGAAATAGAAAATGGTGTGAGAGCGGAGATAAAAATCAAGGATAACATCGAACTTTCTTTTCCTATTCATCTCTGTACGGGGTTTTTGAAAAGTGAGGGTTATCAGAGGGTTATTTTCGATATAACTGTGGGGAAAGGGTCAAAAGTTAAATTTCTCTCTCACTGCATCTTCCCGTATGCCAAAGATTTTACCCATGATGCATATGCAAAGATTAGGATCGACGAGGGGGCATCTGTAATATATGAAGACGAACACGTGCACGGAGAAGGTGTAAGGATGATCAGCATAACCGAGGTTGAAGTAAGGAGGAAAGGAAGGTATACAGGGAAATTTTCCCTAATAAAACACCGTGCTAAAGAGCTTAAACTTGAAATGAAGGCTGATATTGATGACTATGCTGTAACAGAGCTTTCTTCCAAGGTAAAAGCTGTTAAAGATGATTCTGTTGAGATTAAGGAAGTTGCATATTTAACCGGAGCTCATTCACGAGCAAACTTAAAGACCACTGTAATAGCTTTTGATAATGCAAAGGCAAACGTTGTAAATGAAGCTTATGGCCTTGGAGAGTATTCAAAAGGTCACATTGAGTGTCATGAGATAGTCAAGGGCGAAGCCGACGTTCAGACTGTGCCTCTTCTAAGGGTGAAGAACGACAAAGCCGAGCTCACTCATGAGGCTTCGATAGGAAGAATAAATGAGGCCCAGCTGATGCAGCTCATGGCCAAGGGATTGACCGAAGAAGAAGCGGCAGAGCTGATAATTAAGGGGCTTCTGAGGGATTAATGATCAAAGAATTAAAAAATCAGGCATGAATCCCTTTTCGAAGCCTCTCTTTTCCGTCTCTATAAGTTTTCCACAGATACTTCAGGAGCTCTATAGTATTTTGGAACCTGACATCCTCCCCGTCCTGAAGGGCGAGAGTTCAGCTTAATCCCCTCACCACTGACGGAGAGGTTTGCGGGCATATCGCCCACTCCCTAGTGGCATTCACGATCTCCGCAGTGCTCCTCTTTTTCTTTCTCCCTTTCTATCTTCTCTTTCCAGTGGGGATCGACTTCGAGAACCTGATGGATAAATGCATCAACGACATCCTCAATTTTCCCATAAGCCCCTGTAACAACTTCGATGCCAAGCTGGTTGAAGTAGTCTATTGCTCTTCTTCCCATTCCATATGCAAGAACAACCTCACCCCCGTGTTCTTTGATGAAATTTGGCAAATCACCTGGGCCGTGTTCCTCGAAGGGTACTTCAACAACCTCTGCATTTTTGATTTTGTTATCTTCAACATCCACAAAAACAAAGTACTTGGCCCTTCCAAAATGTCCACTTACGTTGCTTTCTAAACCTCTCTTGTCCTCTGCAGGTATTGCAATCTTCATCCGCATCACCAAGAAATAGATGAAGTTTGGTACATATAAAGTTTGTGCATATGCACATATTCAAAGGGTTGAAACGTGGAACAAGCTTTTCATAAGTCTTCCAAAAGATAGTTCAAAAAGAATGGGAATGCCATGAAAGAGGAGAAAGTGAGAAAATAAGGAAGTACTGAGAAATTAAGATCGGTTAAATATGGTAAACCCGTATAAATAGTGGAACAGATTCCATTTTCTTCTTCTCCTTGCTCAAGAGCTTGTTCCAGAATTCTCGTGCGTCCATCCTAAAGGGCGAGGCTTTCAAAAGAAAAATGTAAGGTAATAGCCAACATAATTGCCCTGACAAGAGGTTGAGAAATGTAAGAAAAAGTGCACTACTGTTGCGATAACGTGTCATGATGGGAATGTTTTTAAGAACTTAATAGTTAATCTTTAACAATATGGGGGGATTGAAATGGTATACTATGCTCATGCTACTGATCCGGTTACATTTGGTACGTTTTTTGTTCTATACTATGTAATAATACCTGCCGTGCTGTTGACGTGGTTCTGGAAGTACTATGTTTACATAAAAAAGAGGCAATATAAACTAAAACAGCTTGGTGTTCTGATACTGTTGGCCTTTATATTGACGTCGTTTTCGGGTTTTAAGGTTCTCGAGCAGTATCTGTATCTCTACTCACCAGTTGAGAAAATGACCTGCTATTCATCTTCATGTGTTCTTTCTTCACCGCTGGTGACAGAGTATGGTTTTGTAAGGGAAGATTTTGAAGAGTTTGGCGTCCCATCGTTAGGTTTTATGAGAATTTACAGAATTTACGATACTGAACTAAGTGCGAGTCTGTTGACTCCCAAGAAGTTGAACTATGTTGTTATAGCTAGACCTTTGTTATTTCTCCCTGTGACTGAGCTTCACGTGTATGAGGTTTCAGAGAATAAGCGGCTTGTAACTAAGGATAAGTTTTATCTGGTATGGCCGAAATCCCCTGGGAAGTTCCTTACTGAAAAGTTTGATGCCAAATTTAGCGTTATGATATTAGAAGGTGGCTATTAGAGCAAGAAATTTTTCGAATTTTTAATCTAGATTCAAGGAGTCTTTATTAAATTAATTGCCTGATAAGGGTTAAGAAAACTTTATCAAATTCAAAATCATAATAATATAATGAGGGATTCTCATGACCGAGATAAAGCACATAAAAATTGGGGAAGATAAGTTTAGGATTACAGAGGAAGAAGTGGCCAGAAGAGAGCTTAAGGTGACAAAGATAAATGATGATGTGATTCAAGTACAAGAGGAAATTCATGGGATTATAGCTCTTGTTGGTGCAGTTAGCACCATTAACATTAAGAAAGAAGAGCTCAAAGAGCTTATAAAAGTAGCAAGAGAAGAGTTTGGTTGGACTGACATCTGCTGAGCTCTTTTAATCTTTCCTTCTTTGGTATCATTAGGAGTGATATATTTTATGCTGGTAAAATTTTATAAAACCGAAAGTAAACGTATTATGGGTGATATGATATGGCGATTGGTGAAAAAATAACTATAAGCGTGATAAAGGCGGATATTGGAGGATGGCCGGGCCACTGCAAGGTTCATCCAGCTTTAATAGAAAAAGCTAACGAACTCCTAAACAAAGCAAAAGAAGAGGGCATAATAATTGACTTCCACGCAACCTACTGTGGGGACGATCTTCAGCTTATTATGACACACAAACACGGCGTCGACAGCGAGAAAATCCACGGATTGGCATGGGATATATTTAAAGAGGCTACTGAGATCGCAAAAGAACTCGGCCTTTATGGAGCAGGTCAGGACTTACTTAAGGATGCTTTTAGTGGGAACATCAGAGGAATGGGTCCTGGAATAGCTGAAATGGAAATCACTCTAAGAAAGAGCGAACCGATAGTCACATTCCATATGGACAAAACTGAACCTGGGGCATTCAATTTACCAATCTTCAGGATGTTTGGAGATCCTTTCAACACAGCAGGCCTTGTTATTGATCCCAACATGCACATGGGCTTTAGGTTTGAGGTTTGGGATATCAAAGAACATAAAAAAGTTATACTCAATTCACCCGAGGAGCTGTATGATATCTTAGCATTAATTGGTGCAAAATCAAGATATGTTATAAAGCGTGTTTATCCGAAGAAGGGTCACAAACTTCCAGAAGACGAGCCTGTTGCCGTTGTAAGCACTGAGAAGCTTTACGAAATTGCGGGAGAATACGTAGGAAAAGATGATCCAGTGGCCATAGTAAGAGCCCAAAGTGGACTTCCAGCCCTTGGAGAAGTTCTTGAGCCATTCGCATTTCCGCATATCGTAAGTGGTTGGATGAGAGGAAGTCACAACGGCCCAATAATGCCCGTTCCCCTCAAATATGCAACTCCTTCGAGATTTGATGGACCTCCGAGGGTAGTGGCTCTAGGATGGCAGATCAACAAAGATGGAAAGCTGGTAGGACCCGTTGATCTCTTTGAGGATGTGGCATTCGATGAGGCAAGAAAGAAGGCACTAGAGATTGCAGACTATATGAGAAGACACGGTCCGTTTGAACCACACCGTCTTCCACTGGAGGATATGGAGTACACTACTTTACCAAGTGTATTAAAGAAGCTTGAAGAGAGATTTGAACCCGTTTAATGGCTTCTTTTTTCTGGATTTTTCTTATTATTTTGAGCTCATATAGAATCCTATTTCTGTATCCAAAAATCTTAAATAATTTGCCCTTTTACATAACACTCGGAGTGGTATCGGAGGGAGCGCTATGAGGTTTTCAGTACTTAAAGTTAACTTGAATGAAAAGAGTATAAATCTGGAGGATTTTGAGCGAGAGGGAATTTATGGAATCATTGACTATGCCTTATACCTTCATGACGAGGTTTACAAAACCTATGAAGCTGAGGATCATTATGACCCAAAAAATGTGATGGTTTTTGGGAAAGGCCCATTTGCTGGTTCTATCCTCCCTGGAGCTCATAGAATGACTTTTGTGTACAGATCGCCTCAATATGGTGGGGTTTTCCCTTCAACAATGGGAGGGGCCGCCTATCAATTTCAAAGGGTAGGTATTGATTTTGTGGTTCTCGAAGGAAAGCGGGAGAAACCAACAGTGCTTATTCTCACCAACGATGGAGAAAAGTTAAACGTTGAACTTCATGAAATTGACTTTGAAAAAGTGATTGAAATTTGGAGAGGCTATAAGGGGGAGGAGGGCGTTTATGCACTCACTCAATACCTCATTGATAACTTTAATGATAAGTTTGAGGGAATGGAGTACAGGATTGCTTGTGTTGGACCGGCTTCTCTGAATACTAATATGGGTGCGATATTTTCCCAAACCCTAAGAAACGGCAAAAGGATTGTTGGAAGTGAGGATTGGGCCGCCAGAGGTGGAACTGGAAGCGTTTTATTGAGAGCCCATAATGTGATTGCCATAATATTTGGGGGAAAAGTCAGAAAGAAGTTCCCGAAGGAAGATATAAGCAATGTAAAGATTGCAAAATCCATAGTAGAGGGAGTCCACAAAAAGCCAATGAATGAAGTAATATCCGAAAACACAGTGAAATACAAGTACAATCCTAAGCTCAAGACTGGAGGAACTTTTGGAGGAAACTATCCGGCTGAAGGTGACTTTGTGCCAATACTAAACTGGCAGATGCCATACATTCCAAAGGAAGAGCGTGTTAAGATCCACGAGAACATAATGAAATACTACTGGGAGCCCTTCAATAAGGAGGCGATAGAGACCAAAAATTGGACTAACTGTGGAGAGCCCTGTCCAGTGGTGTGTAAGAAATACGCTAACGGTCACCACATAGAGTACGAGCCAAGGGAAGCAAACGGTCCGCTCAGCGGGGTGATAACTCTTAGAGCGAGTGATGTAAGTGTTCACGCGGTTGATGCCATGGGATTTGATGCAATTAGCTTTGGAGGCACTGTGGCATGGGTTTTGGAACTTGTTTATAGAGGATTGCTCAAGCCAGACGAAGTTGGCCTAAGCGATAAACCCGAGTTTGATAAGGATAGCTTAATTATGAAACCTGTTGAAACCAGTGAAAAGAACGCCAAACTCGTTGCTGAATTAGCCCATAGGGTTGCCTTTGCTGAAAACGAAATCGCCAAGATAATTGGAGAGGGCATAAGGAGAGCCGCTGAAATACTTGATGAGAAGTTCAAGGATAGGCTAAGCTATGGAGAGAGCTTCAAAGATTATGGAGTTTATACACCCATAGGAATAAGCGGAGAGATGGTACCCACAATGTACTGGGCTATAGGAAACTACATACCTCTGCCAATTCAAGGCCGTTACTGGACATTCTATCAGTTTGGAGTGTTTCTTGAGCCGGAAGAGTTGGCCAATAGGATAATTGCCAGTGCCCTCTATGAATACTGGTATGACAACGTTGGCTGGTGTAGGTTCCACCGTGGATGGGCAAAGCCCGTGTTGAAAGCACTCTTTATGGAAGCCTACGGAGAGAACGTAGACATGGAAGGGCAGGCCAGAAAAACAATGAGAAAGCTCGTTAATTATCTCAAGAAAGCCGGCTATGAGCCAGTGTTCTGGGATTCAATGAGAATTATAGATCTGGTTGCAAAGGGTGCAGAGGAGTTTGGCAACGAAAGATGGGCAGAGCAGTTTAAGAAAGATAAAGTTGTGATTGCAAAGGAGTACCTTAGAAGGGTTTTAGCAGAATACAGTAGAATCTTGGGTGTTGAATGGACGTTATAATTTTTCATTATTTGGATTTAAAGAATCTAGAGGTGGTTAAAAATGTTAGAGGAACCAGTTATTGCCATAAATTTTAAAACTTACATAGAAGCGACTGGAAAAAGGGCTTTAAAGATAGCTAAAGCAGCGGAAGAAGTCTACAAAGAGACTGGTGTGACTATTGTGGTTGCCCCCCAGCTGGCTGACCTTTATAGGATTGCTCAAGAGGTTGAGATTCCGGTCTTTGCCCAGCACATTGACCCAATAAAGCCCGGCAGTCATACTGGACACGTCTTGCCAGAAGCAGTTAAAGAGGCTGGAGCTGTTGGAACTCTGTTAAACCACTCAGAAAACAGAATGATTCTAGCTGATTTGGAGGCTGCAATCAGAAGAGCTGAAGAAGTTGGCTTAATGACAATGATCTGTTCAAACAATCCAAAGGTTTCAGCAGCTGTTGCTGCGTTAAGCCCTGATTATGTTGCTGTTGAACCTCCAGAGCTTATAGGAACGGGAATTCCGGTTAGCAAGGCAAAGCCTGAGGTGATTACTAATACAGTGAATCTTGTGAAAAAAATCAACCCGAAAGTAGGGGTTCTAACTGGGGCAGGAATTTCAACAGGAGAAGACGTTAAAAAAGCATTAGAACTTGGGACAGTTGGAGTCTTATTGGCTAGTGGTGTTACAAAGGCTAAAGACCCAGAAAAAGCAATAAGAGATTTGGTGTCTTTGATAATTTAGCCTTCAAGAATAATTAATTCGGCTTCAATGTCCTCAAGGGAGGCGTTCCACCCTCCTATTACGTATTTTTCTCCTTTTTCTGTTTCAACTGTTATGTTTGATACTACTTTTCCTTCGCTTTCGAAGAAAGCTACTATTTTTCCAGTTAAGTGGACGGGTCCGCCTGTCTTTACGAATTTCCCATACACTTCTATTTCATTACCTATCAAGTTATAATTCCTTATATCCTCAACAAGCGATCTAATGTGTATGTAGCTCTTTGGGAGCTTTAATTTTCCTTTTTTCTCGTAGATTAGTTTCCCGGTTGGCCATAGTGCATGGTAGAAGTATCTGTCAAGCATGAAGAGGAGGTTTTTGTCCCTTATTATTAGTGCGTACCCCCTGATTGTTTGTCCTCTTGTTTTGAAAGCTTCTGGGGGAGCGTAGATACCTAAGGCCTTGTCTTGTATGAGTATTATTGGGTCCTCAACTTCCCGCACTCTGATTTTATCGGCGACTTTTGGTACATCCTCATTTCCATACACAAAAAGATCAACCGTAATTTCTTTGTTTTTTTCTTTTAGGAGGGATACTACTTTCTCTAAAAAGTTTGAAGGGATAGCAAGAGAAAGATGGTATTTGACGTTCTTTATTGCCTCCTTTATGTAGTTTTCCAGTGTTGTTTTGCTTTTTACAACTATCACTTCCCTATTGCTTTCATGTGGAGTGTACATGGCTTTTAGTTCTCTTTTAGCCAATTCCATTTTCTTTATGTAGTTTTTCTCTATTGCTTCAAGGACTTCTTTTGGATCAAGCGGAACTATTTTCTTTGGTCTCTCGCTTGTAACTGCAACAAATCCTTTGCTCATTAAACTGCGAACAACGTCGTATATTCTGGGTTGAGGAACTTTGGAGAGGGAGGCGAGCTCGCCTGCTGTTAATGGGCCTTGCTTAATCAAAGTAAAATATGCATTAACCTCATACTTATTCAGACCCAGTTCTTTCAAGAGTGCCTTAAGCTCGCTTTCCTCCATTTTATTTCCCTCACATCATGGCTTTTTCACTGTTCTTATCAAATACGTGAATGTTATTCAAGTCGATTATGAGTACCTAAAGCTTAATAATCTTTCCAGTTTTTGAAGATTCATAAGCAGCTAGGATTATTTTTAAGTTTTTCTTGGCCATTTCTCCAGTTATCGGAGGGTCTTTGTCTTCTATTATGGAGTTCAGGAAAGAGTTTACAATTCCACTAACATCTGCTCTTTCCCAGTATATTTTTTCAGCTTTGTCTTGGTAAACCGTAAAGTCAGGGTAAGCTGTTCTGATGTCAAGAAAGCCTTCTTTTCCTAAGAGATAATATTTTATCTCTAAGCCATAGGAATATCCTTTGGGGTTCGCCCACCCAGCGTTAAGAACGGCTACAACGCCGTTTTTGAACTCTAGCACTGCAGTGCCTATATCATCTACGGGAAATCCAAATATTTTCGGGCCTATGTTCGCATAGATACTCTTCGGTTCGTCGTTTATAAGCCAAAGAAGGGAGTCTATGCCATGAGGTGCAGTATCCATGAATCCACCGCCGCCAGATTTGTTTTTATCTAAAAACCAACTCATATCCAAGCCTTCAAGGAATATTGGTGGCTTTACATACTCTGAAATTGCATATATGTACTCAAGATTTCCTATCTCACCGGAATCTATCATTGCTTTTGCTTTTTTAAGGGGTACTGTGAACCTTAGGTTAAATGGTACCATAAGCTTTACACCGGCCTTTTTTACTGCTCTAATAATTTCATCAGCATCTTCAAGTGTTAGTGCTATGGGTTTTTCAAGGAGGATGTGTTTTCCTTCCTCAGCGGCTCTTATGGCGATTTCTTTATGCCTATAAGTTTCAATAGCTATGTAAACTGCATCCACTTTTTCATCTTTCAGGAGGGACTCGTAGTTTGAGTAGAATTTTGCTTTCATTTTTTGGGCTTCGGCTATTGCAACATCAGTGTTTGCTCCGTCCCCTGAGATTGCATATAGCTTTGCTTTGGGGTTTGATGCAAAAGTTTTTCCGTATCTTAACGCATGAGGATGAGCATAGCTGATTATTCCAACGTTTATCATTCTTTCACCCCCTTAAACTCGAGAGGTTCTCCTCTCTTTGTGGACTCTATTGCCACCTCTGCCATTTGGAGTGCTATTAATGCGTCTTTTGCCGTCATTCTTGGTTCTTCTTTATTCATGATCACTCTGAAGAAATGCCTTAGTTCTGCTTCAAATGCTTCGGGAAACGCTGAGAGTAATGGAGAAAACCTTGGCATTTCGAAATGGTGCTTTACAACTCCTACTACCGGAGTATCCAAGGGAGTGTACCTGATCCTTCCATTCTTTCCTAAAATATCTAAGTGATGGTAAAAGACCCCATAGCGGGCGGGATAGGAGTACGCCCAGCTTACTTCTGCCAGTCCAGTTTTATTCTCTTCGAATTGTATCATCATCAGGAAGTGATCATGCGTATTGTTTATTTTAGCTTCTTTCCTTATGGCTTTTCCAATTCCAAGAATCTTGATGGGTTCACTTTTAAAATACCAACGGAGAAAATCTGTAACATGAACGCCTAAATCTATTGCTACCCCGCCTCCTTTATTGGGCTTCCAATACCATGCACTTTCTGAAAATGGCAATCTCTGAACCTCAGCTTTTCTTATTTGCATTGGCACTATGTTTCTCTTTTTGATAACTTCCTTTATTTGGATCCATCGTTTGTCAAATCTTCTTGTATGACCAACCAAAAGCCATAATCCTTCTTTTTCTGCAGTTTTGATCATCTTCTGAGCCTCTTCACTCGTAAGAGCTATAGGTTTTTCTACAATCACATGTTTACCGCTTTTTAAGGCCTTTATAGCCAATTCAGCGTGAGTGTACGTGGGTGTTAGAATTTCAATAACGTCCAAATCCAAATCCAAAAATTTGTCTAAGTTTGTGTAGGGTTTTGCGTTGAATTCTTTTGCGGCTTCTTTAGCTCTTTTCGCTTTTATATCCATGCAGGAGACTACTTTTACTTCTTTTATGTTCTTCAGAGCATTTTTATGGGCCAAGTTAAAAATGTTCCCGCATCCTATTATTCCAACTTTTAGTTTTCCCATATGGGTCCCCCCATTTAGATACCTACCAAAAGATATTTAAACATTTTTAATTTTAAACCACTATAGATGGTTGTATTTTGGTGATAACTATGAAAGTCATTGTGGGAATTCCAAGCTATAACAACGCTGAGACCATAGAATATGTGGTTAAACAGGCCGCAGAAGGTTTAAAAAAGTATTTTAACGGAGGTTTAATTATTAATTCTGATGGCGGCAGTAATGATGGGACTCGAGATATTGTTATGAAGACTCCAGTTCCAGATGGCGTGGAGGTAAGAAGCACGGTTTACAAGTGGCCAATCCCCGGAAAAGGAAGTGCGATGAAAGAAGTCCTCGAGATAGCAAGAGATGAAGGAGCAGATGCTGTGGTGTTTGTGGATAGTGATTTAAGGAGTATTACTCCAGAGTGGGTATATAAATTTGCCAAACCTATTGAAGAGGGCTATCATTTTGTTGCTCCTCTCTATTTGAGGCATAAATATGATGGAACAATAACAAACAACATTGCTTATCCGATGACCGCTTCCCTCTATGGATATAACGTTAGACAACCAATAGGAGGAGACTTTGGGATAAGTGCGGATTTGATTGATACGTATCTATGTAATGAAGAGGTCTGGAAAACTGATGTGGCTAGATTTGGAGTGGATATCTTTTTAACAACAACAGCAATAGCGGAAGGTTTCAAAGTGATTCAAACAGCCTTGGGAGTAAAGATACATGACCCTAAGGATCCGGCCGCCTCTTTAGGGGCCATGTTTAACCAAGTCGTTGGAACGCTTTTTATGTTAATGCAGAAGTATGAAGAAAAATGGAAAAATACCAAAACATTGAAAGAAGTCCCAGTTTTTGGTGAAATGGAAATTAGGGAGCCAGAACATGTTAGAGTGACTCTTGAATTGCTTGAGAAAAAGTCTGAAGAATTGTTTGCACAAAATAAAAAACTCCTAGAAAAGGCCCTTTCGAAAGAAACCCTTGAAAAAGTCAAAACAGCATTGAAGAGTTTTGACCTTGATGATGTTCTGTGGAGTCACATTCTCTTTGATGGAGCTATTGCTTATAAAAATGGGATCCTTAAGAATGCTGAGCCATTAATACCACTTTACTTTGCCAAAACTGCGGATTTTGTTAAGAAAACTAAGGACATGACGACAGCAGAAGCAGAAAAGCTGGTGTTAAAAAGAGCAGAGATATTCTTAGAAGAGAAGGATTATCTCCTAGAGAGATGGTAATAGGCTTTCCATTTTTTCATATAGCCTGCTTTCTTTTAGTATCTTTTCTACCTTCCATTTTGGAGTTCTCATTATACTCATTTCATAGAATCCCTCAAGGTTCCCCCAGAACTTTTTTGCTGCCATTGCTAGGTAAATGACCTCTTTCGGTTTTAACTTTCTCTTCAAATCTAAACATAGTATGTTGATGGTTCTGTCAAGTTTCTTGAAGGTTCTATCTCCTTCAAGAATCGCTAACATAAAATCTTCAACAGTCGGTTTTTGCCACTCTACACAGGGCCCAAGATCTATTTTTGTCCCGATTAAAAGGGGAATGATTTCGGTACTTCCAACTTTAAAACCTTTTTTGGAAACTTTATATCTAAAGGATGAAAGTTTGCCCTTTATTGACTGCATCACGGCCTCTTCGCTTTCATCTATGTCTATTGCAACTCCTATTTTCTGAACATAGAAATTAAAAACCTCCATAGCTCTGAGAAAGTTTTCAAGATTCCTTATTACTCCAGCGTTCCCTTCACTTGGGATTATTGCTATATATCCATCTTCGTTTTTTATCAGCTCATAGTTGTCTCTTTCAAACAGGGTTTCAATTAACTTGAGATTGGGAGGAAGATCTTTAGTTTCTTTGAATCCAAAAACTTTTTTGTAGCTTGCTTTGAAGAATTTTGAATCGGTTTTTCCTTCACAGAAGAGTACACTAACTTTTTCTGTTTCTTTTGTTTCTGTTCCTCTCAGATCAAAATCGAGATATTTTCTTAACTCGTAGGTCTCTTTAAACGTTAGTTCTTTGCCTGTGTTTGAATAAATTAAGAAATGTTCCTCCCCTTGAAATTCCTCTAATATGAGATCAATAAGCTCTAAGCTTGCAGTTACTATCATTTCATTGCCATTCAGCTTGTTAACAAATTTTTTCAGCTTTTCTTTGTTTTTTCCGTATTCCGGAAACAAGATTTTTTCAGAATTTTTCTCTTTTAATATTTCGTCGTATTTATCTCCGGTAATTATTATCATTCACTTCACCAGATCAACTGCTATTGCTCCAATAACAGCAAAAGTACTTACAATGATGGTGGCACTGATGTACTGCCCTAATGAGAAGTTTGCGATGTTATTTATGCCATAAAGATAGATCAAAAGGGTTGAGGTCATATAGGAAACGACCGTGACGGTAAGTAGTCTTTTAGGTATGCGGTGCCACTCTTCCTTTTCTATGTTTGAGAGTTTGGCCTTTGAAATAAATAGGTAAGCCATGAAAAGGGTCATTAAAAAGATGACAAGTGTTCGCCACATGTTTAACGTTTTTGCTATGTCCCATATCTCTTCGGTAAAGAGGAATGGTAGAGAAAACGTTATTGAACCAATAATTTCCTGGACCACGTCATCCCATCCAAGTTTATCGGGCTTATTTTTCCTATCCAGCTCCTCCTGTATCTCACCCATCTGTTTGGAGAGCTTTGCCACATTTTCATTTAGCTTTTTGAGTTCACTTTCCATTTTTTCACTCTCGGTTCATTTTCACGCTCAGCCAATTGGGGCCAATCATCCAGTCAGCATTGGATTCATTCATCATCGCATTATGTGGATTATTGGGAGTGATATAAAGCTTTTTATCTTTTCAGCAAAATAAAATAATGGCGAGTTTAAGTGGAGAGGGCATCTTTCCTAATGCTTGCACTCTTTGGAGGTTTTATAGGTTCTTTGATGAGTGGAGGGAGTTTAGTTACTTTATTCATTCTCAATTTTTTAGATATTCCCACTAAAGTTGCTATTGGGACTTTAAAGATGGTGATAACACTTCTGACTTTGATATCTTCAATGACATACTTTAGAGCTGGAGTATTAAAAAACTTAAAGCTAGTTAATACTTTAGCATTTTTCTCTCTTGTGGGTGCTTATCTGGGAAGTTCATTTTTACTTAGCATATCTGATAGGGCTGCGAAAATTCTCGTGCTTGTTCTTCTCTTAATTGGAACATATTTTGCTTTGAAAGAACAGAAAACCACTCCAGTACTTAAGGGCAATCTCTGGCAGGCATTAATAGGCCTAATTATAGGAGTTTATGTAGGAATTTTGGGAATAGCCTCCACCCTGATAATAATTTCCGCGATTAGTTTATTTTTACACATGGATATCTTGGAATCAAATGCAACTGCTAAGGTTATTATTTTTGTCAATAACTTCATTGCATTCTTGAATTATGCATCACAGGACAGTGTTAATTATTCTCTTGGTATTCTGCTGGGAGTCCCGGTGATTATAGGTTCTTGGCTGGGGGCGAAAGTTGCGGTAAAAATTGGGTCAAAGAAACTGAAGGTGGTATTTCTTATAATGGCTCTGTTAACTGCATTTAGAATTTTAGAAGAATTACTAACGTTATAATTGAAATTAGAGGTGACAACACAGGTTAAAGCTTATTTTAGCTCTTCTGATTAGACCTATATGGGGATTGTTATCGGCTGATTTTAGCCAATAAAACCATTTTAAGAGAGTATTTAAACCTTCCGGATTTCATTTCGATAAATTTATAAACGCTACGATCTATAATTCAACCATGCTTGGAAGCTACAACAGAGACGCAAAACTCCTCATAATGGCTAATGGGGCGGGCCAGTTATTCCTCCAATTCTCCGTATTCATAATGCCCTTCTATTTAAGCGCTTTAGGATATGGAATGGATAAAATGGGAATTTTCTTTTCAATCCAAACATTTGTTGGTGGATTGTTTTTCCTGATTGCAGGACAACTATCGCTTAGGCTTGGCTACAAGAAAACTCTTCTTCTTGGGGCCTCCTTGGGTCTTTTGGGGAGGATACTCCAAGTTTTGGCATTTAACTTCTATATGATTGCGCTGGGATTTTTCTTGATTGGTGCCAACATGGGTATAAGACAACCCAATTTCTATGCATTACTGAGTGAAGAAGTCAAGGAGAAAGAGAGACATCATGCCTTTTCCATCAGCTTTGGATTGGGGACAATATTAAATGCCTTGGGAGTTCTAATTGCCGGATTTGCTCCGGATTTCCTCATGGAAAACTTTGGTATAACTACTTCACTTGCATACAGGCTTGTTGTTGCTTTGGCAATTCTTCAATTTGCAGTTGTAATCCCTATCCTCACAATAATCAGGGATACCCCAGTTAAAAATCCGCGGATAAATTGGAGAAAGGAGTTAGTAGTGAAAATACTTAAGTTTTCTCTTCCGTCTGCGATGATCGGTTTGGGGGCGGGTATAACGATTCCCTATATGAGCCTTTACTTTAACCTTCGTTTTGGCCAAACACTGGCTGTTATAAGTGGTGTTTTCTTCGCTCAGCAGCTTGTGATGGGGTTTGGTTCTTTTGTTCTTCCAAAGCTTGTGGATAAAATTGGGCCAGTAAAAACGATATCTTTCTTCCAAATAATTGCTGCTTTCCTCTTTGGTATTTTTCCATCATTAGAACTCTTCCTCTTAGCGGCCTTTGTTTACATAATTCGTTCAATCCTCATGAACATAGTTTGGCCTATAAATGATGCCTTCATGATGGGATTCTTTACAACGGAAGAAAAAGCCACGGCAGCTGGTATTAGAAGGGCGTTCTCAACTTTTATGAGAGGGCTTGGGAATTATATAGGAGGGGTACTTTTCTCACTCTCTCTCAGCTATCCATTCTATGTCACTGCAACACTCTATGTGACAGCAACTTTGATATTTTACTTCTTCTTTGCTAAGTATAACGAGGTTTAAGCGTTTCGATAAGTTTATAAACAGAGAAAAGAAGGAAAAAGCGATGTTGCGGAATTATAGAGGATTCAGCAAAGATGCAAAGCTTGTTATTGCTTATTCTCTTCTGGGCAGGTTAGGTGGCAGCATGGCGTGGTTTATTCTGCCGTTCTATTATTCTTCCCTTGGGATGAGCTTCTCCGATATGGGAGTTCTTTTTTCAATCTCTACCCTAGTCCAAGCTGTACTTCTTTTGGTTTCGGGTCATGTCAGTGTTAAATTGGGCTATAGAAGAACTATACTGCTTGCTGTAGGCATGTTTTTCATTGCGAGGCTTCTCCAAGTGTTTATTCCGGAATTTTGGATATTTGCCATTGCATCCGCAATATTGGGAGTAGGGATGGCACTTGAAATGCCTGCTTTGATGTCTTTATTGAGTGAAGAAGCGAATGAGAGAAATAGACATTACCTTTTCAGTTTAAATGCCGCAGTGGGTACTATAGGCTCTGCACTGGGAATGTATTTGGGCGGAGCTTTACCAAACATTTTTGATGGCTCGAATCCCTACAAGATGACCCTTTTAGTTGCTACCTTGTTGATTCCGCTTCAAGGGCTTTTCATCTTTTTAGTTTCCCCTGTTTTAAAGAGGGAAGAGCGGAAACTCAGACTTGAAAAAGACCTGTTAGTTAAAATTGCCAAGTTCTCTTTTCCATCGGCTTTAATAGGCCTAGGAGCTGGAGTAACGATACCCTACGTTGGGTTGTGGTTCAATAGACGCTTTGGAAGTAGCTTGGAGAGCATTGGTGGTCTCTTTGCCATCCAGGAGTTTATAATGGGACTTGGAATGTTTATCCTCCCCATGATATCCGATAAAATCGGAAGCGTTAGGACGATAGTTGGCTTCAATGGGAGTGCAAGTTTGTTGATATTTGCGATGCCTTTCTCTCCTGCTTTTCCTGTTGCAGCGGTAGTGTACACCATTAGAACAATCTTAATGAATATAGTAAACCCAATATGGGATGCCTTTATGATGCGCTTTTTTATCACGGAAGAAAGATCGACCGCTATAGCCTTAAGGAGCTTTGCTTGGACGACTACCTATGCTCTTGGACAGTTTATGGGTGGCAGGATATTTGATATTTCTTTAACTTGGCCTTTCCTCATAACCGGGGCGCTCTATGCTCTCTCTATGTTTAGCTTCTGGGTACTTTTTGCCAAAGAGGAATGAAAGAAAGAGTTATAAGCCTAGAGAAGGTGGTCTCATTAGAAATGCTAATTTTGTAAGAGGTGTGCGAGATGGTAGTTAAAGAGTGTCCTGAGTGTTATGGTACCGGGAAAATAAAAAGCGGCGAGAAAGAGTGTGAGGTTTGCAATGGATGGGGGTACGTGCCAGCAGATTTTAAGCTAGGGGATAAGCTTAAGGGTTATCGTAATCTTGATTACTTTGGAGTAGAAGAGGAAGTAGATGAGATCCCGTGTCCTGAGTGTCATGGGAGGGGTGTTGTTCCAGTCTATGATACATGCCCAACATGTGGTGGAAGCGGCAGGGTCTTAGCCTGCGATATCTGTGGAAGGATTAAGGAGTCTTGGGAGCCAGGTATGGAAACTTCTTGGGTGTGTTCGGAGTGTGAGAAGAAGTATAAGGTTGTTTATATTCTCGATAAAACCTGTGACTATGAGGATGTAGAAGTTGGGAAGGTTTACAAGGGTGCTATTGATAGAGTAGAACGCTTTGGAGTTTTTGTTAGTCTTAATCCTCATGTAACGGGTTTAATAAAGAAAAAGGATCTCCTGGGTCGGAGGGAATATAAGCCTGGAGAAGAAATTCTTGTCCAGGTCTTAGATGTGAGACCAGAAAAGAAGGAAGTAGACCTAATAGAGTCTGCTTTGAGGCATTATAAGGAAGTATTTGTGAAAAAAGAGCTTCCAGTTACAGAGATTGGTGTATTGACCAAGGAAATGGCAGGGAGAACAATTAGAATTCGAGGCAAGATCACGCAAATCCAAGTTACCGGGGGCCCAACTGTCTTTACGGTTACAGATGGCACTGGTGTAACATGGGCCGCAGCGTTTGAGGCCCCGGGAGTTAGAGCGTATCCAAATATTGAGGTTGGGGATATAGTTGAGATTATCGGCAAAGTTTCCTTCCATGCCGGTGAGATCCAAATAGAGACAAGTGACATGTCGCGCCTCTGGGGCCCAGACGCTGCAGAAGTGAAGAAAAAGATAGATGAAGAGCTTAACAAAAGGGCCCAACCAGAGGATGTGGGGTTCCTTGTCCAAAGTGAGGTTCTGGAGAAGCTCAAACCCAAGATCATGCAGGCTGCATTTATAATTAGAAAAGCCATTTTTGAGGGTAGGCCAATAATTGTAAGGCATCATGCAGACACCGATGGTTATACTGCTGGTTTAGCCCTAGAATATGCCATAGTGCCCCTTCTTGAAGAGCTATCACCTGATCCGCAGGCAAAGTGGAAGTTCTTCAAGAGAAGACCAAGTAGAGCTCCATTCTATGAACTTGAAGATGTTCTTAAGGACATTATTTTTATGTTAGAAGATCATGAAAGGTTTGGAGATCCACTTCCACTGCTTGTTATAGTGGACAATGGAGGTACAGTTGAAGATATCCCGGCCTACAAGCGTATAAGAGCTTATGGGGTTCCAATAGTTGTAGTTGATCATCACGACCCTAGGGAATTCATAAGCGAGGACAGGGCAGCTGTTGATGAATATGTTGATGTTCATGTGAACCCTCACTTAGTGAAGAGGGGTTATTATGAACTAACAGCGGGAATGCTTGCCACTGAATTAGCTCGGTTTATTCACCCACCAGTTGAGGAGAAAATCCGTCATCTTCCAGCAATAGCTGGAACTGGAGATAGGAGCAATGCTCCAGAGTTTGAGCAATATTTGAAAATTGCGAAAGAAGTAAAAGGTCTGAAAGAAGAGGATCTCAAAAAGATAGCAGAGGTTATTGACCATGAGGCCTATTACTGGAAATTTATGGATGGTCATGGCATTATAGACGAAATCCTTCTCCTTACTGGAAACCTTCAGAGACACAGAAAGATCATAGATTCTGTCTATCCGGAGGTAAAAGATAAGCAAGAAAAGGTCCTAAAAGCATCATTGCCTCACGTTAAGAGTGTTGTTCTTCCGAACGGGATACGGTTCAACACAATAGATATTGAACTCTATGCACCAAAGTTTGAGTATCCTGCTCCGGGAAAACTCAGTGGGCTAATCCATGACTATTTCAAAGAGCAGCATGGTGAGGATAACCCGATTTTAACCCTTGCATATGGGCCAGACTTTGCAGTAGTTAGAGCAAGTGATGGGATGCAGGTTTATAATTTTGATTTAAATCTCATAATAAAAGTACTTCAGGAAAAGCTCCCTGATGCTGGAGTAGAAGGTGGTGGGCACAGCTTTGCAGGTTCAATAAAGTTCTTTGAGGGCAAAAGAAAGGAAGTTCTTGAGGAATTTGCGAAACAAATAGTTAAACTGAAGAGATCTTGAGCTTAAACCTTTTATATTCTAAAGTTAACTTTTTATGGGTGGTAACCATGTACATGGCGGAATTCAAACTCAGATATGGGGAAATGAAATGGTATGTAAGGAGAATAGTTGAGGCTGATTCTTTTGAGAAGGCCAAAGAACTTGCAGAGCACTACGTTAAGGCCATAAACAAAGGGGAAGTTATATGGGAACTTAGTGACATATTCGAAGTAAATAAACCACTAACGATAACAGAAGAACTTGTGGAAAAACTTGAAAAAGCTTGATTTTAGCTTTTTATTTCATTTACGTAGTTCGTATGCATTATTTCTCTTATCTTTTCAACGTCTTTTGTGTGTCCAAGGGCCCACATTAACTTTGTGATCGTTGCTTCCTTTGTCATGTCTTTTGCGGGGATAATTCCTGTTTCTAATGCCTTTCGTCCTACTTCATATTTTCTCATGTCAACCCCATCATAGAGTGCTTGAGTTGTCATAATTACCGGGATTTTTGGTGTAATTTCCTTAATTTTGCTTAGAAGATTACTCTTTCTATATGGGAGACCACCCGCACCATAGCCTTCTAGCACTATGCCTTTATATCCAGCATCTAGGACTGCATCTATGATCTCTCCCCCTAAGCCAGGGGTAACTCTTAAAACAACAACCCTTGGTTCATACTTTGTATCTAGCTCAGGGCTACCATTTGGTTGGAATTTTTCTTTGGGGATATTGTATAAGATCTTTTCTCCTTTTACATAAGCCACATCAGGGTAATTTATGCTCATAAATGCATTTAGGCCGAGGGTTCTAACCTTAGATGTCCTACAACCCAGCATTATTTTATCCATGAAAGCTACAAAAACACCTGCGACATCTTCCATTGCAAATTTTATTGCAGTTCTGATGTTTCTGGGGGCATCACTTCCATTTTCTGTTATTGGCAACATAGAGCCAGTGAGTACAATTGGTTTGTTGGGGTTTTTTATCATGAAACTTAACATTGAAGCGGTGTAGGCCAAAGTGTCTGTTCCATGGGTTATTATAATGCCATCATAATCATCAAGAGCCTTGAAAACCTCTTTAGCTATAATTTCCCAGTCTTCAGGGTGTATCAGAGTGCTGTCTATGTTCATAATATTGGTGCTATCGATTTTATATCCATTTTCTAGTTTTATTTTGGCTAGTTTAAGTATTTCATCTATTTTGAGGACACTTTTGTATCCTTGTTCTGTTTTAGCGCTTGCAATCGTTCCACCGGTACCGATGATTAAGAGTTTTTTCATTGTTTGACCTCCTCTCTTTGTTGACGTATTTCCTTTTTAGTCTTTCTGACAATATTTTCATTAGACCCGACTAAGTTTTTGTAGTCTGTTTTATAAAACCCACGAAAATAATGAAAAAATGACGAAATTAATCTTTCACCAGAAGTGCCATCAAAAACATCGTAATGAGATTGATAACCGCTGCATAGAGGAATCCAATCTTAAGGGAGTATTCCTGCCAGAGGTAGCCTACTATTATTGATGCGGGGAACACAAATATGCCAAAAACTGTATGATATGCACCAATGATTGTGCCCTTTTCGAATTCTTTTGCGAGGTCTGCCATATAGGCCCTAGGGATTGTGTCCTCAATAGCTATGTAGATTCCATAGAAAACAAATGCCATTAAGAGCATTGGTAAAGTTTTTGAGTATGCGAATAGGAGGGAGGCTAAAGCTGCTATACCAAAACCAATAGTTATGATGCCTTTTTTACTGACCTTATCTGAGTAGTATCCTATAGGATATGCTGAGAAAGCATAAATTGCATTAAAAATTGCATAAAAGCCAAGGCCCTGAACAACAGAATAACCAAGCTCTTTGGCCTTCCAGAGTGTGAATGCATAACTATATCTTCCAAGAGCAGCTAGAGCAACTATAACCAGGAATAACCTTAGATTTCTACTTTTTAGTGCAGAGATTCCTTTTATCTTCTTTTTGACTTCTTCACCTTTATCCCTAACTAGGAATACAACCACCAAAATACCTAAAGTACCGGGAATAGCTGAAAGCAGAAATATGTACCTATATGCTACTTTTATGGGATAGTTCTTTAGGAGGGCAAGCAGACCTATTGCGACTAATGGCCCGGCCACAGCTCCGAGAGTGTCCATCATTCTATGAAATCCAAATGATTTGCCACTTTTTCCTTTTTCACTCGATTCTGCTATTAGAGCATCTCGAGGGGCCGTTCTTACTCCTTTTCCAATTCTGTCTAAAACTCTTAAGGTAAGAAAATCCCACCATGAGTGCGTGAATGCTAAGGCTCCCTTTGAAATTGTTGAGAGCAGATATCCAAGGGTCACAAATACTTTTCTTTTTCTAAAGACGTCGCTTACATAGCCAAATAAAACCTTGAAAAGAGAACTCAAACTTTCTATAAGGCCCATTATTGACCCGCTTATGACTTTTCCAATTCCAAGGACGTCCGTTAGGTAGGTGGGCACTATCGGTGCTATCATTTCACTGCTCATATCATTGAGAAAGCTGACAAGGCCGAGAAGGAAAACGTTCCAACTTATCCCTAAGATCCTTTTCTCTTCTTTACTCATTTTGTATCACCTAAGATTTCCATACAAAGCTCTTTGACCTTTTTCTTACTCTCTTCAAGCACTTTGATGCCTTCTTGGGTTATTTGATAGGTTCGTATTCTTCTTCCGTCCTTAATCTTCCATGTGCTTTTTAAGAGGCCTAATTTTTCCATATTCTGAAGAAGAGGGTATATTGTTCCGGGGCTCACTTTGTAACCATGATTTTCTAGCTCTTTCATCATGAAAGTTCCTGTAATCGCTTCTTTACTCGCATGATGAAGTATGTGTAGCCCCATAAATCCAAGGATGATCCGGCGCATCATATCAAATCCCGATATCAGATTTCGAAACTAAAGTATAAAAGCTTTTTGGATTAAATAAAGAAAAAATCACTCTAAAACATGCTTCTCTAATACATAACAGTAGAAATTGCCCTCAAGGACTTTTTCGTCTTTTTGATTGAAAATCTCAACGAAGACAACTTTTTTTCTTCCTTGATCTTCAACAATTTCTGCTTTAGCTAAGAGTTCGTCTCTGACTTTTACAGGTTTTGTGAATTTAACTTCTGCTTTTCCCAGCACTACGGTGGGTTCATTAACTGCGAGCATCGCGGCATAATCTGCAAGTCCAAAGGTGAATCCTCCGTGTATTAGGCCATATTCATCAACTCTCATCTCTTCTCTTGTTTTGAGTTTGACTTCGGCATAACCTTCTTTGATTTTTACGGGCTCTCCCACAAGCTCCTTGGAAGTCAGCAAGTGAGTTTTCTGCTCCACTATTACCACCAGTAGACATTTGGTTTCATTGAATTATAAACTTTTACATCTTTGAAAACCTTTTTAAGTTTTTTAGAATTTTATTATTTGAGGTGAGGAGAATGGTCTATCTTGAACATGGCCCTGAATATGGTGCCTATCTTCTTACGATGGGTCTTTATTACATTGGGGGACTTGCGATAATCCTCTATGGAGCATACCTTAATAGAAATTATCTGCTAAAAAAAGAGTTCAAATTGGCTGGAATAAAGGGTGGTATTTGGCCGTTTTTCAAAAAATTTCTCCCATGGCTTTTGATAGGCTTTTTAGTTTGGTCAGTTTCTGTATTCAAGGCAACGGATTATTAATTATCTCTTTACTCTTTTACAATGAGTGGGAGTCATTTAAATATTGATGATGTTTTGGAGGATATGAAGAGTGATGAATTCTACAGGTTTGATGTTGAAGGCATTAAAAAACTTGGAAAACCTTCAATAGGATTCTTGAAGGGGTATAAGCTTCTGGATTCAAAAAGAGAGGGCCTCATAGTTAGAAGGATCGATCAGGTGGTAATAGCTCAAGGATATCCATTTTTGCCCGTTGTAAAGTTGTACATATATGAGATAGATGGAAAATCGGTAAAAGCCCTTAGAACAGCCTATCTTGTATATCCCCAATCCCCTGGAGGAAGGCTCTCAGACCTCTTTGACTTTCCATTTGAGATGTTCTTCTGGGGTGGAGGAGGAGTAGGAGGTTAATCTGGCAAAACTTTTTATTTTTTGAGTTCCTATTTATTCTTGGTGGAATTCGTGGAGGCCTTAAGGCATGCTATTCTTTACAAAGGGTCAAATGAATTTTCTAAACCAGAATTAATCGGGACTATTGTTCTTAGATTAGGTCTTATGAATTATATGGAAGCCAAAAACTTGATAGAGGAGGCAATAAAAAGGGGTATAATTGAACAAAAAGGGGATAGACTTGTTATTAGGGAGGAAATGCTCAAGGAAGAGGAAAAGCAAGAGGACCTTTTTGGTGAGATGATAAATTATATTGCCAAACAACTTGAGTGGAGCCACCTTGAGGTCTTGGAAGAGCTGGATAAGTTCTCTGAAAGGTATGGAGATCTGGATAAGAAAGTTGTTGCATATTTGTATGGCCTTGATAAAGGAATAGACATGTCAAAGTTTAAAGACAAGCTGGAGGTGTAAAAGATGGAGGCGTTGATAATAGTTGATATGCAGAGGGATTTCATGCCGGGTGGAACTCTTCCAGTACCTGACGGAGACAAAATAATCCCAACGATTGAGGAACTAATTAAAAAGTTCAAAAGAAAGAATGCATTGATAGTTGCCACTAGGGACTGGCATCCCCCCAACCATATAAGCTTCAAAGAAAGAGGAGGCCCATGGCCAAAGCACTGTGTTCAAAACACTAAAGGAGCGGAAATTGTTGTAAAACTGCCTGAAGATGTAATAATAGTCTCAAAAGCTGATGAACCAGATAAGGAAGCATACTCTGGATTTGAAGGAACAAACTTAGCGGAGATACTGAAAGAAAAAGGAGTTAAGAAGGTTTACATCTGTGGGGTTGCAACAGAGTACTGCGTTAGGGCTACAGCCCTAGATGCCCTCAAACATGGTTTTGAGGTTTACCTCATCAAAAATGCAGTTAAGGGAATAAGACCAGAGGATGAGGAAAAGGCCCTAAGAGAACTGGAAGAGAAAGGAGCAAAAATTATCAGCTCTGCTGAGCTTTAATTCTTTTCCACTCTTTTAATAAAGCAGATACAAGATTGAGCACTATTGGGCCGATTATAAGGCCTTTAACTCCAAATGCCCATACTCCACCTACCATCCCAATGAGAACCATTATCTCATCCAGTTTGGCTTCTTTTGCAACGAGCTTAGGTCTAATTGTGAAATCCGGGACTGGAGACACCAGCAGAGCTCCGTAAATGGAAATCGCGAGTGCCCTTAGTATATCCCCCTGCCTTAGGAGATATATAGCCGCAACGAGCCATATCATCCAACCTTCAAAGAGCGGAATGAAGCTGAAGAGTATTGTTAGGAGGCCGGCTAATAGGGCAGTGGGGAAGTCTGTAATGCCAAATCCCCAGAAGCCGAGTGTCATCAGGATCCCTTTAGCAACGTTGAGGAGGAGCCATGCTCTAATTAATGCTTGCAATGTCACATCAGCCCTCTTTAAGAGCTTTTCGCCTAAATCCTCGTGCCCTCCAGGTATTAGGGTATATCTGCTTCTTTATTTCATCTGAGTTTACAAGGAATGCATAAAACATTGCAAGAAAGATGATCAGCTGAAGAAGATATTTTGGGATTGAAAATGCATAACTCTGCACGTATTCAGCTAATTTTGGAGTTAACTGGAAGTAGAGCTTTTGAAGGACATCGTGAATTCCAAAGGGCAGCTCAAGTGTTAAGCTCCAATAGATGAAAGTCATTATATCTTCGTAAAATGAAACTATTAAGTTCTTTATGATCAGTACAAGTTCCACCGTGACAAGACTTGAGAGTCCAATTAATAGGATGGTTAGAATCAATGCAGACTTTTTGTTGTCGGTTCTCTTTCCTAGGCGTTTATGGAGCGGTAAAACTGCATAGGCTAAAATAGCAGCAAAGAATATCGCTGACAGGAGGGGGGCTATTGTTCTCCATGCAAGATAAGCGATTATAAGTGTAACAGTTCCCCATATGATTTCTTCTGTCTTCATGGGTTTCCCATTAATTGTGTTGGCTTAAGTGATATATTAATCTTTTTTCTCGATTCCAAGTCTTTTATAAACTTCCCTTTCAATTTTCTCTGAGATTTTTGGTTTGCTAACCTTTTTTATGGCCTTTTTCGTGTCAATCAGTCCATATCTCACCAGTGCCGCTATTCTTCTCGTCTCAAAGCTGTAGCCGTGCTTTTCATAATACCTTCTAAGTGCAGGCCCTATGATGAGGCAGTTTGTAGTGTAGCCAGGGAGCTCAGGGAATTTAAAGGGACGCTTTTCAAGAATTTTAAAGCGTTCTTCCTCACTCATAAGGCTTAAAAGCCTTATCTGGATTATCCCACCTCTCATAATCCTGTATGGGTGATGGCCAAAAGGTAGCTCGTGACCCGTTACTATGGACTTTACTCCTTTTTTCAATGCATACTCCCTGAGTTCCCCCATGGTTCTAGAAGAGCACTTTTTGCAGGGAGATTTTGCCTTAAGGAGAGCTTCTCTGAAGATATCGGAGTAGTCGTAGCGGAGAACCGTTAGAGGGACATCAAGGTAGTCACACATCCTTTTGGCATTCTCTATGGCTTCTCTTGCCATAAAGCCGTGGTCAATCATTACGGCCTCAACATCAACGCCGTATTTCTCTTTTGCGAGGTAGAGTGCTACAGTACTGTCTTTTCCCCCTGAAAAGGCCACTATGGCTTTGTTGAGTTTGCTCATAAGTTCTTCAAGTTCGGCCCTTACTCTTTCCTTATCTGGTTTATGTGCCAGATAATGCAGACACTCCTTACATACGGGTTTTCCATTCACGATTTTTATCTTTGCAGTTCTCTCATCGTGTATACAGACTGAACATTTTAGCATGTTTTTCACCTAGCTGGGATTACGGGCTCTCTTCAAAGTCGATTTTGTCTCTCTTTACTATCGGGGCAACATCCCTTCCGATTCTCCTTGCGCTGAAAAGTATAAGTGGGTTCATGGTTTTATAAATTGTCAGCTGACAGCCGCTTATCCTTACATCTATATATTTTTTTGTTTTCATAGCAGTTTCTAGATATTCTCTTATACTCTCTGCCTTCTCAAAGTCCAAACCCGCTTTTCTCAAGCGTTCTTCATTGAGCTCATGTATTGTTAAGGGCTGAAGCATCATCTCATTCACACCGAGGGAAGCTGCAAGCTCCGCTATTTTCGGAATGTCTTCATCGTTTATGCCGGGCATGAAGATAGTTCTCACTACGGAGCGCACCGATTTATCCGCCCCAACTATTTTAAGGGCATTTACAACGTTTTCAAAGGTGTCTGCATTTGTTATCATTTTGTGCTTCTCTCTGCTTGCTGCATCGAGACTTATCATTACGAGATCGAAGTCAAGCTTCTGCCACAATTCTTTCGTTAAAAGGGAGCCGTTTGTTTGTAGGTCTAGCCTTGCATTGGGGAACCTCTCGCGAAGCATTTTGTTGACCTCGACTATTTTTGGACTTATGAGGGGTTCACCGTATTGAGAGACGGTGATCGCATAAGGGTTTTCCCATCCGTAGTAACCTGGCTTTGGGGCCTTTCCGAGCTTTAAAGCAACGTTTGAGTAGCAGAATATACATTCGTGGTTGCACGCTGGGGTGAGCTCGTAAGAGGGATGGTGCACGGGATTCTCTATACTCAAATCTAATCCCTGACACCCTTGACAGTGAGTTGGAGGGATTAGATCATCAACAAACTTCTTTAACAGTTTCGCCTCTTTATTTTCTAGGATTTTTGGTTCCACACCCATTTTTCTCGCAAATTCTTCCCAGCTGTATTTCATTTTCTCACCTAGAAATGCTTTGAGAAAGCATTAAAAAACTTGACGTTGTTGGGTTCTTGGTGATTAAATGAAGATAACCGTGAAGAGAAAAGCTTTCCTTGAAGAGCTACCGAGAGTAGTTGAGAAGCTTGTTAGCGAATACGGGAGCTCCTTAAAAGCCATAACCATTGAGGAAGATGAAAAAGGCTGCTACACTGTCTGGGGAACCTATGAGAGATCTACTTTTTGAAAACTCTTACATCTAAAACCACGTGCCATACTCCCGGGGCGTAGCGCTTGATTATTCTGCTCTCCAGTAGCTCTGCCTCGTAGTTGTATTCCCTTACAGTTTCTTGAAAACTCTTGAAGGGTTCTTCTGGTATCAGCCTTTCGGGAACCGTGTTGTGATAGTGAATTATTGCTTCATCCTTGGCTATTTCAAGGGCTTTGGGAATAAACTCGTGAGTTTTCACAACATAGCCCATTAGAATCCTGTCGGCCATGTTTTCTCCCTTGAACTCGCGGTTGTCGATGTTGTAAGCGGTCATTCTGTCCTGTACTTTGTTGAGCTCAATGTTCTCCACTAAAAATCTGAACGTGTAGGGGCTCTTTTCGATAGCTATAACTCTCGCTCCACAGTGTTTTGCTATGGGCAGGCTTAAATGTCCTATTCCGGCAAACATATCGACTACAAGCTCGTTGGGCCTTGCTATGCTTGCCATTCTAACCCTTTCCTTAACATTCGCTGGAGAAAACATCACCTTGGAGGCATCAAACTTGTAGAGGATGCCGTTCTCTTTGTGGATCGTTATTGAATCATTTCCATAAATTATCTCGTAGTTGGTCTCTCTGAACTCTCCCCCGATTCTTCCCTTTCTTAAGACAGTTTTCACACCTAAAACCTCTGCATAAACCTTTGCAATCTCATGTTTATACGGCAAAAGCTCTTCTCTGAGGGGGAGTATCAAAACATCTCCTAATTGAACCCAGTGTTTGGGGAGAAGGCTAATTAACTCGGGAGAAAGAGTGTTGCTTAGTATCTCTTTTATGCGCGGTTTTATTAACTGAGTTCTCCTTTTCATCGAAGGAAATTTGCTGAAGGGTTTATATTGTTTTCCTTGTCTTAATTAGTGGTATTGCTTAACCTCCTGAATTCAAGCGTAACTCCGTCATTTCGGCGAAAAACGATAGAAAAAGCTTAAAAAGGAGTATTCCCCATAATTATCCAAGAACCTCACTGGAGGTAGAGTTTAACAATGGATGATGAATCGTCGAGTAGTTTTTGGTTGAGCAAAATTTTGAAATCAAAGAAGAAAGAAAGCGTCATTGAACAGAAAATAACAGATGATGTATATAAGGATTTAAGAACTCTTTTAATGAGGGCTAAACCAGATGTAATTGGAGATAGAGTTATTCTTAAGCTCCCCAACGGTACAGTTGAACTAAGTAGGGATAAACTTAAAATTGTTGCCAGTAGTAAGGAAGATGCAGAAAAGATCCTTAGAAACCTTCACCACTATTCAATGCCGCCAGGTTTATGGCCCGCTTATGGGTTGAGCTACTCGATAAAGAAAGGCTCTCTTTTGAAGACAAGAAGTTGATTTTTCTTTTTCCTAAAACATTTTAAACCTTAAAGTGCTATTTTGATTAGCGGATGATGGGCCTTGCCCAGTCTGAATCGATGATGACGTCGGTATTAGCTGACGCGTTAAACAAGGCCCTTTAAAATTTAGGGGGAGCTTGAATGGATGAAATGTTAGAGTTTTATGCAAGCGAAGCAATGACATGCCCCAGAAGGATATATTTCCGTCTTAAGGGGTATAAAGAAAAATGGCCCGATTTTGTGAGAGTCAGACTTGAACAGGGAATTAACACCCATAACGTTCTTGGTGATATTCTCAAACGCAGGTTTGGCTTTGAGCTTGAGAAACATATTATTCTCAAATCTCCCCGTCTTGGTCTCGAAATCCACGGTAGGATAGATGCTTACAAAAATTATCCAATTGAAATTAAAGGGAAGACTTCTCTTCCTAGGATTCCATATGATTATCATCTGGCCCAGTTAAACATTTATTTGCGTTGGGCGGAAAGTGAATATGGTTACTTGTATTATGTCAAACTTCACGAGAGGCCAAAGAGAGTTTTGGATGGCATAGACTTCTCTAAATTTCCTGTAGTAAAGGGGAAAAACTTCAAGGCCTTTGAGATTCCATATGATGAGAAGCTTTTTAAAGAGACTGTTAAGCAATTCTATGTAATAAAGAAACACTACGAAAGGGGAATGCCTCCGAAAGGATGGAATGACTACACCTGCAGGTTCTGTCCTTATTATTATATATGTTCTGGAAATGGCTTTAAGATTTAGCTTTCCATTTGAGGTCTTCTTCTATCACAGGTTCTATGAGATCCCTATTGTATAAGTCGGCTATTATTGCCCTTATAGGAACTTGGTTTAGAGCTAGTGTTTGGGGAGTTATTTTGGCATCAAAACTTTTTGCTAAGAAGTAACTGAGTTCACTAACACTTCTTGGTGTTTTTAGAAGTTCAAATATCTTTGATTCTCCAGTTTCAACACGTTTAAGATTGAATTCCAGCAAATTAAGGGCCTCCTCTCCCCTCACTTTCCTGCCATGGGAAGGTATGAGGAGTATACCTTCTTCTGCATAATTCATCAATCGTTTTATAGATTCTTTGAAGAGGTTTGGTTCTATTAAATATGGAAGGCCCACACTATCTATAACTCTTTCACCAAAGAAGCTGTCTCCGGCATAGAGCACAGCATTTTCTTCATCTAAAAAGCCAGTCATTCCCGGAGAGTGACCAGGTAATTCAAGTGTCCTAAGTCCAAAAAGCTCATCACTCCAGTCAAAAACAGCATGAACTCTAACCTCATCAGGGAACTGGTATACTAAAAACCCCTTAGGAGCTTTTGATCCAAAAGTTAGTAGTTCTCTATTAAGTGGGGTTTCAGCTATTGAGAATTCGTATCGATGGATGAAGAGGGGTTTATCTAGTTTGGGAACAATGGCCACATGATCTGCGTGGGCGTGAGTGGCAATAATATAGTTAATTTCTACCCCAATCTTTCTAAGCTCCCTTCTAAGTTCTTTATGTCTCTTACTTCCGTTTCCAGGATCAATTATTACGGTTTTTTCTCCGGTTTTTATCATGGTAGATGGACTTCCAGGATATAGGTATAAATTCTCACCTAACTTTTCGAGAGCCACATTAACCACCAAAAAGAAATGGGCTTTTTTGTTAATAAGTTTTCAGTCCTTCGATTTCTTCAACCAGCTTTTTAAAATACCTATAAAACTCGCTCTGTTTAAGATAATCCAAGGCGTTCCAAAATTCTTCTAACCCTCTAAATCCGGCCTTTTCGTATTCCCAAGCTTGGAGAACCATCTCCAGTTTGTCTGCAAACTTCACCAACTTCCCTTCAATACTTTTTTCTTCTTCGTAATCTCTGAAAAGCTCAAAATACTCTACCTTCTCAGCTCCAAAGATGTCTATCATTGCCTTCTTCTCTGCTTTTTTCTTATCAACGTATATCTGGGCATCAAGGGGGAGATCGGTTATCCTCGCTTCTGCGAGGTCATGAAGGATTGCTATTTTAAGGGCTCTCTCCACATTAATGTTTATCCCTTTCTTTCTAAGCTCATCTGCCAAGAATAGGGTTATCAATGCCACACGAAAAGCATGATCGGCGACACTTTCTGGTTTGGGGATCCCTCTAAGCAACCAACCCATTCGAGGGAGTTTTTTAAGTTTTCCTCCCTCTAGAAAGATTTCTAACATTCTTATTCCTCCGTTACGTATAAGGATCTATTCGTCTCAATGGCCCTTGCAATGATCCCATCCCCAATGAATCTTCCATATACTTTGACAACATCACCTTGGCCGATATGGGGGATTCCAGAAAATTCAATCTTAAGACCATTCACATGAAAAGTCGTTCTGTAACTTGGTAGCTCCATGGGGAGGAACTCTACAGTAACTTTGTCTTCTATAATACCTTCTATCATAACATTCCTCCCTCGAAATTCTCCCCTTTTTAATTCATCAATGGTGAGAACATAATAATAGTTACCCTAGTTCCCACCACCTGTGAAGTTGTATAATCTGTCCAGATTCACGGCCAGAATCGCCCCTAAAATCCTGACAGCTAACCCCCT
>LDZR01002349.1_pt1 | contig 33589 bp, 37 predicted proteins | sample 615371 | NCBI WGS metagenome assembly LDZR01 (sample SAMN03408294, study PRJNA278302) | terrestrial metagenome | isolation source: oil reservoir sample K2 | place: USA: Alaska, North Slope, Kuparuk formation | collected 2013
ACGGCGCACAAATATTAAGCCACGAAACGATACGGCAGATACTGCTGAAAGCAGCAGCATCCATAGAACAAGAGGAGCAAAAAAACATAAACGTCCAAGATTCTGACAAGCGTGCTGTAGAAGCCATATTTATCGAAGTGGATGGATTTAACACATACATATAGAGGAAAAAGAAGCGCAGCAAAAGTCGACGGGAAGTCAAACTGGCAGTAATTCATGAGGGTTGGGAAGTTCGGCAGGGGAATGGAGATAAAGCTGACTATCGGCTGATAAACCCGACATACGTACCAATAGTGGACACTTCCCAAGAATTTTGGGAGCACATACGCAGCATTTTGGATGCCAAGTATAAAAACATTGACGCAATCCCAGTTATTATCAACGGAGATGAAGCAGCATGGATTAAACAGGGGGAGGGCACCTTTAGAACAGCATTTTACCAATATGATCGCTTTCACATATCACGGGCCATAACCGAAGCATTGCGAGGGGACAAAGGGTATCTTAACAAAGCCCATAAGGCTCTAGCGGAAGGGGACACAGAGCGGTTACTACAAGTAATAAATGAAGCATACCATAAATCTCGGGAACCGGCAGCAAAAGGGAGACTTAACGTTCTTAGAAAAAACCTTACTAACAATCACGAAAACATAAGGGATTACCGCCAACGCTTACAAGAAGCAGGAATAAAAGTATTGCCCACCTGGCGGAGCAAGGGGGCAGCAGGATCAAACGTTGACAAATTCAAAAACCGTATTGCAAAGAGGGGCCAGGCCTGGTCCCAACAAGGGCTAAAAGGTATACTTACATGCTTAGCTAAACTTTACCAGGGTGTTTTACCAGAATTTGTTCTTACCCCAAAAATTTTAATAATCTTGTTACCCTTGTTTTGTAGCAAGGGAAAATATACCCGATACAACTTGACACATTCACAAAATAATGTCTATTGTTACAATCTTTGATCTGTATGGTATACTTCTGATAATAAAATCTTTAAAAAAATTAATAAAGAAATAAAAAGAAATGGCTTTTTATCTATACCATTAGTATTTTTAACCAGTTAAGGGTAGATGACTAAAGGCTGGTTATAATTATTTACCATTATAGTTGAAGGAGAAGAGATCCAGGAGGTACATATTATGACTAAAGTACTGGTTACCGGCGGAGCTGGGTACATCGGAAGCCATGTGGTAAAAGCCCTTGGGGAGCGGGGGTATAGGGTGCTTACATACGACAGCCTTGTAACCGGCCACCCATGGGCTGTTTTATACGGCGACCTTGTGGTGGGCGACCTTTTGGATGCTGAAAAGCTTGAGGCAGTGATCCAGGAATTTAAGCCCAGCGCCGTTATGCATTTTGCTTCGTATATAGTGGTTCCAGAGTCTGTGGCTCAGCCCCTTAAATATTATACAAACAACGTGCAGGGTACTTTGAATCTGCTGAATGCTATGAAAAACAGCGGGGTTGATAAGCTGATATTTTCTTCCAGTGCTGCCGTATATGGAATTCCAAAGGAGATTCCAGTGCTGGAAAAAGCTCCCTTAGATCCCATAAATCCGTACGGCCAGAGCAAAGCTGTGGTGGAAAAGGTGCTTGAGGATGTGTCGAATGCTGGGGATTTAAATTACGTGTCCCTGCGGTATTTCAACGTTGCAGGAGCCGACAGAAAGGGTAGGATTGGAGAGGGCAAAGAAAATGCCACCCACCTCATTACTCTGGCCACCCGCACGGCAGCGGGCAAAAGGCCGTATTTAAGCGTTTTCGGTACCGACTATCCTACACCGGACGGTACATGCATCCGCGATTACATCCATGTGGATGACCTGGCAGAGGCTCACATCCTGGCTCTGGAGTATCTGCTGGACGGCGGAGAAAGCGATATATTTAACTGCGGTTACGGGCGGGGGTATTCTGTACTGGAAGTGGTTGAAGCGGTAAAAAGAGTAACAGGTGTAGATTTTCCGGTGCAGTTTGAGGACCGCCGCCGTGGGGACCCACCTGTTTTGGTGGCAGGTGCTGATAAAATACGCTCGTGCTTGGGCTGGAAGCCTGAGTTCGATAACTTAGATGAGATTATTTATTCAGCCTGGCAGTGGGAGTTGAAGAGAGAAAGTATTAGCAGGAAAGCAGGAAAGGGATAGTAATTTGAAGAGATGATTTTTAATTTTAAAAATATAATTAAGTAAAATTGATTTCAGCAGTTTAGATTGAAGAGTGAAAATATAACATAAAGTTTAAAATATGGAATATGGTAGGATTTTCTTTTTTTTATGTTGAATTCAAATTACTGATGCTTGCGTTTTTGGAGGAAGTTTCATGGGGAAAAACGGACAAAATTTACTAATTAGTTTATGTCAGGTAATCGGTGATTTAATTTTAGTTAATATATCCGTTGTTGCAGCTTTTTTAATTCGTTTTCATGGAGATATCCCATTTGCAAATTTTTCTCCTTATCTTAAGATACTTCCGTATATATCTATTACTGCTTTAATATTATTTAATTTTTATGGTCTTTATCACACAGAAAAAAAATCATGGTCGGAAATTATGGCTTCCTTAATTGCATCAGTAAGCATTCTTGCTTTGTGCACCATCGCTTTGTCATATATGTTTCAGGGGTTCAGCTTTCCCCGAAGTGTACTTTTAATAGCCCCTCTAATTCAGTTAATTGTTCTTTGTATTTGGCGTTACCTTATGTTTTCATTTGAGAAAAAATATATTCCTAAAAAGAAAGCCATAATAATTGCTCCCGAAAAAAATTTAAAGTTACTGTTAAGTAATGTTGTTAAAAGCAATTTTGAAGTTGTCGGGATAATCTCAGATGCTGCTGAGGAAGCTGCGTGTTCTTGTGATGTTTCTGTTGATTTTTCCAGCACTAAAGATGCCTTTTTAAAGAGTGAAAAGTTAGATGCTGTAATTATGTCTGGAGCAGTGCCGGAAGAAATAAAGGAATGGGTAGCTAAGGAAGCTTTAAAAAATAGGTGGCAGGTTTTTGTTGTTCCTGACCTGTATGAAATAATGGTTGCCCAGTCTCGTTTTGATCAGATACAGGATACTCCTGTATTTGAAATCAGCCTCACCCGTAATTCAGGCAGGGAGCAGGTTAAAAGAATTATTGATGTTGTGGTAGCAGGAGCAGCTCTGCTTATATTATTGCCAGTAATGCTGCTGATAGCTCTTGCTATTAAAATAGATTCCCCAGGTCCCGTTTTCTACGTTCAGGAGAGGGTAAGTATAGGGGGGAAAAGATTTTTATTATATAAATTTAGAACCATGGTTGATAATGCAGAAGAATTAACAGGACCTGTACTGGCTTCGGAAAAAGATCCTCGGATAACAAGAGTGGGGCGTTTTTTAAGGGCAACCCGTCTGGATGAACTTCCTCAGCTTTTAAATGTCATAAAGGGAGATATGAGCATTGTAGGACCTAGGCCCGAGCGTCCTGTTTTTGTTGAGCAGTATATTGAAGAAATACCAGAGTATAAGTATAGGCATCTGATGAAGGCTGGAATTACGGGTTTAGCTCAAGTTTCGGGGAAATATTGTACTTCTGTTGAAGACAAGCTTAGGTATGATCTTTTGTACGTAAAAAATTACTCTCCATTACTAGATTTTCAGATTATACTTCAAACTTTAAAGGTAATTTTTATGAAAGAAAAATCATCATGACTTAATGGTTCGGGTTTTCTTTGTTCTCAATCTAGAAGGAGTAAGCTCTGTTTTATTGGAAAAGTCCTCCTTAAAGTTATTATCAGCAGAATCTTTGTCCTTCTCATATGCTGTGTCCTTTTCTGATGCTGCTGGGTTATGAGGTCTCAACTGATTCTCAGATCTTTTGCCCTTTTTGTTTTTATTATTTTTTTGTTCTGGGCATCCTGGTGCTTTAAATTCAACAGCTGTAATTTCGGATAAAACGATTTTGTATATGGTGCAGCCGTTGATAAGGACTATGAACTCGTGGAATACGCAGACAAGAACGCCGCTGAATCTAAAACCTCCTGTAAAAACGCTGATATAGGAAAGGATAAGGTTTTCCAGACCTTTTTTTGAATTCTAAAGCTGCTCCCATTGTAATTTAATACCTCCTTTTGAAAGATATTACATTTCTATTCCATACTTTGCCTGTAATGGTTATATGTTCCATCTTTATTGAATTTTTGGTTTTAGGAAGTTATGATGAGGAAAATAGGGAGGAGGCATTGTGGATAACCCTGTGGAAAAGCACAAATGTTTGTGGATAATTAGTCCCATGTGCATCGTACGATCGGTATAGGACTTTTAAAATAAAAAAAGAAAAGAGGGAGTATGGAAAGGGTTTAGGGGGAAAATTTTAAGATTCTTTCTTTTTTCCTTTGGAAATGTTTTTGTTTTCTGATTTTTTATTCTTTTGCTGTTTATCATCTGGAACATGAGACTTTGGAATGATTTCTGTTTGTTCGGTGTTTAGGCTTTTGTTAGATGGTGCCTTGTCATCAGCAGGTATTTTTTGTTTTGTCTCATTTTTGTCATTTTCATTTTTATTTTCATTGGTTTTATTTTCAAAAGTTCTGCTGTTTTCATAACCAGTGGAGGTGTTTTTACTGCCGCTTGCTTTTATGTTTCTGTCTTCTCTGCCGTTTTTAATTTCTGTGCTTTTGTTTTTCTGCCTGATATTTTCTTTACCACTTTCTTTTTTATCATTAATGGTTCTTTCTGCAGCTGAAGATTTTGTTTTGAATTTAACCATGGAAAAACTATATATCTTTGAAAGATTTTCTTTATTTCTGTTTATATCAAGCTTTTTATTGCTGGTACGCAGGCCTGCTTTTTCATCCAGAAGGATGGAATTTACAGAAACACCTTTTTTGATGGCGGTTTCCCTTAATTTTAGCTCTACGTCTGCTATACCTACCATGCCTTCAAGGTTGTATTCTTTCAGGCATTGGGTTATTCTGGTTCTTATCTCTTCGGCAGAAATTGTTCTGCTGTATCCCAAAACCTCGTTTTTAATTATGCTGATCAATACGGTGTTGCTGCGATCTGGTCCCAGGTAGCCGAGCTCTGCAGCTTCTTTAATAATATTTTCCAATGCATCGGCAGCGTAAAGAGCTTTTATCTTTACTCCATTCAGAATTTGCTGGCCTTCTTTGTTAAGAGCTTTAGCTTCTTTAACTGTTAGGTCCTTTGAAAGCTGAAGTTCTATGCTTGGGTTGATATCTATGTGGAGGTAATAGGCAGGCTCGGCCAGTGCTGTCAGCATAGGCTGTATGATAATGAAAAGTGCAATGACAGCTGCTGCAGCAAGGGACAGTATTTTAAGCGCTGCCGGTGCGGGTTTTTCTGCATCTGCAGTTATTTCCTCGCCTATCTTAGGAGGCGTACCGTGAACATCCGTTTTAATAAACTCTCCATCGGGGGTAATTAGAAATACTGTGCTGCCCTCGATTTTGATTACTCTTCCTCTGACTTTTCTTGTTTTCATTGTTCGTTTTCCCCCTTAAAGAGAGAATTTATGTATTCCTTGATAAGGGTGAACTGAGGACCGGCTTCAATGATTATAAGGGCGATTAGGTAGCGCCTCCATGTTTCAACAAATTTTCGCTGCAGTTTAAATTTGCTTACTATTTCTTTTATGGGCAGACGCCGGTTTTGTAAAATATAGCAGGTAAGTTTGCTGTCTGAGGAAATTTTTTTGGCAATATCTGCTATTTTTCTGCGGACGCGCTGGTGCTTTGGTGAGCTGGCAGCAAGTTCTTTGAGAGTTATGCCGAAATCTTCAATGGTCCTGCAGAAAAGCAGCATTTCTTCCTTCCACATTATTTTTTCAAGTTCTCTTTCATCATTAAACCCTTTGCCTTCGATTTCAAGGCAGGGGTCTGTAAAGATGTCTCCTGCCGGTATAAAACGGCGCCTATTTTTCCCTTCTTTGCGCATATAATCAGTAAGCCTGCGGTTTATAACCAGATATGCATAGCTTAGAAAGGAGCTGCCCATGCTGTGATCAAAATTGTCAATGGCTTCATTGAAAGCCATCAGGGCAATGCTTAGCTCTTCGTCATTTCCCCAGCTTAGAGATCTGCCGCAGAAACTTGCAGAAACTTTCAAAATAAAGGGTTTATATTTTTGTATCAGATCACTGCGGGCAGTTTCATCGCCGGATTTTGCCCTTTCTATTAATTGTTCCATTGAAGGTTTCATAGGCTCACCTACTAAACAGTGCGAAATCTTTTATTTTTTTCTTTGGGGTATGTTTAAAATTTGTTAAATTTTTTCTATAACCTTCTTATTACCTTAAAAATTTAAATGATGAAAACGAATTATTTAATGAAAGGATAGGTTTGGTAAAAAGGTGTGGAGGTGATGTTTTCCCCGGATAATTTGAAATTGTTTTCTGTAAAATTTTGTCGATTGGAGGGATAAATAAATGCGGAGATTAAAGCGCTGTTTGATTGCTGTATTGGCTTTGATTATGATAGCAGCTCTTGCAGGCACCTGTTTGGCGAAGCCAAGCAGTGGGAAGGCAAATCCAGGAAAAGGGAAAAGCAGTGTTCAATCAGTGGAGAAAGGCAGAATAAATGCAGAAGTGGAAGCAGTTGAAAATGAAGCTGAAGAGGAAAAAGAAGACAGCACTGCAGAAGAAGATGTACAAGAACCCGTTATAGATAAAAAAGAACAGAAAAATATGATAAAGATAAAGATAGAGCATAAAGCCAGCATAAGAGAAAAACAGACATTAAAGGCTCAGGAAAGGGCCAGGTTTAGAATAATGGTAAATGGAGCATCCCTTTTGGATCAGCCTCCTGTAATTAAAGAGGGAAGGGTGTTGGTCCCTGTTCGCGCACTTACAACGGCTTTTGGGGCCAGTGTGAATTATGATGCTGAAACTAAAACGGTAACAGTTGTAAAGGGTGAAACGACACTGGTGCTGCGCCTGGGGGATTTGACTGTTACTGTAAATGGAGAACCATATGAACTGGATGTTCCCCCTGTATCTGTTAATGGGAGAACAGTGGTGCCCTTAAGGTTTATTGCAGAAGCTATGGGGTTAAATGTTTCCTATGATCCCGATACTGGTACGGTGGAAGTTAATGAAGATACTGAAGAAGCCGTAGAAGAAGGTACTGAACAGACCACAGAAAATGAAGGGGCAGTAGAAGAAGCAGCAGGTGAAGAAACAGGTGGGGAAAGTACAGTGGAGGAAAATACCAATGCTGAGGAAAATCCCACCAGTACGGAGGTTGTAGTTCCATAGCTGATAGAGACCACAGGCAGGGCAGTATGTGCTGCCCTGTTTTTTTTTTAATAGATAACAGCGATTTATTCAGAAAAATAGAGATAGAAGGCTTAATTTTTGGCAGGAAAGAATTACTAATATGTTCAATTGGATATGCTATAATCAAAAGGGGCAGAGAAGCTTAATTTAAGTTTTGGCGGGTTTTCAACTACTAGAATACGTGGTTTAAAAGCTAAGCTGCTTTCTGTTTTCATGAAATATTAAATTTTGGCAACCTATTTGTTCGGCTCGAGGAGTGATGGGAGCACGCAGCCGGATTGTGACTTAATCCTAAAAAGTATAATTTTGAATTTATTTGCTTCTGGAAGATGAGATTGAGGATATGCTGGAGGCCAGCGAAAATGGCAGGTTCTGCTGAGAAGCGTAAAAAAATTTTAACAGAAGAGCTGAAGCGGATTGTAAGCACTGCTGCTGAAATGGGGGCTGAAAAAATAATACTATTTGGTTCCCTTGCGCGCGGGGATGTGGGCAGAGAAAGTGATATTGATCTTTTAATTGTGAAAAAAACCAATAAGAGGTTTTTAGATAGGCTGGACGAGTTTTACAGCAGGATACAGCCCAGGGTTGCTGTTGATGTTTTAGTGTATACTCCTGAAGAGCTTGAGAGTCTTGCAGAAACCAGAAGGTTTGTAAAGGAAATTCTGGCCGAGGGGGTGGTAGTGTATGAGAAGGCCCGGTAGAGAAGAAGCGGCAAGATGGATTGCGCAGGCAAAAAGGGACCTGGAAGATGCCAATACTGCAGGAACGCTAGTCGTTACAATTTAGCATGTTTTGTATCTCAGCAGGCGGCTGAAAAAGCTGTCAAAGCACTGTTCCAAAAACTCCATCAAGATGCTTGGGGGCACAGCGTAAGCATACTGCTGGGAAGCTTGCCTCAGGAAATAAATGTTCCCCAGGAGATAATGGATAAAGCAAAAATTCTCGATAAGCATTACATACCGGCCCGTTATCCCAATGGTTTTGAGAGCGGAGCACCTACGGATTATTATACCCGTGGTGAAGCGGAAACTGCTGTTGAGATTGCGGGTGAGATTATTGAGTTCTGTAAGAATCATCTCAACAAATAAAAAGGCAATTTTAAAAGCAGTAAAAGAGTATGCAGCCGATCTTAAAAAGCGTCCTGAAGTGGAAGAAATTTACCTATGCGGTTCCTGGGCTAAGGGGAATTATTCACCATACAGCGACGTGGATATTTTAATTGTTATTAACAAAGAAGACGAGCATATGCCCCATGAAAGAGTTCCTGCTTACCTGCCGGCCCGCTTTCCCACAAGCCTTGACCTATTTATATATACCAAAGATGAGTTAAAGAAAAGCTCCTTTGCTCGAAGCTTGCTGGAGCATGCTTTAAAGCTTTAAATCCAAATGAAAAGTGCTTTCTGTTTCAAAGGCCTGGCTTGTTTTTTCTGCAGAGCAGGAGGGAAATGTCCTGCGTTTTTATTTCATAAAAATATAGTAAAATTGAAATAGCATAATAGTATAACCAAACCGGAGGCAGCCTGTTATGGAAGGAAGCAATCTTACATATCTTGGCGTTTTTGGAGCTGGGCTGATATCCTTTTTTTCTCCGTGCGTACTGCTCCTGGCCCCTGCATTCTTAAGCTACCTCACTGGGGTTAAGGCTGACAGCATAAGGCAGGGAAGGTTTGACAGGTCTGCTGCCTTTATAAGGGGCCTGGGTTTTATCCTAGGCTTTTCCATGATTTTTGTGGCTATAGGAGCTGCTGCAACCATACTGGGCCGGATGTTTTATTCGTATAGGGATTTGCTTGTTAGGGCTGGGGGGGGGTAGTGGTTTTTATTGCGGGATTGAATTTTGCAGGCCTTCCGCCTGTAAAAGCTTTTTTAAAAGAGTACAGAATAAAATATGCGCCTAAAAAGTTCGGCTATGCTGCTTCATTAATATTGGGGATGGCCTTTGCGGCGGGCTGGACGCCGTGCGTGGGTCCTATATTATCGGGAGTATTGGTTCTGGCAGCTTCAAGCAGCGACCCGGCTTTTGGGGTTTTTCTTCTCAGCTTATACTCCATGGGGTTTGCTCTTCCCTTTGCAGCTGTTGCCCTGGCTATGGAGCAGGGGAAGCAGCTGTTGAAGATTCCGAGGGCGTTTTAAAGGGAAAGGCAGCTCCGCAGTTCAAGCTGGAAAATCTTGAAGGAGAAATGGTTTCTCTCAGTGATTTTTCAGGAAAGACGCTGGTGCTCACATTTTGGGAAACCTGGTGCCCTGGATGCCAGAAGGAAAATCCGTTTATCAACAGACTGGCTGAAAAATACAACGGTGGGGACAGTATTGCTGTGGTGACTGCTAATTTAATGGAAAAAGATACTCCTCAAACTATAAGACATTATATGGAATCCCATGGGTTTGATTTTCCAGCTCTCCTGGACAGAGATGGATTCAAATTTTTACTTCCAGGGTACAATATTACTGCATAAATTAAACAGCGGGAGATGATTTTATGGGTACTGTAAAAGGTCCGGGAGGAAGGGGCCTGGGGCGTTCTGAAACTCAAAAGGATATCCACCGGCCCCCGCAGGTTCACCGCAGAAAAGGGAAGCAAAATCCCAGCTGGCACAGCTGAAAAGCGCTCACGATCATGGGACGAAGAAAGATGTTAAAAGGGGAATGGAGTTTAAAGACGGAAGAGCAGAAAAGGAAATGTGAAGGGAGTGGAACGAACCTTACAGTAAAGAGTATTGAAGGGATAAAGGGTTACGAAATTAATGTTGCAGTTAATGCTTAGGATGCCAACCTGCTTCCACCAGAAGAAGAAAAAAGGATAAGAAAAGAAAAAGAAGGGGCAGGTGGGGAAGAAAGGCTTGCGGCTTCTCTGGAGAATGAAAGTATCTTTCACAGCCAGGTAAGGAATGATGATGAAAGATGGAGGTAGGGGTTTAAGTTCAGCAGCTGCGGACAGATGAACCTACATTGAATGCAATGTTTTCCCTCTTTCGACATATCTCGACAAATTTCTCTTATTAGAGGTGATATAATAGCCTTAGCATGACTGCTGTTATCCGGGTGGAGCCGGTGATTTGTGATCTTTTTTCTCTCCTTTCCTTAAAAGTTTTTAATGATTTTTTTAAAATGAGCTGAGCAGTTTCTTCTAAATTTTGTTGGTTTTTCTCCACCCGGATTTTTTTAAATTGATTGACTTTATATAGTTGGAGGGAGCGATGATATGGGGAAGGTTGAGAGAAAGCTTCTCCTTGCATACGTTAATAATGTTCGGCAGATAACCCGTTATGATAAACAGCTTCATAAGGATTTTTTTTATTTTAAGATGATTATGGAGGAAGAGTTTAATTTTAAGCCGGACCTATATTTTGAGCTGGCAAATGAAAAAAAAGGGCAATACTGAGTTTAAGGATGAACCATACTGCCACGCACTGGAAATGCTGGTATTTAAACTGCTCCAGGAAGGAAAGTTTGAATATGTAGAAGCAGGATTAATTGATATAACTAAGGAAGGGTATAAGGAGCTTGTGGAATTGAGAAAAGTTGTTGATCCCATAGCTCCATCAGTACGCTATATGATAACAAGGCTCGATGATGAAAAATATCATCAAAAGTACCGTCAGTTAATAAAGAAAATGAAGGAAACCAATGAGCCCTATTAAAGCCTGCATTTTCCGCAATCCCAGATATTCATCTGGGTTTTTTATTTCCAGTTTTGGTTGGCTAATTTAAAGGAGAGATAATAATTTGAAGGAGAGATAGAATGGCGAAGACTAAGGTCTTTGTTTATGGGACCCTTATGAGGGGAAGGGGAAATCACCATGTATATCTACTTTGGTACCCTATCATAAGCAGCCATGGCTGGAAAGGAGCTTAAGAGTTGAGAATAGGAGGAGCGAATATTAAATCTGCTTAGGATCCCATAAAGGACTTTCGCTTTTAAGAAATGCAGTGAGAAAGCGTTCTTTTATTTTGGGATAGCGTTTTTGAAGATAGTTAACTACCTCTTTTATGTCTTCCCGTTTAGTTTTACCACTTGCGGGGCAGGGATTTTGGACTACAGGAAGGTTTTCAGCTTTTGCTATAGCGGATACGGTTTCTCTGGTTAGGTAAACCATAGGTCTTATAAGCCATAGACCTGTACGGTCAAGAAATGTATTGGGTTTAAAAGTGCTCATCTGTCCTGTATAAAATAGGTTAAGAAAAAAAGTTTCAATGGCATCATCAAGGTGATGACCCAGGGCTACTTTTCTGCAGCCCAGTTTAATAGCAGTTTCATGAAGGGCACCCCTGCGCAGATTGGAACAAAGGGCACAGGGGTTTTTTTCCTTTCTTATATCAAAGACTATTTTTCCTATGTCAGTTTTTTCTACATGATAAGGAAGGCCTTCCTCTCTGCAGAACTGCTCCACAGGTGAAAAGTCAGTATTAAAACCCAGCTCAAGGGATATGGGATAAATGTCAAATTTGAAGTTGGACCATTTTTTTAAAAGGTTGAGGATAAAAAGAAGAGTTATACTGTCTTTTCCTCCGGAAACTCCCACAGCAATTTTGTCGCCGTCCTGAATCATTTTAAAATCAATAATGGCGTGTTTTACCTTAGTTAAAAACCATTTGCTGTAATTTCTGCGGATTTTTCTGTTCATAAAAATTTCCTCCAATATTTACTGAATTTTATTTTTTTGATACGAATCGTAGTTTTTCCTTTTAAAAGGGTAATCAATTTTTTCCTTTGGGTAAAATTTATAATTTTTTTGTGGTAAAATAGGATCTGCTGGGGAGGTGTGTCGATTTGGAAAACGGCATTCTGTCGGATATGGATTTATTGAATCAGGCTAGATATATCCGCAGAAAACTGCGTGAGACCTCCGAGATTTTTGATTGGAAACAGCTTTTGATACCGCAGCTTACCCTTGCTGCTGCCTTGGCCTGCAGCGCTTTTAGTATTTATAAATCATCCCTTATTTCATACAGTATTTTTTTCGGCAGTTTTTCTATTTTAGCCCTGGTTTTTTGGGTATATCAGTGCCTTAGAAATAAACAGGCTGCAAATAAGATACAGGACATAGGGCTTGAGGTGTGCGCAAGGATTACAAGCCTAGCTCTGGATAAAAATGTTATAAATGAGGGCAGAGAGCTGTATAAGGAGATTGAGCAGCATGAATCCCGTCTGATTGAAGAAGTAAAAAGAGCGGGAAGCAGTATATTAATTTATACTTTTCTTTTTCTTGCGTGGCTTGCTTTTATAATTGGGGATATATCTGAAGTTTTTAGGTATGAGTATACCCTTGTGGGTAATGTATTCGTTTTTATTGCTTTGTTTTTAGTCGTAAAGGATATTATGAAAAAACGCGGATAAAATAATAAAATAATAAAATAAATAGAAAATAAAAAGCCCGAAGGGATAATTTTTAAAGAATTGGGTAGATCATAAAAAAAGCCTTTTATTTATGTAGAAAGGGATTTTTATGAAGACTTTTAAGTTTTGGTTTAAGGCCTTTCGGGCTCATTTTTTTCCTGCAAGCATTGTTCCGGTACTGTTGGGGACATTTCTTGCTGGTTACGAAACGGGTGAGATTAACTGGCTTTTTTTTACACTGGTTCTCGTTAGCGCATTGGCCTGCCACAGCGGCTCCAATTTGATAAACGACTACTATGATCATTTTATTGGTACAGATGAGATCAATCAAAACCGCACTGTTTTTAATGGAGGCAGCGGATATATTCAAAATAAACTTCTGCCTCCTGATAAATTTAAAAGCTTAGCGTTGATCTGTTATATTATTTCTTTTACTGCAGGGCTTGTTTTATCTTTTCTATGCGGATATTATACATTATTTTTTACAGCTGCTGGTATTGCAGCAGGGTATTCTTACAGCGGATATCCATTTTTCGGTTGTCGGGGTATAGGGGAGCTGCTGGTGGGTTTGAGCTTTGGTCCTCTTATTGTGACAGGAGCTTTTTTCGTTCAGACAGGCTACATATCAAATACAGCAGTTATTTCTTCCATTCCCGTAGGCCTGCTCATTGCAGCTGTGCTGTATATTAATCAGTTTCCAGATTATGAAGCGGACGGTTGCTGCGGTAAAAGAAATCTGGTGGTTAAATTGGGGTTAAAAAGGGCCTTACCCCTTTTTTATTTTTTTATAGTAGGAGCTTATTCAACAATTGCTGTTGGAATAGTTTTTAAAGTTATACCCTTTTCAGCGGCAGCAGTTTTTTTGACCCTTCCTCTGGCAGTGAGGGCGGTGGTTACTGCCAAAAATTATTATTTTTGCCCTAAAAAGCTTCTGCCTGCAAGTATGTACACTGTAATGACTCATTTGGGTTTAATTCTTCTTTTAACAGTGGTTTTTGTTTGGGAGATGCTGACAGGAAGAAAGTAAATTTTCTAAATCTTTCAGTGTTCCACGGTAGTCGCAGCTTATGCTGGGGCTTTTTCTAATGATGATGTAATCTTCCACAAGAAAAGTTTTCACCCCTATTTTTTTTTGCCACCATGTCTTCTTCCACATCATTTCCCACCATCAGGCAGTTTTCCGGTGCTTCATCTATTTTGTCAAGCACCTCCTTGTAGTACTCCAGATTGGGTTTGCAGAAATGCATATTTTCATAGGTGGTAATGAGATCAAAATCCTCCGGATTCAAAAAGGCCCACCTCATTCTTTCAAGAACAGCTTTTTCCGGGAAAACGGGATTAGTGGCAAGAACAGTTTTTAATCCCAGCTGTCTTACCTTTTTTACTAGTTCCGATGCTTTTTTATCAGCAGAAATTAGACTGCCCAATTGTTTGAAATCTTTTTCATAAAACTCATTAACGAGGGGCATCAGTGCTTCTATTTTATCGGGTACCCTTTGGGACATATGCATCCAGAAAACCTCTGCGTTGGTCATGCTGGGATTGAGATCTTCTATCATTTTTTCAGTGGCAAAAAATAAATGGTCCAGAAATTCTTTTGGATCCATGACAGATGAAATTTTCTTGGATAGAGCTGCGGTGTATTCTTTAAGAAAAATACGTGTATCAAGGGGTAGAAGGGTACCGTCCAGATCAAACAGCACTGCCTTTAGCAATTCTTACACCTCTCTTAAAAAATTTTCCCTGTCTATGATAACACAAATAATTCCAATTGTCTTATGGGCTGATATAACGGTTCTATATTTTATCTGAAAGCAATACAAATAACCTAGAAACATTAAGGGGTAAATAACAATGTATGTTATTTTTGTTTGGCTGCGTTTAGTTTTTTGGATTTTATTTTTTATAACATTTATGGGTGCTATTTCTGCTGTTTTGAGTAGATATGCATGGAACAGCTTTATTTTCAGTTCTGCATCTTTATCCAGTACCTTAAAGCCGAAGATTATAAAAATTTTTCCCGAGAATAACTCTTTATATTTTAGAACCCAACACAAAGTATGAAGTTAGAGCTTCTGTAAAATCTGAGGTAGGACAGTGGAGCAGAAAGGTAAAATCGGTTTTTAAAACAAAAGATATGGGCAGCGAAATTTGGGTTGCAGTAAATCTTGGAAGGGTACATACAGTGAGAATTTATGAATTTATGAAGGAAATTATCCAGTCCATATGATGATTGCATCAGGAGGCAGGGATGAAGAAGAAAACAGCACTCTAAGGGGTATTTTTAGGGTTCAGGACTTCCTTGCTATTAATGTTACCAGCATAACTTTGTTTCTCACAACAATAATTGCCCTGCGTATGGAGGCTGGTTCAGCTGATCCGATGGAGATTGTGGGAACAACTCCTTTTGCTACTACCTTTTCAACTTTAACTGCAGTTGCGGCTGATTATGTTTTTAGGAAAATTAACAGAAGGGGGATATAGTGTGTTAATAAAAATATTTGCTGCAGTATCTCTCTGGATCATCCCCACTTTTTTGCTTCTGGTTTTTTTGTACTCATCTTTGTCAGGAATTAAAATATTTTATATATACTCACCATATATTTTGCATCAGTTGGAATAAAAAGAGCCCGTTATTCGCTTCAAGTGGGATTGCTGTCTGATGCTGCGGAGTTCTGCGCTGCGGTATATATGTAATCATGTATTCAGGTAATTTATTCTGCTGCAGACAAATAAGACTGAAGATTTTGACAGGTTAACAACAATAGAATATAATATGCTCCAATAAAGGAAATGGGGGGATAGCATTTGGATACAAATGTGGGTGAAAAGGAGGATAAGGGTTTTACAAAGGTAATTGAAATAGCTGATGAAGTGATACAGGTAATTGCGGGCATTGCAGCAAGCGGGACAGAAGGGGTAGCAGCCATGAGCGGTGGTATTGCTGACGGAATTGCTAAGCGGCTGGGACGAAAAAACTTGTCCAGGGGAGTAAAAGCAGCAGTTGGTGAAGAAGGGGCAAAAATCGACGTTTACATTATTGCAAAATATGGAACCGATCTAACGCAGCTTTTTAAAGAAGTTCAAAAAAACGTAAAAAATGCTGTGGAAGGAATGACTGGTATTACCGTCGTAGAGGTTAATGTTTCTACCCAGGGATTATCTTTTGAAAATGAAGAAAATTTAAATGAAGATAATGTTGAAGAAGCTAATGAAGAACAGGAACAAGAACAGAAACAGGAAAACTGAAAAAATGTGGAAGGTGATGAATTTGAGTGATATTCAGGGAAAGTTTGAAATTTCTAATGATGTTTTAATATCACTGGTTTCGCATGTGCTTGATGAAATAGAAGGTTTACAACCTGGAACGTCATCGGGTTTTGCCAGGTGGGGAAGAAAAAGCATTCGTGTAAAGCAGGAAGATCAGGGAGTAATTGTAGAAGTTCGTGTAATAGCGGATTATGGGGTTGCCATACACAAAGCTGCTGAAGAGGCTGTGGAAAAGATTTCTTCCAAAATCCAGGAGATCACAGGTTTAAAAGTTTCGGAGATTCGCATAAAGGTTGAGGGAGTAAATTATGAGTGATGTATAAAAATAGTTAAAAAAATAATAAATTTAAGGCACAGGTATCCGTTACGGATACCTATTTTATAGCTTTTTTACAGGAAGAGGTTATTATTGGTAATTTAAAGGGAATCATTGTAGGAAAAAATATAATTAAATAATAATATCAGCCTTTGGAAGGAGACCCTCATATGAATCAGGTTTGTCCCGTATGCAACGGTATGGCAGCATTTGTTATTCAGTGCCCAGAATGCGGGAAACCCATGGATGATCAGGGGCATATAAGCGATTTTTATGGTCCGTATAGTCCTTATGAGGAGGATTTATGGCCGCAGCTTACGGGATTATCAGGAAGGGTTGCATCTTCCAGATGTATTCATTTTCTTTACTGTAGTCGGTGCCGCATTGGTAGGAGAAGGGCGGTGAAAAAAATACTGATTTAAATTATTTAAACTTAAAAGGAGCTGAAAGGAAATTTTTCATAGATTTTGATAAGTTTTGGATTGGATGGGGACCTTGTTCCCGCTGCTTGGCTTATTCTTGCACTGGTCAGATCTGCGTGGAAAAGGGCTAGAGCCTCTATTGTTTTTGGTGTTTCCGGAGAACCCCACTCTCGGCATCCGTGGTGTGAAAGAATCATATGACCCAATTCATCTTCCAGTTCCTGGGGAAAATTTTTTATTTTAGAAATACCTTTTAGAAGAATATCCCTTCCTAAAACTAAATGACCGTGCAGTTTGCCCTTTAATGTTTTTTGAAAGGAAAGGCTTTCAACATCATATTCCAGTGTTTTTCCAATGTCATGAAGCAGTGCTCCAGCGATGAGAAGATCTTTGTTCAAAAAGTCTGGAAATATGTGGGTAAGGTTTTCAGCTATGGAAGCAACTTCAACGGTATGTTCCAAAAGTCCTCCGCGGTAAGCATGGTGGATTTTTTTACCTCCAGGGGCAGCGCAGAATTTTCCCTTAAAGGCATTATCAAAAAGTTTGTTTAACAGTTCATTTATGTATGGATTTTCAATTTTATTGATAAATTGGACAAGTTTTTCCCACATTGTGTCAATATCAAACTCAGCAGTGGGTATAAAATCAGAAATTTCTACTTCTTCAATGGAAACGCGTTCAATTTCATGGACGGTTATCTGTAGACCGTTATATTTACAAACTGTTCCCTTTACAAAAACGATATCGTCTATTTCAAACTGCAGATCATAATAAAGAGCATTATCCCAAATTCTTCCTTCTATGGTTCCTGATTTATCTTTTAAAATAAGTTTTAGATAGAACTGTCCCGCTTTTGAGCTTTTATTTGAATAGGGAACCAAATTTTTTGATGCTACTACAAATAAGCTTTCCACTCTATCGCCATTTTTTAAATCAGCGACGAATTGTTTTGTCATAGTGAAAAAAATTCTGCCTCCTATTTTGTAATTTATGGGTTCTTTAGATAAAATTCTATTTAAAGAGTTTTTTTCCTTGAATTGTGGGTTAATTTTAATTTGGTGTATGTATTTAATGCAGAAAAAATGATTGAAGGGTAAACATTAAAAGGTAATAGCAGGAAGAAGCATTTACAAATAGAAATTTATTGTGAATGTGATGAGAAATATGTGAGGGGGTGTTTTTTATAGTGCGAGAGATAAGAACGGATTTTGAAACCATAGTTGGAGCTGTAGCCCATGGTTCGGAAAATGAACGATGGTTTCTTGATGCAGAAACAGGAAGGGTTTTTTTAATTTCTGTTGATTTTTGCGATGAAGAATTAACAATGAATATTATTAAAAGGATCAAGGAAGATCCTGAAAGGTATATTCCACTGCCGTTCCTAAGTCAGCAGGATTTTCTGGAAGAAGTGCGTATTTACAGCCGCTTTTTAACAGACAACCCTGCTCTGGCAAAACTGCTCAATGAAGCGGTGGAAAAAAATTATACAAGGGCTCAGGTTAAAAAGATTTTAAATAGGGAGCCGGGTCAGGGGAAAAAGTTTGGAGAATTTTTTATAAGCAGAGTTCGGGAGAGAGTGCAGGCTTGGCTTGACTATAAGGGTATAAAACTGGTGGGCTAGTTCTGGAGGAAAGTGCTATGGCAAAGAAAAAAAAGGTAAAGTTCCGTAAAGAAAAGGAAAGGGAAAGGGAAAAAAATAATCTTTTATTTTATTTAACTTTTTGGGGTCTTGGATTGATTCTTTTTTATCCCCCATATTTTCGCGGGCTTTTTTTCAAAGGAGAACAGCAGTGGACGCTGTTTTTAGCAGGTATTGTTTTTCTGCTGTGCTGGATGTGGAAAGCTTCTAGAAAGGACTATGCACTTTTTGCCAATATTTTTGAGCTTTTAGCCTTTTGTATGCTTGTTTCCTACATAATTTCATGTTTTAATGCTGCGGACTTAGGGCTGGCAGTGGCTGAAATAGTTAAAATGTCCATTTATTTTATTGTTTTCTGGTGCACATCTCAGCTTTCTGTTAAAGAAGATATACCCGATAAATTGGCTGCAGTGCTTTATGCAAGCGGTGTGGGAGTTGCTCTGGCAGGTTTTTTAACTGCGGTGGATGTGGTTTACATAAAAGATGGATTTGTGGGCAATCGTATATATTCTACTCTTCAGTATCCCAATGCTCTGGCCATTTATATGGCGGCAGTAATTTTTTTAGGTTTTTATTTCTGGCACCGTGCAGATGATAGGCTGAAATTGGTTATTACACCCTGTAATTTTCTTCTTATGATGATTTTCTTTTCTGCCGGCTCCAGGGGTGGCTTTTTGGTGCTTCCCATAATGATGCTGCTTTATTTTGTGGGCCTGCCCCGGGAACATAAAATCAAATGGGTATTATATGTTTTGTTTATCTCAGTTTTGGGACTTTTCATTTCAGGAAAAGTGATTCCTGCTGCTGCTCAGGATAAATATTCTGTGTCATGGATTTGGTTTATTGTGGGCATAACAGTTTCATTGGCAGTACAGTTTTCAGCACAGCGGCTCAGCAGCAGAGGAGGTCAGAAAGAAATACTGTCCTTTGATGGTGCGGCTTCAAAGAAAAAATTGCTTATTGTCGGTTCAGCTGTTCTGGCAGCAGCTGTACTCCTTGCTTTCCTATTAGTATTTAATCAGCCGGCAGTGGAAGGAAGCAAAATTAATGCCGCGGATGCTGATAATAAAGGTATTCTCTATAGAATACTGCCGGAAAATATTGCTTCACGAATTTCAGACATCAGCCTGAAGACTCATAACGCTCAAACGAGGATTTTCTGGACCTTTGAGGCTCTGGATCTGGTTAAAAACAGCCCCCTTATTGGAATGGGAGGGGGAGCCTGGGAAGCTGCATATAAGAAATTTCAGGATTATGACTATTCAACTACCCAGGTACACAATCACTTTTTCCAGCTTTGGGCAGAAGTGGGAACGCTGGGATTGATTATATATGCCGCCGTTTGGATAATGTTTTTAATAACTGCATATAAAAATTACAGGCACAGTTCGGGTCTTCCCAAACTGTTAAATCTGTCCATCATCGTTTCTGCTGTTGGTCTGGGTCTTCATTCATTTATCGATTTTGATCTGGCTCTGGGAGCTGTATCTATATTCTTATGGACGGCTTTTGGTTTTGCTTCAGGTATTTCCAAAAAGCTGTCTGCTACGGAACAAGAAGGAATTAAGAGCATGATTTTTGGTGAAAAATTTTTGGGCAAACAGGACAGGAGAACGTTTTTTGCCGCTGCATCTCTTTTGACCCTTTTCTTTGTGGTTCTGCCAATTATGCTTATAGCAGCAGCCGATTATGCAAAAAGTGCTGTTATATATCTCCAGCAGGGAAGGGATGCTGATAGGGCATTTGAATATTTTAAGAAAGCTTCAATCCTGGACCCCTTTTCAAGTGATTACAGAGCAAATATGGCATCAATAAAGCTGGCGCTGGGGGATCCCAAAGCTGCCGAGGAATATATGAAGCAGGCTATAAAACGTTCACCATATGATGCCGGATATTATGGCTTCCTTAGCAGTATTTATAAGGAGCAGAAAGATTGGGAAAAATCAATTGCTGCAGCAAAGAAAATGGAGGAGCTTGCTCCCTGGGTTCCTTCAACCTACGAAGGAATAGCCAGAGCCTATGTTTCAGCAGGGCTGGGGCTCATGGAAGAAGGTAAAAAAGATAAAGCCGAACAGTATTTTAAGGAATGCGCTTATATACCAGTAATACTGAAAGAACGGGTGGAAAATCTCCCTCCCAAAATTCATGAAATCTGGAGAGCTGCAGAAAAACAGGAATTTTTGAATTTAACTCCGGCTGCTAATTTGAATTTTGGGATTTCCCAATGCATTCTGGGTAATGATGAAGAGGCCTCTGCGTTTCTTAATCAGGCTCTCAGTGATACCAATATTCAGCAGGAAGCTCATCTATGGTTGGCTGTTCTGGCTGCTAAAAACGGTGACCAGAAAGCTGCGGATGAGCATCTGAAACAGGTAAAGGATAAGGAACTAATTGATAACTTTGAGAAGTACAAAAATTATAGTTTATAAAGTCTTTCTGCTAAAAAGGTATTCAGAGTTTGTACAGCATATAAAAATTTAAAAACAGAGAGTGATGAGAATGGAATTGATTGAAAAAGCATGCATAATGGATGCTGAAAAAATTAAAAGAACCCTTGGGAGGATGACCCATGAAATTTTGGAGCTCAATAAAGGTGCAGACAATCTAGCTTTAATTGGCATAAGACGACGGGGAGTGCCGCTGGCTGAAAGAATTGCTGAGCTTATGAAAAAAATTGAGGGGGTTCATGTTCCCATTGGAATCCTGGATATTACCTTATATAGAGATGATTTAACTCTGCTTTCCCATAAACCCATACTTCACAAAACGGAAGTACCCTTTCCCATAGATAACAAAAAGCTGGTGCTGGTGGATGATGTTCTCTTTACCGGAAGAACAGTGAGGGCAGCTATGGACGCGTTAATGGATTTGGGAAGACCGAAGGTGATCCAGCTTGCTGTTCTTGTTGATCGTGGACACAGAGAGCTTCCCATACATGCAGATTTTGTCGGAGAAAAGGTTCCCACATCAAAAAAGGAAATTGTAAGTGTAAGACTTGTGGAAGTTGATGGTGTGGACAGGGTTACCATAGATATGGAAAAAGGAAAAGAATAAACGCTTAAAAAACTCATGGAAATATTACTCCTCCTGTTCGAGGAGGTTTTTTTCTATGCTGAAAAAGGAGAGAAGGAAAATGAGGGTTAGGGCTCAAATTGTTGAACATTTAAAAATAGGACGGGCATATTATCTTCTTGGCTTACATGCACCTGAAATTGCTCGTACTGCTGAAGCAGGTCAGTTTATAAACATCAGATGTGCTGAAACACTGGATCCCTTGCTTAGGAGACCCTTCAGTTTCTATTCCATTGATAGGGATGCTGGAATTATTAAAATACTGTATGAAGTTAAGGGAAGGGGTACTGAAATCCTTTCAAAATATAAAGTGGGAGATTTTCTTGATATTATGGGACCCTTGGGCAGAGGTATTGATGAGTTGGATAACGGGGGGATACAGGTTATTCTGTTAGGTGGCGGAGTTGGTGGAGCTCCCATGGCAGCTTTGGCTGAAAAGCTTCATGAATGCGGCATGAGGGCAATTCGCGTTCTCTTAGGAGCTTCTACCATGGATAGGTTGATCCCTTTTGATGTTTTTAAATCCCTTGGAATTGAAGTCTCTGCAGCCACTGAAGATGGAAGTTTAGGATACAAGGGTTTTGTAACGGATCTTCTTAAAAAGCAACTTGAAAAATTCGAAAGAAAGGATTGTTTGGTGTATGCCTGCGGTCCAAAAGAAATGCTCAAGGCTGCAGCGGAAATCTGCAGAAACAAAGGGGTAAAATGTATTGTCCTGATGGATGCATTAATGGCCTGTGGGGTTGGTGCCTGTCAGGGATGTGCTTTAAAGGTCAGGGATGAAGATGGTGTAGAAACATACGTAAGAGTCTGCACGGAAGGACCCAATTTTGATGCCCGGGAGGTAGTATGGGAATGAGCATTGAGGTGGATCTAAGTATAGATATAGCAGGTATAAAAATGCAAAACCCTGTAATAACGGCTTCAGGAACCTTCGGCTTTGGCCTGGATTATCTCCATTACTATGATGTTAATAAACTTGGTGCTGTAGTGGTTAAAAGTATTACAAAAAATAAAAGAGAGGGAAATCCTCCGCCTAGAATTATAGAAACCCCAGCGGGACTGCTCAATTCCATAGGGCTGGCAAACCCAGGCATAGACTTTTTCATTAAGGAAGTTATACCCCAAATGGATTCCATAAGAATTCCTGTTATAGTCAGCATAGCAGGGGATGAAATCGAAGAGTATGTGGAACTTGCATCTAGGCTGGATAAACAGGATAGAGTTGCTGCACTGGAATTAAACATTTCATGTCCCAATGTTAAAAAGGGCGGCTTAGAATTTTCAACCAGTGCAGAACAGGTAGAAAAGCTGACTGTTTCTGTCAGGAAGGCAACCAGCCTTCCCATAATAGTGAAGCTGTCGCCCAATGTAACGGATATTGTGGAAATTGCCCAGGCTGCTGCTGCCGGTGGAGCCCATGCCCTTTCCCTTATAAATACAGTTTTGGGTATGGTTATTGATGTTAAAATGAGAAAACCCGTTTTGGGAAATAAAAAAGGAGGGCTGGCCGGTCCGGCGATTAGGCCCATTGCAGTGAGAATGGTTTGGGATGTTTCCCAGGCAGTGGATATACCAGTGATTGGTATGGGGGGAATATGTACTGCCGAAGATGCCCTACAGTTTATAATGGCCGGTGCAAGTGCTGTTGCAGTGGGAACATGGAACTTTGTGAATCCCACTGCTCCGCTGGACATCATTGATGGGCTTAAAGAGTTCTGCATAAAAGAAGGAGTTAAAGATATCAAAGAATTAATAGGGTGTTCGTGGAAATGAGAAAATGCAATGATAGGAGGTAGCAACAGTTAAAGATAGTTATGCAAAAGGGTATAATTTTAATTAGGCGATGATAGATGTTATTAAGTGTGCAAAAAGTAAAAGAAATATACTCAATTAGTCGAAGGACACTTATAAACTGGGAAAAAGAAGGGTTAATTACGCCTCTTAGAACTCCAAAGGGTAGAAGAAGGTATAGAAAAGAAGATATAGAGAAGCTATTAGGTATGATAGAAGAAAAACCAAAACCGACTGTAGTTTTATATGCAAGAGTATCTACAAAAAAGCAGGGAGAGTACCTAAAAAATCAAATCAGGAGACTTGAAGAATATGCCAATTTGCAAGGTTGGCGGTATGAAGTCATATCCGAAATAGCAAGTGGGGTAAATGAAAACAGGAGAGGTTTATTAAAGTTTCTGAACAAAATAAAAAGAGGAGAAGTTCAAAAAGTTGTAATAGAATATCCTGATAGACTGGCAAGGTTTGGTTTTGAATATCTTAAATTTTTTATGGAAAGCATTGGAGTAGAGCTTGTAGTTTTGAATGGAAAGGAAAATGAAGAAGATGTAAACAAAGAACTAGCAGAAGACTTAATAGCAATAGTTACATCATTTGCAGCCAGGATTTACGGGCAAAGAGGTGGTAAAAAGCATGATAACAATACAGGCTAAACTTACTTTCCCGAGCGAGGGAGACGAGCAAATAGTGCTGGATTTAATGAGAAGATGGTCATCCTGCATGAGATATGCATACAACAGGCTTTTAGAAGGATACAGCAGAAATGAACTCAAAAGAGAACTTCAAGGAGTTTTCAATTTAAATTCGAGGTATGTAGATGATGCGATAATGAAGGCGAAAAGCGTTCTTGAGTCATGCAAAGAAAGGGGCGAAAACCCCGGCAATGTTATTTTTGGTGGCAGGGGCTTATTTGAGAAGCTCAAGAAGCGGCACATAAATGGAAAAGCATACAAAAAACTGCAGCGCAAGTGGCAGGAAAAGCGTAAAGGCAACCTTTATTCACGGGGAGACAAAAGCAAGAAGGGAAATCTTAACACAAGAATTGAAACCAAAGGCAAGGGCACTTGGCTTAGAATCAATATAGGGGAAAGACAATACATATATGCAAGATTAAATGCAGGATGGAAGAAAGGCGAAAGTCGAGACCTAATACTTCAGACAATTGGTATTAACGAAGATCCTTATTCCGTAGAGTTAAAGGTTAAGAACGGCAGGGTATATGCTTACTTTACAATTGAAGAAAATCTTCCAGAAATTGTGGTAACAAAGGGAAATGGAGTTATAGGCATAGACGTTAATGCTTATCCGAACCACATAGCATGGGCAGAAGCGGATGAGAACGGGCAACTGATAAGATACGGTAAAATTCCGATGCCTGAACTTGAAAGCGGGAATTCGGATAAGAGGGAATACTTTAGGTGGCAGTATGCTTACAAGATAGTAGGAATAGCCAAAGAGAAACGGAAGGCCATAGTAATCGAAAGACTGGACATAAAAGATAAAGGTAAGCGAGGCGACTTTTCTGGTAGGAAATCTAGGAGGATAAGGCACAGCTTCAGTTATAAGTCTTTTTTAGAAAAGATCAAAGTCTTAGCTAAACGCAATGGAATAGAGGTCATAGAAATTAATCCTGCTTATACATCGGTAATAGGAATGTTGAAGTATGCACCGCAGTACATGATAAGCAAGGACGTTGCAGCAGCGTATGTGATAGCAAGAAAAGGATTGGGATTAAAAGAAAGGATTCCCAACAATTACATTAAAGTTCTTGAATCATTGGATATTGAGAGTTTAGAAGAGTTAAAGGACTATGTTAGAAAGACTGTTCAAAATAAGCATTTAAGGAAGAAACATTTAAGAGAAATAGACAGGACAATAGAGATTTTACAAAGCCTTGGGAGTAAGTCAGGGAGGGCATCAGAACCTCTGGATGGAACAAGCTCTGGTGCCTGTAGCGCAAGCTATAATCTCTGGCGAGTTCTCAAGGCAGCGGTGGTAACCCCACTCTCCCCTGAGAGGGTATTAAGGGACGTCTCTGTCCTGAAGGGAGTATTACATTCAGGGCAAGTGGGGAGACCCGGTTAAAAGGGCGCGAGTTCCTGCTTCTTGGGGCAGGGGCTATGGGAGTGCTTAAATATCGCCTGCTGGGAGTGAGCACTCTCTGAAAGGGCGAACCATAAATAGCCCAGCCGTCTAAACTTGTGTAGTTTTGCACAGTTTAGATGACCAGGATATAACAGGTGAATGGGAATTCCGAAAAATTAATTGTGGCACTTGATTTTGATAATTTTAGCGATGCTGCTGCTGTTGTTGAGCAGGTTCATGATGTTGTGGGAATGTTTAAGGTGGGAATGGAGCTTTTTTACAGCGAAGGCTCAAAGGTATTGGACTTTATTCATCAGAAGGGATCAAAGGTATTTTTGGATCTGAAATTACATGATATTCCCAATACAGTGGCCAAGGCAGTCAGGGTCTTGACCCGCTGCGGAGCTGCAATAATAGATGTACATATTTCTGGGGGAAAGGAAATGGTGAAGAAAGCGGTGGAAGCAGCAAAAGAGGAAGCATACAGGCTTAATATTGATCCTCCTTTCGTTGTAGGGGTAACGGTGCTTACAAGCCTCACAGAAGAAATGTTGAGGTCAGAAGTGGGCATTAATGAAACCCCTGAAGAAACTGTATTGAGATGGACGAAAATGGGGCTTGAATCAGGTTTAGATGGGGTTGTTGCTTCAGCTAAGGAAGCTTCTGCAATTACTAGGGAATGCAGCTGCGGCTTAATTATTACTCCGGGAATAAGGCCTGCTTGGGCTGCGGAAAATGATCAGAAGAGAGTTCTTACTCCAAGGGAAGCAGTGGAAGCAGGAGCTACCCATCTCGTGGTGGGAAGGCCAATAACCCAAAGCAGCGATCCCAGGTCTGCTGTTCTGCGTATACTGGAAGAGTTGGAAGGCTTAACTGAAAAATAAAGGGGGATGGTTTTAATGCTTACAAAAGCGAAAGTTGAGGAAATTCTCAAAAGCTGCGGTGCACTGTGGGAAGGGCATTTTCTTTTTACCTCAGGATTGCATGGAGATAAGTACATCCAATGTGCAAAGGTTTCACAGTATCCCAAATACAATGAGCTTTTCTGCAGGGAGCTGGCCTCCAGGTTTGATGCCGGCACTATTGATGTGGTTTTGGGACCTGCAGTGGGAGGAATATTGATAGCTTATGAGATGGCCCGTCAACTGGATGCCAGGGCAATTTTTACTGAAAGAGTGGACGGAAAAATGAAACTGCGCAGGGGAATGTGTATAGAAGAGGGGGAAAACGTTCTTATTGTTGAGGATGTGATTACAACGGGCGGTACAGTAAAGGAGCTTATACCCATTGTGCAGGAAAGCAAAGGGAATGTAGTGGGCATAGCGGCTTTTGTAAACCGAAACAAGGACAGGGTAAAATTTGATTATCCTGTGGAAGTGCTTTATGAAGGAGTTTTGGAAGACTATAAACCCGAGGATTGCCCCCTTTGCAAAAAGGGAATTCCACTAGTAAAACCTGGTAGCAGAAAATGAAAAACCCTTAAGTTGTTTTTATTTGCCTGTTATGGTATATTTTTAGTAAAGAATAAGATATTGTGGGGTGCTGTACATGCCTAAAATAACTTTTCATGGGCATTCCTGCTTTGTTATTTCGGGAAATGAAGGTAGCGTTATTATAGATCCTTTTCTAACGGGCAATTCCATGGCAGATATAAAACCCGAGGATGTTTCAGTGGATGCCATTTTGCTTTCCCATGGCCACGGAGATCACCTGGGAGATACTTTAACCATTGCTGAGAGAACAGGAGCTCTAGTGGTGGCACCCTTTGAGCTGGCAAGTTACTGTCAGATGAAGGGTGCACCGAAAGTGCACGGTATGCATATAGGGGGAAGCCGCCAGTTTAGTTTCGGATGGGTTAAGCTTGTTCCTGCATTCCACGGTTCTGCCTGTATAGAAAATGATGGCAGTATTGTCTACACCGGCAATCCCTGCGGTTATCTGGTCAAAATTGACGGGAAATTGATATATCATGCAGGGGATACGGGGCTTTTTGGAGACATGAAGCTTTGGGGAGATCTTTATAATATTGATGTCTCTCTGCTTCCCATTGGAGATAATTATGTTATGGGTCCGGAAGATGCAGTGGTTGCTGCGGGCTTTTTAAAATCAAAAATAGTAATTCCGATGCATTATGATACCTTTGAACTTATTAAACAGGATGCGGAAAAATTTAAAAAAGTGGTAGAAGAAAAGACAGGTAGCAGCTGCATAATATTAAAACCAGGAGAGAGTTTGGAGCTGTAGTTTTAAGTTTATGGGTGGTTGATAAAACCACCTTTTTGTTTTTTTAAGTTAAATTCATAGGGAAAGGAGGAGGAGAATTATGAGAAAAACAGTTTTGGTGGGAACCCGGGAGATTAAACATGTGAAGGTGCAGGCTCAGTGGGTAATTAATCAGCTCTACAGCATAAATAATGAATATAGATATCAGCTGGTTGAAGTAAGAACTAAAGCTGATATTTACGGAGACTGCAGCAGAGAAGTGTTTAAGGACAATGATGATAAAAAAATATTTACTGAAGAGCTTGAAGAAGCTCTCAGAAAAGGTGAAATTGACATAGCTGTTCACAGAATGAATGATGTTCCTTATGAAATAGAACCAGAATTTTCCATTGCTGCGGTGGTGGGAAGGTCGGATCCGTCGGATGTACTTGTTTCCCACAAAAATTTGTCTTTGGATAATCTTCCCCAAGGTGCAATCATCGGTGTAAGCAGTGCCCTAAGAAAGGCACAGCTCCTGCGTTTTAGACCGGATTTTAATATTGCTGCCTGCCGGGGCAACATACATAATCGTATTTCCAAGGTTAAGAAAAAGGAGCTTGATGCTGTAGTGGTTGCTGCCTGTGATATGGAACGCTTGGGTTTGGAAGACAAGATAACTGAATATTTACCATACAGTCTATGCATGCCTGAGGCCGGTCAGGGGGCTGTTGCAGTAGAAATCAGGTCGGATGACAGTGAAATTAGAAGTTTAGTGGAGAAAATTAATAACCCCATAGTGGCCAACGAAGTGGAAGCTGAAAGGAGCCTTGTTAAATATTTACTGCTTGCAGAGTGCAATCTGCCCGTGGGAGCACTGGCAAGATATAAAGGAAAAAGGCTTCATTTAGAAGCTGTGGTTTTAAGCTTTGATGGCAGTAAAAGTGTGAGGGCTTATGCTACGGAATATATTACTTCTCCGGAAAGGCTGGGCCTAAAAGTTGCCAATAAACTTCTTATGAGAGGAGCAGATAAAATCCTTCAAGAGGTCAGCTGACTGTTGTGGGTTGATTGCTTTAAAAATGATAAAAAAGAAGGATATAAATGCTGCGAGACGAAAAATACTAATATCTTCTAAATTATTAAAATTAATACAAACTATCAATGCAGCCGGGGTGATTTTAATGAGCCAGTCCGGAGAAGCATCAGAAGTTTTTGCCCTGGATATTGGAACACGAACAGTTATCGGTCTTGTGGGGACAGTTTGTAAAAACAGCTTAAAAATTAAAGCAGCTGAGATTGAAGAGCACAGAAACCGCTCCATGGTTGATGGTCAGATACACAATATAGAAGAAGTTGCAGAGCTGGTTAAAAAAATCAAAAAAAATCTTGAGAAAAAATGCGGATGCACATTAACAAAGGTTTCCGTGGCAGCTGCAGGAAGGGCTTTAAAAACCATAAAGGGAACTGCAGAAAGAAAAGAAACTCCTTTAAGGCAGCTTACCAGTGAAGATGTTATAGCTCTGGAAATTCAGGGAGTAGAAAACGCATTGAAGTCAATAACAGAAGAAATTGACAAGAATAAAGAAAGCAGCTATTACTGTGTGGGATACAGTGTGGTTCAGTATTTGCTAGATGGCAATCCCATCGGAAGCCTTGTGGGACAGAGAGCCAACAGTATTTCGGTGGAAATTATAGCTACTTTTCTACCCAGGGTAGTTGTTGATTCTTTATATTCTGTGCTGGATGCTGCAGGACTTGAGCTTGAAAGCATTACTCTAGAACCCATTGCTGCAAGTACCGTGGTAATTCCTGAAAATATGAGGAAGTTGAATATTGCTCTATTGGATGTGGGAGCAGGAACCACTGACATTGCTGTTTCGTCTTCAGGTAGCATGATAGGTTATGGAATGGTGCCCTGTGCAGGAGATGAAGTAACTGAAGCCATATGCAGTGAGTACCTAGTGGACTTTGATACAGGAGAAAAAATAAAAAGGTCTCTATCTCCAGGGAAAAAGGTTAAGTTTCAGAATATTTTAGGAACAAACTGCGAGGTAAGTTCAGAAGAAATAGCATCGTGCTATGAGGGCGTACTGGAAGAATTAGCTGAAAAAGTTAAAGAAAACCTTATAGAAATCAACGGAAAAATACCCCAGGCAGTAATTTGTATTGGTGGAGGAAGTTTAACATTCGGATTTGCTGATGTTTTCGCCCGTGTCCTTGGTCTGCCGCGGGAAAGAATTGCTGTTAAGGGAAGGGAAGTGCTCCATGAAGTAAAGGGTGCAAAAAATCTTAAAGGCCCCCAAGCGGTAACGCCCATTGGCATTGCTGTGGCTTCCCAGAGCAATAAGGCACTGGAAAAGTGTAAAGTTTTTGTAAACGGAATGCCGGTGATAATTTTTAAAGAGGGAGAATTTACTGTTGCTGATGCCCTGCTTTCATGCGGGTTGAAGGTTTCGGATATTTATGGGAAGCCCGGAAAAGGAATTGCTGTGGAGGTTAATGGGCAGGTTCAGTTTATCAAAGGAAAAAAAGGAGAGCCTGGGAAGATTTTTGTAAATGGAGAAGAGGCTTTTCTTGAAAAAGCTATAAAATCCGGGGATAAAATACAGTTTATTCCAGCCAAACATGGCGAAGAGGCAAGGGCTAGAGTAGAGGATATATTGGATGAAGTTGAATCAAAAACGGTTAAAATAAATGGGAAGGAATATGTGCTGGATCCAGTTATAACTGTTAATGGAAAATTGGCAGATAAAAACACACTGCTGTCTGATAATGATAGGATATTTATAAAAAAATATGATACGTTAAAGGAAATATTGGAATTTATAGGAAAAGATTATGCTGGTATTGATAAAATATTAATTAATGGAAAAGCTGCTGAGCTCAATTCCTCTGTTATGAACGGTGATGAAATAGAGTTTTATGAAAAAAATGCAGATGAAGATAAAAAAGGTGATGAGGATTCTGAAAAAATTAATATAGTTGTCAACGGCAGACCCTATACTCTTTCATATTATGCTGATAAAAAACCAATTTTTTCAGATGTTTTTTCACTGATTAAATTTAAAACAACTCCGCCCACAAAAAACAGCAGATTAATCATGCTCGTTAATGGGAATCAGGCAAAATTTACTCAAAGTTTAAATGAAGGAGATCAGATAATTTTAAAATGGGAAGAAATTAAGAAAAAGTTTAATTCTTAAAAACTATAAAGGACCAGTCAGGGTGACTGTGTCCTTTATAGTTTTTATATTATAGTTTTTAGTTTTTATAATCTGAAATCTGTATCCATACTGTTTTCTTTATTTTCTAATAAGATGTAAGCTGTTAATTCTCGTATTCCAAATTGTTTTGCCTGCTCATGGGTATCCATAAAAATATCTATTCTGTTTCCTATAATTTTCCCTCCTGTATCTTCTGCAGTATAAATTTTCCCCAATTCAGCTATATAAACTTTGGATCCCAAGGGAATTACTTTTGGGTCCACTGCTATAGTATGGTCTGTTTTTGCTTTCGTTCCGGTTTTTGTTATTCCATCAGTTTTTCCGCAGCAAATTTCACAGCTGTCATATGCGGTGGCTTTTACTTTAATAACTTTTTTCAGCTGATAACCATACAGCTGCATTGATGTTAGGATATATGCTGTCTCAAAATTTCTTAAATTTGGTACTTTTTCATTTATTTCGGCTTTGGCAGCAGGTGTTCAACTTGGGAATACGGTTAAGTATGCTGCAACGAGAAAGCTGGCTAGTATTTTTTTCATTTTTGAACCTCCTTTTTGCGTTATTTATTTTTGTCTTAAAGTTAAACACTTAAACATGAATTTTATGAGTTTTGTGGAAAAATTATCATTTTTTTTAATTTGCAAAAATATAATACTCCCCAAAGGGGGGTTCTAAATGAAAAAATTTTTGGAAACAAATTTTACTAATTTAATGGAAAAAAGATTTATTATTATCCTTCTTATAATTTCAGCTTTAGTGGTTGTGGGTTTTAATATAAAAATTCAAGGGGAAGCTGAATATGATCTTAAAAACATTTTTATTAAACTGGACGGGAAGGATTATCAACTTCAAAGTTTGGTGGGAAAAGAAGATAATTTTAAGGAAGCTGCTGAGGAAATTTATGAACAGCCGCAGCTGGGTAGAGTATTGAATTACTTAAAAGAAATGAAAAGGAAAGGTATTTATTTTAAGCTGAATTCTGTGAAATATGAAAATATCCATGTAACAGACTGCAGTGCTGAAGAAGCGGTGCTAGTTGTTAAAACAACAGTAAAGGGTGGCTATTACAGTATTAAAGAGCCTGAAAGAAAAATAAAAGAGGTTGATCTTACCAGCAGTTTTAGGGTTTATATGGTTAACCGGGATAATAAGTGGAAGATAAGGGATATTGAATTTATCTAGAAAAATTATTTAATAATTTTTTTGCCTTGACATCGAACATATATTCCCACTAAAATTTTAGATCAGAAGGGAGGGGGAGAGTGGTGAACCGTTGGATTATCCTTGCGGATATGAATTCTTTTTTTGCATCTGTTCACCAGGCTGAAGATATTTCCCTTAGGGGCAGACCTGTTATAGTAACCGGGGATCCTGATAAAAGACGGGGCATTGTTCTTACCGCTTCTTATGAAGCAAAAAAATACGGTGTAAAAACGGGCATGCTTATATGGGAAGCTAAAAAATTGGTTCCCGACGCAGTTTTTATAAAAGCTGAGCATGATAAATATCTTCAGTATTCAATGCGGATTTTAAAAATAATGCGGGATTTTACTCCCCTTGTGGAGCCCTTCAGTATAGATGAGGCATTTATGGACGTAACGGGATGTGAAGATCTTTTTGGCTCCCCAATGGAAATTGCTAAAAAGCTGAAAGACCGAATTAAAAATGAAGTGGGAGTAATGTGTTCGGTGGGAATAAGCACCAATAAGCTTCTTGCCAAGATGGCCGCTGAGCTGGAAAAGCCCGATGGATTGACCATGCTTCTTCCCGAGGAAGTGCCTCACCGTCTTTGGCCCCTTCCTGCTGGGGAACTTTTTGGAGTGGGACCTAGAATAGAAAGGAGGCTTGACCGTTTGGGCATTAAAACCATAGGCGATATAGCAAAATGTCCTGTGGAAATCCTAAAGAGGGAGTTTGGAGCAGTAGGCGCTGCGCTGCATATGGCTGCGAAGGGTATAGACTGCAGTCCTGTAAATCCAGAATCTCTAAATGTGCTTAAAGGCGTCAGCAACCGGTATACCCTACCCAAAGACTGCAGGGGAGAGGAGATAAAAGTAGCAGTGGTTGACCTCTGCGAGAAAGTGGTCAGAAGGGCAAGAAAAGGAGGGTATGTGGGAAAGTGCGTGGGACTTACGTTAAGGGATACGGATCTTTTTTATTATCACTGGACTAAAAGACTTCCGGAATACACGGATATAACAGAAGATGTTATTGATACAGCTCTTGAACTTTTATATTCCCATTGGCTCCTTGAAAAACCTGTAAGGCTTGTGGGCGTCAGCTTTACGGAGCTTGTAAAGAAAAAGTGGGAACAGCCGGATATATTTGGAAGAAAAAAACGCCTTGGGCAGCTTGCCCGTACCTGCGACTTTTTAAAGGATCGTTACGGGGAAAATTCAGTCCAAAGAGCTGTACTGCTGGAAAAAAAGAGCATATTTGCCTAATCTGCAGGTGCCGAAGTAATAACACCTTTAATAAAGCTAAATAGTAAGAATCCAAATAGTGGTAATTGCATGTGCGTGGCTCGCATTCAAGGATATATTTACTGGCCATTGTATCTGTATTGAGCCATAGTTTCGTTCACAGCCTTATTTTTAGGAGAGTAATCCCAAGGTATAAAACAAGGGATGATTAACTCCGAAAGCTCTGAGCCAAGCCTCAACCAAGAGCATGAAAGTGAGGCCATTTTCAAAAGAGAGAGAATGGGCATAAGCGATAAACCTGAGTCTGGTTTTAACATCGATAGCAGTGAACTGATAAAGGGGCAATTTATTTTTAAACAAAGCGGCATAAGCCTTGCTGGGTAGAGCATTTTGGTCAGCGATATGCTTAGTTATCGAACTGGAAGAACTCCAGGGGTTTAAAAGGAGACAAATCAGCGGCGTAATAACGGTAGGTACTATTTTTAGAACGTTTTTTACGGCAGCGGATGCCATAACGTTTTAAGATATTTCTGATAGTAAAAGGGGACAAAG
>LDZR01002577.1_pt1 | contig 33459 bp, 39 predicted proteins | sample 615371 | NCBI WGS metagenome assembly LDZR01 (sample SAMN03408294, study PRJNA278302) | terrestrial metagenome | isolation source: oil reservoir sample K2 | place: USA: Alaska, North Slope, Kuparuk formation | collected 2013
TCCGAGGCCGGCCTCTGAAGCAGGGATGCTGAATAGGCCGGGAACCCCGCCCGAGCCCGAGGCTGAGCCGTAGGCTGGTCCGCGAGGACGACTTAGCGAGCGAAAACAATGCCGGCCGGGAGAAAAGTTATTTTCGGGGTATTCGGTATTGCAAACCCGAGGAGAAGTTTCGAAAGGAGAGGACCGCAGTGAATCTATTCAGACCCTTTAATACGATATGCGATCTCAAGACGGGTGTCCTTTCTCCGCCGGGTAATCACATAGTTCGTTACCTGGCCGATATGAAGGAAATGTTCCATGACCGGGAAGCTGTCCGGAATATGCTGAAGGAGAACCCGAAGGTTTACGAATTCTATAATGTTGTTATTCCAGAAGAAGCTGGGCATCTCCAGCACTGCACGAGTATAATATACCCGGGCAAGGTAGGTAAGGAATACTTCATGACCAAGGGCCACTTTCACGCCGTAGCCGGGACGGCGGAAATCTACGTATGCCTTTCCGGGCGGGGCTTGCTCCTCATGCAGGCTGAGGACGGCCAGGCGGAGGTCCTGGAGATGTATCCGGGCAGCATATCCTATATCCCGCCCTACTGGGCACACCGGACGGTAAATACGGGGGATGAACCCCTGGTCTTTTTCGGGGTGTATAGGGGTGACGCGGGCCATAACTACGGCACCATAGAAAAACAGGGTTTTTCCAAGCTGGTGTTCGAGGAAGAGGGCCGGCCCCGCGTCGTAGATAATCCCCGCTACAATTCTCGGGAGGGAGATTGATGGGCGCAAAATACCTCCTGGGCGTCGACATAGGGACTGCAGGGACCAAGGCGGGATTATTTGATCTGGAAGGCCGCCTCCTCGCCGTAGCCTACGCCGAGTCGCAATTGCGCTACCCTGCACCGGGGTGGGTGGAACAGGACCCGGAAGACTTCTACCGGACGGCTGGTATTACCATCCGGGAAGTAGTGGAAAAGAGCGGCGTCAATCCACGGGATATAGCCGGTATGGCCTTCGACGGGCAGATGGCGGGTATCATGGGTATAGACGAGGAATGGAACGCCGTTACCCGGTATGACTCTTGGCTGGATGTGCGCTGCCAGAAGTACGTGGACTGGCTGAGGGAACATTACGGTGAAAAACTCATAGCGACGGTGGGTATGCCTCCGTCTATAGCCCACGGTCCCAAGATGATCTGGTGGAAGGAAGAAGAACCGCAAGTATACCACCGCATTGCCAAGTTCATTGTGCCGGCAGTATATGTGGCCGGACGCATGTGCGGGCTGAGGGCGGAGGAGGCCTTTGAGGACTACACTTATCTTCATTTTTCCGGGGTCTCGGATGCCCTTAAGGGCCGGTGGTCTTCGGAACTTCTGGACACCTTCGGCTTGCCGGAAGAGAAGCTCCCGCGCATAGTGGAGCCGTGGAGTATTGTCGGAAGCGTAACCGGAAAAGCGGCGAGGGATACGGGCCTTGCCGAAGGTACCCCGGTGGCGGCCGGAGTGGGGGATACGGCGGCCAGCTTCTTGGGTGCAGGCATGGTAGAGAAGGGCCAGGCCGTGGATGTTGCGGGCACGGCCTCCGTGTTAGCTTTTTGTGTAGACGAGTTCGTCCCGGACACGGAAAACAAAACTCTAATCTTACCCCGGGCCGTCCAACCTGGCTTGTGGTTTGCCATGGCTTACATCGGCGGCGGGGGCTTGTGCCTGCGGTGGTTCAGGGATACCTGGGCTGCTACGGAAAGGGAGGAGGCGGGGCGCTCGGGCCGCGACGTGTACGATATTCTTAACGAAGCCGCCGCAGAAGTTCCGGCCGGGTCTGCCGGGCTCTTGTTCGTGCCGCACCTCGGCGGCCGTGTCTGCCCTTATGACAGCCGCATCCGGGGAGCATGGATAGGCTTTAGCTGGAACCACGATAAGCGAAGCTTTTATCGCTCCATATTGGAAGCGGTAGCCTATGAGTACGGCTGTTACCTCGATATCACCCGCAAATTGTTCCCGAGCCTGGAAGTCAAAGAAGTGCGCTCTATAGGGGGCGGGGCTAGAAGCCCCCTCTGGAACCAGATGAAGGCGGATATCTTAGGGATACCCTACGTGAGTTTGGAGAGGGAGGAAGTAGGCATTTGGGGTTCGGCCCTGGTGGCGGGGTATGCGGTAGGCATCTACAAGGACCTGGCGGGGGTGGCCAAGGAGCTTGCCAGGCCGGCCCAAAAGTTCGAGGTAAATGAAAAAGCCCACGCCCATTACCGTCCGTACCGGGAACTTTACAGGGAGCTCTATGCGGCCCTTAAAGGCGTTTACGACCGCCTGGACGAGATTACCCGGGGAAGATAGCTTGGAAAATGAAGGTGGCGGTCCCCCAATCCTCTGTGATATAACAAAGGTGGGTAGAAAAGCAAAAGGAGGGTAAGGGTCAAATACGACCCACCTTGGCAGCGCCCCCAAATTTAGGAGATAAGCCTCTTCAGAAAATAAGCTGAGGAGGCTTTTTTTATGACCGGAGCCGAACTGCAACGACTATGGGAAACCCGGATAGCCGAATACAGGGTAAGCGGACAAGGCCGGGGCGGGACAAGGTGGCTTGCGGTTAACAATGATATAGCCCGCGGCAGAACCCGTCAAAGGAAATTATCCTTGACTGAACCTGCCGCGGGCTACAAAGGATTCGCTTGTTCTATTACATGGTTATATGTTACTTTATAGACAGTAATACCATATAATGACACCCAAAAGGGGGAGAATGATACGGCAGCCGGGAGCGCAGATAAAAGTAGGGCTGTTTTTATTCTAATGGGCTGAGTTAATTTGCGGGGATTATACGCATATAAGGGTCAAACAAAGGGATAGGGGTATTAAGCGTATGTTTAAAAAGGTATCCCTAGCAGTGCTATCAATAGTTTTGGTTGGGATATTTAGCATATATACCATTAACACTATGACGTATGCCCAAGGGCGAAAAACAGTAGAGGAGTTTTTTCAACCTATAGGCGAATTTATCAAAAGCAACCCAAATCTACTTCGAGATCTAACCAAAACCCTAAGGAGTACAGGAGCCGCTCCAGGTGAAACCGTTGCATGGGTAAATGACCTTCCTGTTACCATAGGAGAATTAGAATTTAGGAAGGCCTTAAATCAAAGTGCTGGTATGCGTAACCAAAGCTATTCAGAAGTGTTTAATGTTTTAGTGGAGGAAAAACTTATTCTTGATTATGCCATTAAAAACAAACTCCTCCCAACCGAGGATGAGGTAAAAAGGTTTATTGCAGAGGCACAAAATCAATATGCTTCAAATGACGAGTATAAAACACTGGTCGATAATTTCTGTAAGGCCTCCAATATATCTATTGAGCATTACTGGAACATCTATGAATGGTATAATGCCTTTCGCTTGTTAACCTTCAGCAAATCCTATGCGAATGCAACAAAGGATATAGTTTTTGAAGCAGCAAAAAAGCAACGGTGGAATGTTCTAAAAATCAAACTGAAGTCTAAGGCCAGAGTCAAAATAAATGAGAAATTTAAGGAGCTAAACCTTGGATTGGACAAATCAAAGCTATATTTATAACCCGGCCAGGCAAAATTTCGGCAGGTAGCAAAAGGGTTATACCGCGCCCCATGCGGCTATCATGGAGCGTCTCCCGCCGGTAAATGCCCGCAACTCGGGAGACATATTGTTGGAGTTTTTTACCGTACTAGTTTAGCATGGGTAACCTCGGGCGGGGTATGAAGAATAATTTGTTATCAGCAAGGCACCACTCAATCTCTAGGGGAGAACTTAATATATATTACCGATTTCCCTTTGGTGTTGACACGAACACCCCATGGGGTTTGCTTGACAGCGATTTGCTAAATATGCTACACTGCAAAAGCGGATGTAGCTCAAGTTTTAAACCGCCCGGAAGGGGTGGTAAACCCCTCCCTTTGGAGAGGGTACCTTCATTCCGGCGAGTCTTAGCTTGGGAGGAGAAGAAACAGATGTACGCTATCATCGAAACAGGTGGCAAGCAGTATCGGGTTTCCGAGGGCGATGTATTGAAGGTGGAAAAGCTGCCCGTTCCGGAAGGAGAGACGGTGGTCCTGGATAAGGTGCTGGCCGTTCAGGGCGACGGGGGCTTGCAGGTGGGTAGGCCTTACCTGGCCAATGCGCGGGTGATAGGCAAGGTCGAAGGGCACGGTAAGGGTGAAAAGATAATCGTGTTCAAATACAAGCCCAAGAAAAACTACCGTCGGAAGCAGGGGCACCGCCAGCCCTATACTGCCCTGCGTATTGAAAAGATCGAGCTATCCTAGACGCCCATGGTCCGTGTAACGCTGTGGTGTGATGAAGGCGGCCAGACAGTTGGTTTCAGCGTATACGGCCATGCGGGGTACCGGCCGCGGGGCCGGGATATAGTATGTGCCGCTGTATCGGCCCTTACCCAGGCGGCGGTGCTGGGGCTGGAGGAGTACCTGAGTGTGGCGCCTGAGGTGCACAAAGGGGAAGGCAGTCTCCGGTGCCTCATACCTGAGGACCTGCCGTTACCCGAGCGTGAGAAGGCGGAGGTTATTTTCGGCACCATGGAGCTGGGCCTGAGGGCCATAGCCATGAGCTATAGTAGGTTTGTGCAGGTGGAAACGAGGAGGTGGAGCAGATGCGCAAGATAGACCTGCAGCTGTTTGCCCACAAGAAGGGAGTGGGTAGTTCCCGTAACGGACGGGACAGCGAATCGAAGCGGTTGGGCGTGAAGAGGCACGACGGCCAATTTGTTACCGCCGGGAATATTATTGTGCGCCAGCGGGGAACCAAAATCCACCCGGGCCGTAACGTGGGCTTGGGTAAAGACAACACCCTGTACGCCCTCATCGATGGCTATGTGAGGTTTGAACGCAAGGGCCGGGATAAGAAGCAAGTTAGTGTGTACGCTTAAGACCTCAAGACCCTAGGACTTAAGGCGGACCCCTTACTGCAAGACCCCTGGAAGATTCCAGGGGTCAATAAATACTTTTGGGGTGGATAATACATGGTAGGGGAGACCGAAGCCTTCCTTCGCCTGTTGAGGGCCCAAAAACACGATTTCCTCAATCATCTGCAGGTTATATCCGGCTTCTTGCAGCTGGGCAAACCCGAAAGGGCGCTGGCCTATACCAAGGAAGTGGTGGCTCGCCTCGGAAGAAACGGGCGGCTCATGCGCCTGCGGCAGGCGGAATTGGCCCTCCTTAGCCAGTTTAAACTAGAAGAAGCAGCCCAGCGCCAGATCAGGGTGGAAGTGGAAATGGACACCGAAATGGAGGATCTGGCCTTAGGCGGGGAACAGGCGGCGGGTTTGATGGAGCTCGCCTGGGAGCTGATACTGGCGGCCGTCGAAGCCGAGGAACGGGAGGGCACCGTAAGGCTAGAAATCCGGAAAGCCGAGGAAGGCTATAGCTGGCGTTTTACCGGAACGCACGGGCCAGCGGGGGACGAGAAGATAGGGGCCATCCTGGACGCGCTGCAAGACCGGGCGAGGGAATGCGGGGTGCCCGTTATCTGGTCTCCCCAGAGTCTTGAACTAACCTTGCTTTTACCCCGAAGATAATGCGGCTTGCGCGGAACACGCCACGTTAAGAAGCAGAGGGTAAGCTTTCATGTTTTACGACGAAGCGAAAATTTACGTACGCGGCGGTGACGGCGGTGACGGGGCGGTGGCCTTCCGCCGGGAAAAATACGTACCCCGCGGGGGTCCCAGCGGCGGCGACGGCGGGAGGGGCGGCAGCGTCGTCCTAGAGGCCGATCCGGGCCTTAGGACCCTGGTGGATTTCCGCTACCGCAGCCATTACCGGGCCGAAAGGGGCGAGCACGGTCAGGGCAAAAATAAACACGGCCGCAGCGCCCCCGACCTGATTCTGCGGGTACCAGTGGGGACCGTGGTGCGCGACGCCGTTACCGGAAAGGTTTTGGCGGACCTCGTTGCTCCCGGTCAGAGGGTGGTGGTAGCGGTGGGCGGCCGCGGGGGCCGGGGTAATGCCCGCTTTGCTAACTCCCGGGAGCAGGCCCCCAAGTTTGCGGAGAAGGGTGAGCCGGGGGAGGAACGGTGGATCCGGTTGGAGCTTAAGCTCCTGGCCGATGTGGGACTGGTAGGACTGCCCAATGCAGGCAAATCCACTTTGCTATCCCGCATATCCGCCGCCCGGCCCAAGATTGCCGATTACCCCTTTACTACCCTGACCCCCAACCTGGGCGTGGTGCGGCTGGATGAGGAACATTCCTTCGTGGTAGCCGATATTCCCGGCCTCATTGAAGGCGCCCACCAGGGGGCCGGCTTGGGATTGAAGTTCCTGCGCCACATCGAGAGGACGCGGGTTCTGGTTCACGTCTTGGACGTGGGGATGAAGGACGGGGAAGAAGTCCTCCGCGACTTCGAAACGGTCAACAACGAACTGGGCCACTACAGCCCCGAACTTCTGAAACGCCCCCAGGTAATTGCGGCCAATAAGATAGACCTGCCCCGGGGCGAGGAAAACTACAGGTTTCTTATGGAAAGGTTGGGCCACAAACACCGCATATTTCCTCTTTCGGCCTTGAAGGGGGAGGGCCTGGAGCCCCTGTTATGGTATTTGGTAGAACTGCTGGAAAACCTGCCGGAGGTGAAGGCGGAGCCCCCGGATGAAGTAACGGCAAGCGTGGTAGAACCGCTCGAGGCCTTTACTATAACCGTGGAAAACGGCGTATTTGTCGTCTCCGGCCGGGAGGTGGAGCGGCGGGTGGCCATGACGGATTTCAGCAGCGACGCCGCCCTGCGGCGCCTGCAGCAGGCTTTCAAACGCCTGGGGGTTGAGGCGGCCCTGCGGCGGGCCGGCGCCCGCCCGGGGGACACTGTTCGTATAAGGGATCAGGAGTTCCATCTGGAGGAGTAACCTGGGGGAGGGGGTAATTTGACGGCTAGCGACTGCCGGCGGGCCCTGGCCGACACCAACCGGGTGGTAGTCAAAGTGGGTACCAGCACCCTCACCCATCAAACGGGAAAGCTCAATCTAGAGCGTATGGAGCGCCTCGCAAGGGAGCTGGCCGATCAGGTTAATGCCGGGCGCCAGGTGATACTGGTCACCTCCGGCGCCGTGGGGGCCGGCATGGGTAGATTGGGCCTTAAAGAGCGGCCGCGGACGCTGCCGGAGAAGCAGGCAGCCGCCGCTGTGGGCCAGGGCCTGTTAATGCATATGTACGAGAAATTTTTTGGCGAATACGGGCTGACCGTGGCCCAAGTTTTGCTTACCCGGGACGACCTGGCCGACCGCCGGCGTTACCTCAACGCCCGCCATACCTTCGGGGCCCTACTGCGGTTAGGCGTATTACCCATCGTCAACGAAAACGATACGGTGGCCGTGGAGGAAATCCGGGTGGGGGACAACGACACCCTGTCGGCGCTGGTGGCCGGCCTGGTGGATGCCGATGCCTTGATCCTTCTAACAGACAGCGATGGCCTGTATACGGCCGATCCGCGTTCGTGCCCTGAGGCCCGGCTTATTCCTGTAGTGGAAGAGATCGGACCGGAGATAGAGGCCGCGGCCGGCGGAGGCGGCTCTACGTGGGCCACAGGAGGAATGGTTACCAAGCTTCAGGCGGCCCGCCTGGCCACCAGTTTCGGCATTCCCGTCGTCATTGCCGGCGGTCTGCTGCCCGGCCGGATCGCAGGCATTTTAAGGGGTGAAGAGATAGGGACCCTATTCTTACCCCGAGACCACCGGGCCCACGGCCGTAAGAAGTGGCTGGCCTACGGGCCGGTGGCCCAGGGGAAAATTTGGGTCGATGCCGGCGCCGCCCGGGCCATTATCCACCGGGGAAAAAGCCTACTGCCCGGCGGCATTACGGGCGTAGAGGGAAATTTTGAGCACGGAAGTCTGGTGAGCATTTTGGGTCCCGACGGCAAAGAGATTGCCCGCGGCATGACCAATTATTCCGCGGAAGAGATAAAGCGCATCCAGGGGAAGAAAACCGGCGAGATTCTTGCAATTCTAGGGCGTAAGGATTATGATGAAGTAGTACACCGCGATAATCTAATCGTACTCGTGTAACGGGGGTGGACCGATAAAAATGGCGGTGCGGGAGGAAATCGTCGCCCTGGGGAAAAGGGCGCGGGCGGCGGCCCAAAGGTTGGCTACCCTGAATACCGAGGTAAAGAACAATGCTCTGAAGGCCATGGCCAGGTCCTTGAGGGAGCGTTCGGCAGAGATTCTCCGGAGCAATGCCCTGGATATGGAGGCCGGGCAGGCCAAGGGCCTCTCCCGGGCCCTGCTGGACCGCCTCCTTCTTAATGAAAAGCGCATTGAGGAGATGGCTGCCGGTCTGGAGGCCCTCGTCAGCCTTCCCGACCCGGTGGGAGAAATTACTTCCATGTGGACCCGGCCCAACGGCCTCACCATCGGCCGTATGCGGGTGCCCCTGGGAGTAATCGGCATTATTTATGAGGCCCGGCCCAACGTGACGGTGGATGCCGCGGGGCTGTGCCTGAAGACGGGGAACGCCGTGATCCTGCGGGGGGGCTCCGAGGCCATCAACTCTAATCGGGCCATCGCGGGCATAATCGCCGAGGCGGCCATCGCCGCCGGGATACCCGAGGGCGCCATCCAGCTGGTGGAAACCACCGATCGCGAAGCGATACAGGTCATGATGCGCCTCAACGAGTACATCGACGTCCTCATTCCCCGGGGCGGCGCCGGGCTTATCCGCACGGTGGTGGAGAACGCCAGCGTACCGGTCATCGAAACCGGGGTGGGCAACTGCCACGTGTATGTAGACGAAGACGCCGACTTGGAGATGGCGGCCCGGATCGTGGTCAACGCCAAGACCCAGCGGCCGGGGGTCTGCAATGCCATGGAAACCCTTCTGGTGCACCGCAATATTGCCCCCTCCTTCCTGCCGCTGGTGGCACCAAGGCTAAAGGATCTGGGTGTAGAACTGCGGGGTTGCGAAAACACCCGGGCCTTGGTTCCCTTTGCCCGGGAGGCCACCGAAGAGGATTGGGCCACGGAGTACCTCGATCTAATTCTGGCCGTCAAGGTGGTCGACGATCTGGAGGAAGCCATTCAGCATATTTCCACGTACGGCACCAGGCATTCCGAGGCCATCGTGACCAACAACTACGCCCGGGCCCTGGAGTTCCTGCGGCGGGTCGATGCGGCCGCGGTATACGTTAACGCTTCCACCCGCTTTACCGATGGATTCCAGTACGGCTTCGGCGCCGAAATCGGCATCAGCACCCAGAAGCTTCATGCCCGGGGGCCCATGGGCCCGGAACAGCTCACCACCTTCAAATACATTGTCTTCGGCAGTGGACAGGTGCGCCAGTAATTGCTAAAATACTTCTGTAGCACGAGGTAAGCCGGGGGTAAACGATGGCCGCCAGTGGTCTGCAACAGGTGGGCCTGATGGGGGGCACCTTCGATCCCATCCATTACGGCCATCTGGTTGCCGCAGAGGAAGCACGGGACGAGTTTAAGCTGGACAGAGTTATATTCATTCCTTCCGGCCATCCGCCCCATAAGAAGGATTGCCCGGTTACTCCAGCCGAACACCGCTACCGCATGACGGTATTGGCCACGGCCAGCAACCCCCACTTTACGGTGTCGCGTATAGAGATCGAGCGGCCGGGGTTATCCTATACCATTGATACGGTGACGGAGTTCCGCCGTCTGTTGGGCCCCGGGCCCGAGCTTTATTTTATTACCGGGGCCGATGCCATCCTGGAGATCCTGCACTGGAAGGATGTAGAAGACCTCCTGCGGAAATGCCGCTTTATTGCGGCCACCCGGCCGGGGTTTCCTTTGGAGAAGCTCAAGGAACTGAAACCCCAGTTACCGCCCGAGGGGTGGCAGCGTATTCATTTTCTGGAAGTGCCGGCCCTGGCCATCTCTTCCACTGATATCCGCCGCCGGGTGCGGGAAGGTAAAACCATAAAGTACCTGCTGCCTGAGGCGGTGGAGGAATACATCCGGCGGGAAGGCTTATATTTGAGGTGACCTCCTATTGACCATAGGGGGTTTTTCTTCAAGGAGAGGCGCCGGGGATTATGCTTAACCCGGTAGTAGCAGGGGAGTTCTGCCCCGGGGACGGGGAGTATTCGGCCATGGAGGAATACGCCAGACTGCTGGCTCGGAGGCTTTCTCCCGGGCGTATCCGCCACAGCCTGGGAGTGGCCGAGTATTCCGCCCGGCTGGCGGCCAGACACGGCGCGCCGGTGGAAAAAGCCCGGCTGGCTGGATTGCTCCACGATTATGCTCGGGACCTGCCACCGCAGGAACTGATTGCCCGGGCGGAAAGGGCGGGCCTTATCAGCCATGTCGTGGAGAAACGGGTCCCGGTCCTCCTGCACGGCCCGGTCGGGGCCTGGCTCTTACGGGAGGAAGTGGGTATCGCGGACGAAGAAATCCTGCAGGCCGTAAGCCGGCATACCACAGGCGCGCCGAACATGAGCCTGATAGATAAGATAATCTATCTGGCGGATGCCCTCGAGCCGGGGAGGCAATACTACGGTGTGGACGACCTGCGGCGGATGGCGGAGGAAGACCTGGACCGCGCCCTGTTAAAGACCATGGAAAGCGGTATTGTTTATGTGTTAAGAAGGGGGCAGCTTCTCCACCCCGTTACGATAGAAGCCAGGAACTATCTGCTAATCAATCGATAAAGGGGGTTCTATTTGCTTGACGGACGCCCTGCGGGTAGCCCGGGTGGCCGCCCAGGCGGCCAAGGACAAGAGGGGCCGGGAGGTAGTAATCCTGGACATACGTAAAATTTCTTTAATAGCCGATTACTTCGTCATCACCCACGGCACCTCCACCACCCAAGTGCAGGCCATATCCAGAGAAATAGAAGATAAAGTGGCCGAAGCCGGTGGCCGGCTTTTGCGCCGGGAAGGATATACCTCGGCGCGGTGGGTCCTGTTGGATTTCGGGGGCGTGGTGGTCCACGTCTTTTTGGAAGAAGACCGGAGGTTTTACGACCTGGAACGCCTCTGGGCCGATGCAGAGTTGGTAGAGCTGGAAGCATAAAAGGGGTGAAGAGGGGCGACATGGAAGCCAGATACAACTTCAAGGAGATCGAGCCCAAGTGGCAGCGCCGCTGGGAAGCCGACGAGCTCTATAAAGTGGCCGAAGACGAGGGCAAGCCCAAGTTTTACTGCCTGGAGATGTTCCCTTATCCGTCCGGGAACCTGCATATGGGGCATGTCAGGAATTATTCCATCGGCGATGTAGTGGCCCGCTACAAACGGATGCGGGGCTTTAACGTCCTCCACCCCATGGGATGGGATGCCTTTGGCCTGCCGGCGGAAAACGCAGCCATTAAACACGGCATTCACCCGGCGGAATGGACTTGGAACAACATTGCCAACATGCGCAGGCAGCTTATGGCCATGGGCATAAGTTATGATTGGGAGCGGGAAATCGCCACCTGCCATCCCAACTACTATAAGTGGACCCAGTGGCTTTTTCTCCAGATGTATAAGCACGGCCTCGCCTACCGGAAGAAGGCGGCCGTCAACTGGTGCCCTTCTTGCGCCACCGTCCTGGCCAACGAACAAGTAGTAGGCGGAGCCTGCGAGCGGTGCGGCACGCCTGTCACCCACCGGGACCTGGAGCAGTGGTTTTTCCGTATTACCGCCTATGCCGAACGCCTGCTTCAAGATCTGAAGAAGCTGCCCGGGTGGCCGGAGAAGGTTAAGGTGATGCAGGAAAACTGGATCGGCAGGAGCGAGGGCGCTGAGGTAGTCTTTACCGTAGCGGGCAGCGGACAGGAGATCCCGGTTTTCACCACCCGGCCGGACACCCTTTTCGGCGTTACCTATATGGTGCTGGCGCCCGAACATCCCTTGGTGGAGGAGCTGACCCGGGGAACCCCCTATGAGGGACCGGTGAGGGAGTTTGTTGAGGCCGCACGGCACTTGAGCGCGCTGGACCGGACGGCCACGGAAAAGGAAAAGGAAGGCCTGTTCATAGGAGCGTACGCTGTTAACCCCGTCAACGGGCAAAAAATACCCATATGGATTGCCAACTACGTCCTCATGGAGTACGGCACCGGGGCCGTTATGGGCGTTCCTGCCCACGACGAGCGGGATTTGGCCTTTGCCCGCAAGTACGGGCTACCGGTGAAAGTGGTAATCCGGCCCCCGGAGGGGGAGCTGGACGCCGCCACCATGGCGGAAGCTTATGTGGAGCCGGGGATTATGGTCGATTCCGGCCCCTTCAGCGGCCTGCCCAGCGAGGAGGGCAAGGAAAGGATCATCCGCTACCTGGAAGAGAAGGGGATAGGCAAGCGCAGGGTGAATTACAAACTTCGCGATTGGCTTATCTCGCGGCAGCGATATTGGGGGGCACCCATCCCCATAATATACTGCGACCAGTGCGGCACCGTGCCCGTTCCCGAGGAAGATCTGCCGGTGATTCTGCCGGAGGGGGTGGAATTCAAGCCCACCGGAGAATCCCCTCTAAAGGATTGTCCCGACTTCGTTAACACCACCTGTCCCGCCTGTGGGAAACCCGCGCGTCGGGAGACGGACACTATGGACACCTTTGTCTGTTCCTCGTGGTATTTCCTGCGCTACACCAGTCCCCACAGCCGGGAAGTCCCCTTTGAGCGGGATAAAGTGGATTACTGGATGAACGTGGACCAGTATATAGGCGGGGTGGAACACGCTATTCTTCACCTCATGTACGCCCGTTTCTTCACCAAGGCCCTGTATGATTTCGGCCTGGTGGGGGTGGAAGAACCCTTCCAGAACTTGCTGACCCAGGGCATGGTACTGAAGGACGGGGGCAAGATGTCCAAGTCCAAGGGCAACGTGGTGAGCCCGGAGGATATCATCGAGCGCTACGGTGCCGACACGGCCCGCCTGTTCATTCTCTTTGCCGCACCCCCGGAGCGGGATCTGGAATGGAGCGATCATGGAGTAGAGGGGTGTTACCGCTTTTTAAACCGTGTATGGCGGCTGGTGTACAACTACAGCGGAAAAGTACGCGGTGTGGAGGCCGGCCAAGGGGAGATAAAGCTAGGCAGCCGGGCCGACAGAGAATTGTACCGGCTCATCCATGCCACCATTAAAAAGGTCACCGAGGATATCGAGGAGCGCTTTAATTTCAATACCGCCATCAGCGCCATTATGGAGATGGTGAACGGTTTTTACCATTATCAGGATAACGTCCCAGAAGGGGAGCAGAACCTGCCCCTGGTTAAGATGGGGTTGAAGAACCTCGTCACCCTGCTGGCTCCCTTTGCTCCCCATATCGCCGAGGAAATGTGGCAGGGAATAGGGGAAGAGGGGAGTGTGCACCTGGAAAGCTGGCCAACCTACGATCCTCAGGCGCTAAAGACGGAAGAAGTGACCATAGTGGTGCAAATTAACGGCAAGGTCCGGGATCGCCTCCAGGTACCGGCCGGCCTCCGAGAAGAAGATTTAAAGGAAGCAGTCCTCTCGAGGGATAAGATTGCCTCTTTGTTGTCCGGACAGCAAGTTCTAAAGGTCGTGGTAGTACCGGATAAACTGGTGAACATCGCCACCCGGCAGGGCGGCTAGGGAGCGGCCGGCCTCCGGTGTTTCACCCCTTTGGTCTGCGGGTACTCAGATAGGGTAACCCACCGGCCGGCCAGGTTTTTGCGCGCCGAGGACGGGGTCCGGAGACGGCCTTCGGGCGGACACCACAAGGGAAAGGAGCGAGGAGCATGCCGGTAGCCCAGATAACGGTGATACCCTTAGGAGCCCCGGGATCCCCCAGTTTAAGCTCCTATGTGGCCGAGCTGCATCGCTTCTTGCGCGGGGTAGAAGGAATTAAGTACCAGCTTACTCCCATGTCCACGGTCATTGAGGGTGAACTAGACGTGCTCTTCGAAGTCTTTCGCCGCATGCATGAACTGCCCTTCGAGAAGGGAGCCCTAAGGGTGGTGACCAACATCAGCATTGACCAGCGGATAGACAAAAAAGTGACCATGGAAGGAAAGCTGAACTCGGTTAAAGAAAAGCTCGTATGAGAAATAAGCCTTTTCAAATCTTGACAACAACCGGAGTTAAGTTCGATAATTTAAGGGGGCCGGACATGCCGCCCCAGAATAATGCAGGGAGGCCTCAACAGGGCACGTTATGGCTCAGGGGAAATCGAAATTGGTCCACTTTGTGTTGCTCAGTCTCGTTCTCTTTGCTTTTTGGGTGATTCTGTCGGGCAAAATGCAGGCCAAGTACCTCATAATCGGAGCGGCCTCTTCTATTGGGGCGGTCATCCTTACGTGGTCGTTGCTGATCCTGCCCTGGGAGAAGGAACCCGGTGCGAGGGAACAGCGGGGGGCATGGGATCTGCCGTGGCTGAGGCTGCTGGCTTACTTCCCCTGGCTCCTGGGGCAGATAGTGATTGCTAATTTTCAGATCGCCTGGGTCGTGCTCCATCCCCGCCTTCCGATCGATCCCCAACTGGTGTCCTTCCGCAAACACTTCCCTACTCCTATTGCCTACTTTTTGCTGGGTAATTCTATAACCCTCACTCCGGGGACGGTTACTGTAGACCTCGAGGGAGACGAATTTCTGGTTCACGCCCTCATAAGGTCTTCCGCCGAGGCTTTGAAACCGCCGGAAGGAGAAGGGGATATGATACGCAGGATAGAGAGGATTTTTGCGGGCTGAGGAGTATGTCGGGCGGAAAAGCTTGAAAAGGAGTTTATTAATTATGACTTACTTACTTTGGGGACTGCTCGTAGCCTTGAGCCTAAAAATTCTTCTGGTGCTGTACCGGGTGTTAAAGGGTCCCACTATTTTTGACCGTATGGTGGGCCTTGGTGTAATCGGCACCGACGTGATACTCTTGATCCTTTTTATCGGTTTCTTGGCCGACGAAATAGATATGTTTGTGGATATGTCCATTGCCTACGGGGCCCTGGGCTTCATGGGTTATCTCATCGTGGCCAAATATTTCGAGCGGAAAGGGGATCTGGAGGGGTGAGCACCTTCCTGGCGGGCCTTTTTCTGATTGGGGGCCTATTTTTTTCTTTTCGTGGGGGCCGTCGGTTTGCTGCGGCTGCCGGATTTCTATACCCGTGTGCATGCCGCAGGAAAGTGTGATACTTTGGGAATGCTACTTTCCCTCATAGGCCTGATGATCTACCAGGGTTTTAATTTGGTGAGCCTAAAGATTTTAATCATATGGGCTTTCATCCTTTTGGCCAATCCCACCGCAACCCACGCCCTGAGCCGGGCGGCGTGGAAAGTGGGGCTTAAGCCCTGGATGAAGGAGGAAGGTTAGATCGAATGGGTTATCTGTGGCTCGAACCCGTATTCTTGATATTGTTGATTTTGAGCGCCGCGGTGGCCTTGGGGGCCAAGGATCTTCTCGTATCCGTAATTATGTTCAGCGTGTTCAGCTTTGCCGCCGCAGTCCTTTACACCCTCATGATGGCCGCGGACGTGGCCTTTGTTGAGGTTGTCATTGGGGGAGTAACGACCATATTTTATATCTCCGTGCTCTACCGCACCAGGAGGAGGGTGTCTTCGTGACGAGAAAGTTGGGGTACCTTAGCCTGGTGCTGCTGGCGGCGCTTTTCATCTATGTTTCCCTTGATCTGCCGCCGACGGGAGATCCCCATTCGCCGCCAGCCACCCATGTATCGCCCCGCTATATAGAGAAGGCCTACAAGGAAACCGGCGCCGCGAACATGGTGACCGCCGTGTTGGCCGACTACCGCGGATACGACACCTTGGGAGAAACCGTGGTCGTTTTTACCGCAGGCGTAGCCACCCTTCTCCTTCTGGAAGGGGCCTTCAAGTTTAAAAAGCGCTGAGTTTCGAGGCCCGCAGGCTTTTCTTACTCTGCGTCGGCCCTGGGGGCAGATTAGCTCCAGGCTTTGGGATTGGGCAAGGGGGATCCAGATTGAACAAAAGCCGTCCTACCACCATTCTCGACACCTGCGTCCGTCTCATAATTCCCTTTTATCTAGTTTATGCAATTTATGTCCTGGTCCACGGCCACTACAGTCCGGGTGGGGGGTTCCAGGCCGGGGTCGTTTTAGCGGTAAGTGTAATATTGGTGCAGCTGGTGCAGGATCCGAACCCCCGGTGGGGCCTGGGACGGGATGCGGCTGTAGTTTTTGCCTGTTTGGGAACCTTCATGTATGCCGGCATAGGGCTGCTTACCATGGCTTGGGGGGGCAACATGCTGGACTACGGGGTGCTCCCCCTGGGAGAGGTCGAGGCTGAGGTACGGGCCTTGGGAACCTTGGGTATCGAGATCGGGGTGACCATGGCGGTGATGGGTGTGTTTGTAGTTATCTTTAATCTTCTGCGTGGGGAGGAGTAGGGTACTGTGGATGCCATTGCCGGGCATCTAAATTACTGGCTGATCGCGGTTCTTTTCGTCGTAGGGGTGTACGGCCTTGCCTTCCAGGATAATTTGCTGAAGAAGCTCATGGCCCTAAACGTAATTTCCGTATCCACCATAGCCTTTTTCCTTAACCTGGGGCAAAAGGTAGGAGCTAAGGCGCCCATTCTGCCCGGGGGGGTCAAGGGCGGTGAAGCGGCGGCCTATGCCAATCCCCTGCCCCATACCCTTATGCTTACGGCCATTGTGGTGGGAGTGGCCACCACCGGCGTGGGGCTGGCCATGATATACAGGATTTTTAAGCACTATCATACCCTTGAGGAATCAGAGATTTTGAAGGGGATGCGCGAATGACGGAACAATTCCCGGCCTTAATAGTAGTCGCGCCCTTGGTGGCGGCTCTGTTGGTTCCCCTGACGGCCAGGTTGTCGCTGGCCGTGACCTATTGTCTAATCCTGGTTTCCCTCATGGTTTCTTTGACGGGGGCCTTGAGCGCCCTACGGTATTCTTTGGTGGAGGGGGCCTGGCATTATTACTTCGGCGGATGGCCTCCGCCCTGGGGGATAGAGTACGTAGTGGATCCCCTGGCAGGAATTATCACTAGCTTGGTAGGATTATTCGGTATCCTGGTCTTCTTCTACAGTATTCCCTTTCTTGCAGGCAAGGAACCCCGGGAAAAAGGCTATTTTTACTCCCTTTATCTCCTGCTCCTTGCCGGGCTGCTGGGGATAGTGGCTACGGGGGACGTTTTCAATCTTTATGTTTTCCTGGAGATATCCTCCCTGGCGGCCTATGCCTTGATAGCCTTTGGAGGCCATCAAGGGGTGGTGGCCGGCTTCCGTTACCTTTTGGTAGGGACGGCCGCCGGCACTCTATACCTCCTCGGTGTGGGCTATACCTATGCCGTGACCGGCTCTTTAAATATGGCCGATCTTGGCAATCTGCTAGCCTCCCTGCAGAGTTCCCGTCCCGTCATCTTGGCCGTTGCATTGATCGTGACGGGCCTGGGCATTAAAATGGCCCTTTTTCCCTTGTACGGTTGGTTGCCGGATGCTTATTCTCTCTCTCCTCCCGGGGTCGCCCCTTTGATAGCCGGAGTAATGGGTAAGGTCAGCGCCTATGCCCTGTACCGGCTGCTTTACTTTGTTTTCAAACCCGGCGGCCCCGTCCTGCAGGTACTGGACGTAGTAGGCTGGCTGGCCGCGGCGGGAATTATAGTAGGATCGGTCATGGCCATAGCCCAGAAGGAATTCGGCCGTATGCTGGCTTATTCCAGTGTATCCCAGATGGGCTACATCGCCTTGGGTATAGCCATCGGCAATGCCGCCGCTCTTACCGGAACCCTCTTGCACATCTTCAGCCATGCCGTGGCCAAGGGATGTCTCTTCATGGTAGCCGGCAACGGCAGTTGGTGGGGCAGGAGGAAGATATCTGAAATGGCCGGCATGAGTAAGGCCATGCCCCTGACCTCCGCCACCCTGGTGGTGGCCTCCCTTTCCATGGTGGGGTTGCCCCCGACGGCCGGATTTTTCAGCAAGTGGTATTTATTGATGGGGGCCGTAGAGAAGGGGAGCTGGATATATGCGGTTATCCTGGTAATCAGCAGCCTTTTGACCGCTATTTATTTCTTCCGGGTGCTGGAGCATGTCTATCTAAAAAAAGACCCGGGAGCCTCCCTCGGGACGCCGGCAGAAGAAGGCCGGAGTCTGAGGGGATGGGAATTAGCCCCCAGTATGCTTGTGCCCACTCTATTGCTGGGCCTCGGAATCCTAGCCCTGGGATTGTTTAACGCCCCCTTTGTGGACGGGTTGCTAAAATTTAGCCTTCCTTGGAGGACATGGTGATGACAGCGGAGTTCTTTCTAGCCAATCGACCGCTGTGGGGCGTACTGATTTCCATGGCGGCGGCAGGTCTTATTCTCCTAAATGATCGCCGTCCCCTTATACGAGAAAGTATAACCATGCTGGCGGCCGCAGGGAAGTTTATCATTGTTTTGAGCATGTTGCCCGAGGTGCTGGCGGGCAAACTGGTGGAGACTGTACCCTGGACCGCCGCGGCAGGCATTTCCCTGCATTTCAAAGCGGATCCCCTCGGATTGCTTTTTGCCCTGCTGTCGTCCGGCCTGTGGATAGTGACCTCGGTTTACAACATAGGCTATATGCGTGCCATGCGGTACGGCCACGAGACGGGGTATTATGCGGCCTTCGCCCTCTGCCTTTCGGCGACCATGGGCATTGCCTTCGCCGCTAATCTGCTTACCTTTTTCATCTTCTACGAGATCCTAACCATAGCCACGTATCCCTTAGTTATCCATGCCCGCACCGATGAGGCCGTTGCCGGAGGCCGCAAATACCTGGTATATACCCTGGCGGCCGGACAATTGCTGCTGCTGGCCATAGTCGGTGTGCAGATAATGGTTCCGGAGGCGGAGTTTACGCCTGGCGGATTTTTGGCCGGGCAAGCACCTCCGGCCCTATTAGGAGTACTGTTTATCTTATTCATGGCGGGGGTCGGCGTCAAGTCAGCCATTATGCCGCTGCACGGGTGGCTGCCTACGGCTATGGTGGCACCTACCCCGGTCAGCGCATTGCTCCATGCGGTGGCGGTGGTCAAGGCAGGGGCCTTTGGCGTGCTGAGGGTAGTAGGCTATGTGTTCGGACCTGAGCTCATCAACTCCACCGCCTCGGGCAAGATACTGGTCGGATTTGCGGCGGCCACCATTATCTTGGCTTCGCTGCGGGCCCTGGCGGAAGACAACTTAAAGCGCCGGTTGGCTTATTCTACCGTAGGCCAGTTATCTTATATCGTGCTGGGGGCCGGGTTGGCCACGCCTTTGGCCTTTCTGGGCGGCATAATGCACATAGTAGCCCATGCCTTTATGAAGATCACCCTGTTCTTTTGCGCCGGGGCGGTGTATGCTACTGCGCATAAGGAAAGGGTGAGCGAAATAGGTGGGACGGGCAAGGAGATGCCCGTAACCATGGCCGCCTTCTTGTTAGGCTCCCTGGGTATAGCCGGCATACCCTTTTTTGCCGGGTTTGTTAGCAAATGGAACCTGGGTCTGGGCGCCCTGGAGGCCGGGAATATTTTTGTTATCCTGGTCCTGATAGCCAGTGCCCTGTTATCTACGGGCTATCTGCTGCCGGTAGCCATCCAGGCCTTTTTCGGCCGGAGCTCTGGTACCCATCACGGCGGAGAGGCCAAACCTTCGCTCCTCTATCCCCTGGTCATCACGGCCTGTATTTCCATCATTCTGGGCGTATTTCCCAATATAGGGCTTAAGTTTTATGAATTGGCCCTAGCCGCGGTTCAGAGCGTGTTCGGGGCCACCTCTAGCATAGCCATGGGAGGGCAGTGAGGGTGACAAGAGGGTTTTTCTACCTTATGGTGATCCTAGTAGTATTTTCTACGTTGCTGGAAATAGCCTTTTTTGATCCCCACCACGTATATTTCCCCTGGTACCTGCCCGGTTTCGACGCGCTAATAGGATTTATAGGGTGTACGGCCATTATTTTCTTCGCTAAGGGGCTGGGCAAGCGCTTCCTCCAGCGCCAGGAGACTTACTATGAGGAGGAAGAAGAAAATATCCTGAAAAAGGTGATGGTCGGTAACCATGATTGAAGCCCTACATCCTTCGCTGATTCTAGTGGCGACGGCGGCAATAATCCTCCTGCTGCCCCACCGGCTGCGCCAGATCTTCTTGGTGGCCGGACCTCTCTTGGCCGTAGCGGCGGTGGCCCATATGTCGCCGGGTACGCTGGTGGCCGGGGAAGTGCTGGGGTATAAGCTGGTATTCCTCAAGGCCGATGCCCTGTCCCTGGTGTTCGGCCTCATATTCAGCATAATGTCCCTCCTGGGGGGGGTTTACGCCCTCCACGTCACCCGGCGGGGAGAACATATGGCCGCGCTCCTCTATGCGGCCGGTTCTCTGGGAGTGGTATTCGCGGGGGATTGGATAACCCTATTTTTCTTCTGGGAACTAATGTCCATCTCGTCGGTCTTTCTAATCTGGTACCGGAATACCGCAAGATCCCTGAAGGCCGGTTTTAGATACCTTCTGGTGCACTTCTTCGGGGGCAACCTCCTGCTGCTAGGGGTTCTTCTCCTGGTGGGAAGCGGCAACCCGGCAGTGGGGACTCTTACCGGTACGGGCCACCCGGCCTTCTGGCCCGTTCTTTTAGGCGTGGCCGTTAATGCCGCCATACCGCCCCTCCACGCCTGGCTTACGGATGCCTATCCCGAAGGTACGGTAACCGGCAGTGTGTACCTGAGCGCCTTTACTACCAAGGTGGCCGTTTACGTCTTAGTGAGAGTCTTCCCCGGCGCCCCGGTGTTACTTTGGGCCGGGACAATAATGGCCCTCTACGGCGTCATTTATGCGGCTATGGAAAACAATATTCGCCGCCTGTTGGCCTACCACATTATCAGCCAGGTGGGATACATGGTGGCCGCCGTGGGTATAGGGACCGAGATGGGACTGAACGGGTCCGTGGCCCATGCTTACAGCCACATCCTCTACAAATCTCTGCTGTTTATGGGCACCGGGGCCGTAATTTACGCTACGGGCAGAGAATGGATGACCGAGTTGGGCGGTATCGCCCGGTTTATGCCTTTTACCGCCCTCTTTTACACGGTGGGTGCCCTATCCATTTCGGGCGCACCCTTGTTCAACGGTTTCATCAGCAAATCGGTGGTGATTTCCGCCGCGGCCAAGAGCGGCCTTCCCGCCGTGGATTTTCTTTTAACCCTGGCCAGCGTGGGCACCTTTTTATCCATAGGATTGAAACTGCTCTATTTCACGTTTTTCGGAGAGGATCAGGGTATAAAACCGCGACCTCTCCCGTTCAACATGCATTTGGCCATGGCCATGAATTCCCTATTGTGTCTTCTTTACGGTATTTTCCCGGGGCTGTTGTACTCCCGTTTACCCTATCCCCTCGAATACGAACCTTATACCGTCGACCATATCATGTCCTCGGTCCAACTTCTGGCAGCTACGGCGGCGGCCTTTTGGCTCTTGCTGCCGCGCCTGGACCGCAAAATCGTCATCTCCCTCGACACGGATTGGGTGTACCGCAAACCCCTGGCCGTCTTGCTCTACTTAGTGGTGGGAGCTATAACGGGGCTGCGGGAAGCCTTGTACAGGTGTCTTTCTTCCGCCTATGTCAAGGTGACCCCCTATTTCGCCAATCCCTACCTGTTCATGAGCTTTCTCCGTTCCGGTCCGGGCGAGGGAGCCGGAAACGGGGAAGGGGCGGCTTACGACCCGGGCCGTTACGGCCAGCCCCTGGGAGTCAATGTATCCCTCGCCGCCGTTGTGATAGTGGCGGTGACGGTTTTCCTTCTCTGGCGGTCTACGACTCCGTAAAAGTTATATCAGCGGTCTGATATATCTCCGCGCCGTTTTAAGAGGGAGCCTGGGAAAGGCTCCTTCGCATCGTATATGGACGTCAAAGACAACAAACCTCCCCGGGGTGAAGGGAATGTGGGAGTGGGACAACAGAGTCCGCTGGGTGATGGCCGTGGTGGCCGCCGTACTCCTCTTCGGAGGGGGTATAATCTACGAGCGGTGGCGTCTGGGGCAGGAGACGGCGGTTCCGGTAGTGGAGAAAGGCGAGGAAGCGGATCTTAGAAAGGCTACGGAGGCCGGGGCGGCTCCTCGGGAAGAAAAGACCGTTAAGGTCCATGTAACCGGGGCGGTAGAGCGCCCCGGCGTGTATCAGTTGCTTGAGGATGCCCGGGTGGCCGAAGCCGTACACCTTGCCGGTCCCCTGCCGGAGGCGGATGTCCATGCTCTAAACCTCGCTGCACCTCTGATGGACGGCCAGCAGATCGTAGTGCCGCGAAAGGGAGAAGAGGGACAGAGTGTGTTCCCTTCTTCTGTGGCGGGCGGGGCGGGAAGTAAGGTGAACATAAACAGAGCCGATGTCAATGAGCTGGCTACCCTCCCCGGCATAGGTCCTACCCTGGCGCGGCGTATCGTGGAGTACCGGGAAAAGCACGGACCCTACCGTTCCGTGGAAGACATCCAGAACGTATCAGGCATCGGGCCCAAGAGATTTGAAGACATAAAGGATTTGATCACTGTCTATTGATCCGCCGGAGGGCCAAGACTTTCCCTTGACAATATGCGGGCGAGCAGGATAAACTGACGTTGTGATTCGCTGCTGGCAGGGGAAGGATTAAGAAGAATGAACTTATGGCAGGCTTTAGTCTTGGGGATTGTGCAAAGTTTGGGCGAGTTCCTACCCATCTCCAGCTCGGCCCACCTGGTCCTGGTGCGCTGGCTTTTCGGCTGGCCGGAACCCGGCTTAACCTTTGATGTGGCCCTCCATGTTGGTACGCTGGTAGCCGTTCTGGCCTACTTCTGGCGAGAGCTCATGGAAATCGTTCGGGATGGCTTAATACGGCCCCGCAGCCGGGAAGGCCGGCTGTTTTATTACCTTCTTTTGGCCTGCGTTCCCAGCGCCCTCTTCGGCGTAGCCCTGGAAGAACAGGCCCAAACGGTGTTCCGGACGCCTGTGCTGATTGCCCTGGCCCTGGCTCTCATGGGCGTTGCCCTGTGGGCGGCAGACAGGGTGGGGCCCAAAACCAGGCAGATGGAAAATATCACCATGGCAGACAGCCTTCTGGTCGGGCTTTCCCAGGCCCTGGCCATTATTCCCGGGGTTTCGCGTTCGGGCATTACCATGACGGCCGGCCTCCTTACCGGCATGAGCCGGGAGACCGCCGCCCGGTTTTCTTTTCTCCTTTCCGTGCCCATTATTGCCGGCGCCGCCGTCTGGGAATTTAGGCACCTGTCTTGGGGGGAGGTGGATGCGGCCTTCGTGGTGGGTATCGTCACCTCGGCGGTCGTGGGCTTCCTGGCCATCAAGTTCCTCTTACAGTACCTGCGCCGGGGAAGCTACCTCCTCTTCGCCTGGTACCGCCTGGCCCTCGCGGCCCTGGTAATATTGGTAGAGGTATGGCGCGGCTAAGCCAGTTGCAGGGGGAGTTGGGAGCGTGATAAAATACAGCGGGGAGGTGAGGAGTAAGTGGCCAACACCAAGTCGGCAAAAAAGCGCATAGAAATTACGCGTAAGCGCACTATGCGCAATAAAGCCATCAAGTCCAAGGTAAAAACGGCCATCAAGAAGTTCGAGGTGGCCTTAGCCGGCGGAGAACTGGAGCAGGCCAGGGAAAAGCTGGTCGAGGCCATTAAAACCCTGGATAAGGCGGTAACCAAAGGTGTTTTACATCCCAATACGGCGGCCAGAAAGAAGTCCCGCTTGCAATTGCGGTTCAACCGCCGGGCTGCCGGCTAAGAAATTTATGGCATTCGAGAGTATTCCCCCCTTTCTCCTGCCATACTAAATACCGGGGTAGAAAGGGGGGATTTAATTTGCCGGAAAAAGAGAAGAAGAAAGGTAGGCAAGGCCCCGGCCCTGCGACAGGCCCCGCACCGGGGCCCACGGACGTCGAACTGGGGCCGGAAGTTACCCCCGGGCCGGTGTTTCCCGGGCGGGGAGCCCGGGAGGGCCGGGAAAAGGAACGCGGGAATTAAGAACCGGGGAAACGGGGCTACCCCTCCCGTTTCCCCCTTTTTACGGCGGCCCAAATGGCCCGTTCGAGGAGGAAAGGCGGAGGGCCGGCACCGGTTTTAAGGTCGACATCGGTTTGGAGGAAGAGCTCCAAAACTTCCGCCGCCCCTTCCCGGGAAAACCGGGCCGCCTGCCTGGCTACCTTGCGGGCCACAAAGGGGGGCAAGCGAAGGATGGAGGGGAGGTCTGGTGATTCCAGTCCGGTCAAATGGGCCTGCAGGATCAGCCGGAACTGGCGAACCATCATTCCCAGAATACCTAGGGGAGATTCCCCTTGGGCCAGAAGGCGGCGGCAGAGGCCTATGGCCACTTCGGCCCGGCCGCTGCCCAGGGCGTCTACCATTTGAAAAATGGCATCGGAGGCCAGGGCGGAAGGTACCAGGGCCTGAACCTCCTTCAAGGTTATAGGCTTTCCGGGAGGGAGATATAGGTCCACCTTGGCAAGCTCTAATACCCCCTGCTGGAGGTTGCCGGCAGCCTGCGCCAGGGCCATGGCCGCGGGTCCTTCCATTCTACGGCCCATCCTTTGGGCTTCCTGGGCCAACCACCGCGCCAGGGCTCCCGGCTTCAAAGGCTCAAACTCCACACAACGGCCTACCTTCTGGAGCAACCGGAAGGCCTTCCCCCGCTTATCTATATTTCCGGTAGCCGTTAGGACCAGGCAGGCCGCCGGGGAAGGGTTTTCTAAGTAACCGACGAGGGCATCAATCTCCAGCCGCGCGTTCTTAACGAGAATTAATCGCCTAGGACTTAAGACCGGGGGCGTGCCCGCCAGTACCAAAAGGCTTTCGGGAGCAAGATCGTCGCCGGCGAACTCCTGGTAATCGAAGGGCTCTGCTTCCGGGGATAAGAGGGATTCTTTAATAGCTTGGACGGCTTGGGCCACCAAATATTTTTCCTCGCCGTACAGTAAATATACGGGTGCCACATGGCCCGCGGATAATTCCTGCAGGAGTTCCGGCCAGGTCATTCTCGTCCCCTCTCCCTTGGTATAGCGTCTGCTAGAGGCTCGCCGGTGGCCATGGCTTTTCCACTGGTAAGGGAGGCCCCTTCGCTTCTACGCCCGGGTACACCGCCGGAAGGGGCTTCGGACTTTTTTTCCAAGGGTATGGTTATGTTTATACTGGTACCCTTACCGGGTGCCGTAATGACTTTCATATTTCCCTTTAAGAGTTGCACCCTTTCTTGCATACCTAAGAGGCCGTAACCTCCGCCTTCCGGGCGCTTTTGAAGGGCCGCCGGATCAAAACCCTTGCCTTCGTCCCGTATACTGATACTTATTCTGTTGGGTAGCATTTCCATTTTAACTAAAGCCCTTGCAACCCCGGCATGCTTCCGGATATTGTTCACGGCCTCTTGAATTATCCGGAAAAGGGCTACTTCCAGGGTACGGTCCAGGCGGCGTTCCCGGCCGAAAAACAAGAAGTCGACCTCCAGCCCGTGCTGTTCCTTATAAGTTGTGAAATACCTCTCCAGGGCAGGGACCAGCCCGATGTCGTCCAGCACCATGGGCCTGAGGTCGAAAATGATCTTGCGCATATCCTGCAGGCAAAGGCTGGCGATATTTTGTAGGGCGTGGAGTTCTTCCCGGATCTGCCCGGAATTCCGGTTCAAGAGCTCCAGGCAGTATTCGGCCTGCAGGGCAATGTGGGCCAGGGATTGGGCCGGCCCGTCGTGGATCTCCCGGGCCACTCTCTTGCGCTCTTCCTCCTGGGCCCAAATAATACTGAAAACCAGTTGCTGGGTTTGCTGCAGCTCATCCAGCTTCAGGCTTAGACCCTGCAGCTCGCCGGTGAGATAACTGAGGATAACCTTCACTTGGGAGGCAAGCTGTTCGGCCTTTTGAACGGTCAGTTGCAATCGTTGGCTGCTCCTCTCCAGGTGATTACGCCGGTACTGCAGCATCTTCTCCTTATCCCTAAGCTTAATCAATTCTATCTGCAACTGATATGCCGCATCGTAGGCTTCTTTTATATCCTGTTCCTTATATCGATAAAAATCCTTGCTAACTTCCGCCAGGCGGAGCCGGGCCTTCTTTTCGGCCCTTTCAAGGTGGTCTACTTCCTCGATGACCGCCTGTAAGGATTTCTTTACCTCTTCCAGTTCCCTGCTAACCTGTCTCGCTTCCGCCTGGGCGTTTTCGGCAATCTCCTGGATTTGATACCGGCTGCGCTCGAGGGCTTCTACGGTTTCCTTCAGGATGCGATCGAGCATGCTGGCCTCCAGCACCGCCCTCACCCCGTACTCCTTGTTCTCCCTGCCGGGTTCCCCTTTGAACGCCCTGGTGACTAACGTTACCGGGCTTCCCCTAAAGTATAACCTTACTCACGACCCTCTCCAATCCCCTGCAGGTTGATAACCTTACCTTCCAGACGAAGGAAAGCCATATATACCCGTACTCCGGGACAGCGTTCTCTGATAATCTCGGCTGCCACCTCCTTGTCCTACCGTTGGCGGGCCGGTTGCTCTTCTAGAGGTACGTTGCCTAATCCGTAAGCGCCGTAGTCCGCCAGCCCCTTCTGCCGCAACCACTCGGCAACAGCTTCCTGTATACGGAAGTCCATGCAAGTTAATACACATGCCTGGTAGTTAAGCATTACAGCACCTCTTTCTTCGTCGGGGTTAATCGAGGGCCCTCGCGGTGCACATTTGCCGTCCGCCGTATTCTAATTCGTAAGACTTCAGGCGGCTGATATTACCGCCCTTAAACAGGGGGCCGGAGGAGGGCCGCGGTTTTACTTTTCCGGTACTCACGGGAGAGGCGGGTCGTGATGGGACCCGGCTCGCCGGTCCCGATAGGACGGCCGTCTACGTAAGTCAAAGGCATAATCTCCATAAGGCTGTTGGTTAAGAAAGCTTCCTCGCCGTCAAAGAGTTCTCCGGGGGATAGAGGCTTTTCTTCTACCTTCAAGCCTAGCCGCAAGGCGAGCCTTAAAACCCGGTTGCGTACCAACCCTGGTAAAGGGCCGCTGGACAGATCAGGGGTGAAAAGGATACCCTGTCTAACTATAAACACGTTGGTACGGCTGCCTTCGGCCAGGAAACCGTCGAGATTAAGTAAAAGGGCCTCCTGGGCCCCTAGGCTGCGGGCTTCGTTCCAGGCCAGAAGATATTCCAGGTAATTCATAGTTTTAAGGAAGGAGAGGGGAGAATGGTGGTTTTTTCTAATTTTAGAGATACAGGCCGCATAACCGCGGCGGTAATCTTCTAAAGAATACGGGAGGCCGGTTTGGGCGGTAACTAATACGTGGTAGCCGGTGCTTCCCAGGAGCAGATTAAGTCGGACCCGCCCCAAGGCCACACGGTTGGCTGAGAGGGTAGTCTTAACAGCCTGTTCCAGGAGATTTGGGTCAGGGGTTTGCCAGCCCAAAAGCTCACTACCGGAAAGCAGCCGCTTAAGGTGTTCCTCAAGGAAAAGGGGTATCCCGTTTTCTACGCGAATGGTTTCAAACAAGCCCGCTCCGTAAAGGAAACCAGGTTCGGCGGGGTTTATATCGATATCCTCAACGATTTTCAGGATACCGTCAAAATAAAGGAAGTTGGGCATTAAAGCTTCCCTCTTCAAGCAATTGGCATTTATAGCCCCAGCGCCTTAAGGAGACCATGGGCCTTATCGAGGGTTTCTTGATATTCCCTCAGGGGATCAGAATCCGCCGTTACCGCCCCTCCCGTCTGAAAGTATGCCCTTTCTCCTGTAAGAAGGAAGGTGCGGATGAGTATGTTCCAATCCGCCTCTCCATCAAATCCTACATACCCTAGAGACCCTGTATATGCGCTCCGGCGTACCGGCTCTAGCTCTTCTATAATCTCCATGGCTCGTACCTTGGGTGCTCCGGTTATAGACCCACCAGGGAAAGTAGCTCGCCATAAGTCTACCATATCTTTATCTTTGCGCAAAACGCCGGTTATGGTACTTACCAGATGAAAGACGCTGGCGTATTCTTCCAGCACAAAGAGTTCGGGTACCTTTACCGAGCCTACTTCGCAAACCCTACCCAGGTCGTTGCGCTCAAGATCTATTATCATAACCAACTCTGCACGGTCTTTTTCGCTCTCCCACAGCTCCTTGCGCAAGGCTTGGTCTTCGTCAGGTGTACGACCCCGGGGCCTGGTACCTTTGATAGGCCTGGTTTCTACTTGGCCTTGGCTTACCCGCAAGAATCTCTCTGGAGAAGAGCTTACAATAACCCCTTCTTCTAGGGGCAAATAAGCAGAGAAGGGTGCGGGGTTATACTTGCGGAGACGGAGGTATAATTCCCAGGGGTGAAAGGAGAGCCTCGTCTCAAATCGCTGGGATAGGTTTACTTCAAAGATGTCCCCGGCGGCTATATAGTCCTTGGCGCGTTCCACAGCCCGGCAATACGTTTCCCGGGTAAAGAGGGAAGAAACATCATCTCTCTCATTGTTTTTTCTCGTATTCAGGGTAGGCAAAGGACGGACTCTTGACAGCCGCTCCTTTACTTCCTCCAGACGGGTACGGGCTAACTGGTAAGCCGCACTACCGGAGGCGGGAAAACCGTGTGTTACCACATACACCTTTCCCTCCTGGTGATCGATACCAACTACTGTGCCATGAAAGGCCAAGTAAGTTTCCGGGAAGGGCAGATCGTCCTTGGCCCACTGGGGTAAGCGTTCAACGTAGCGGCCCAAATCATAGGCCAGGTAACCCACGGCTCCTCCCATAAAGGGTAGCGGTTGGGGTTGGCCAAGGGGCTGCCGATATCTTAAGAGGAGGCGGCGTATTGCGTTCCATGGGTTATCCAGGACGGGAACCTTTCCTTTACCTTTTTCTTCTATTATGGCCTGAAATCCCTTAGTCTTGAGGATTAGAAAGGGATCCCACCCTAGAAAAGAGTAGCGTCCCAAACGGGGATGATGTAAAGTACTTTCCAGAAGAAAGCTACCAGGGCGGCCGCCGGTTAAAGTTATATATAAGGCCGCCGGGTCAGGTGGGGCCTTGACTTCCGTGACCAAGAAAGACGCAGCTGAATTCGTCATACTTATCACCATAAATTCTTATAGCACAAGTCTGCGATAAAGGCTAGACTGGGCACTTCTCCGGAAATTGCGGGAAAATGAAGGTTAAAGATCAATTTATGTCTTAAAATCTTACATCAGACGGTTTCCAGATAGTTCCAGGGAAGGCCTACCGGTACGCTGCTGGGGCTGGCCGGGCAATACCGCCGACATGGCGGTAATCGAGCAAGTCAAAAAGGACCTGGTGGGCTGGCAACTGGGCCGGGTCATCACCGTTGTTGACCGCGGAGAGACGGAACGTTAAAGGGCCGATCCGTTCTTCGATATGCCCTTTACCACCCAGAACTTTTGTTTCTATTCCGGCATTAACCTGTACCACGGTGGATGTTCCCTGCGGCACAAGGTTGTTAACCAGTTCCCGGCCGGGGAACCTGGCTTTCCGGGTTAAAAAGGCTACCATCTTCTCCCAGGTAGCAGGCGACTGCGGGCATAGTCTTTTTTAACCTCAGTTATAACACATTCCACCACTTCTCCGGGGAGGGCGTAGGGCACAAATACAACCTGGCCGCTGTTTGTGCGTCTTACTCCTTCTCCCCGGTGGGAAGAGCCTGTAATGGTTAATGTGATTTTCTGTCCCATTAGTGGTCCTATAACCATAGCCTGAAAACGGTGAATAGCAAAATGGCCCTCAATGGCCTTGGTGGAAATCTACCTTAAAATAATTCTACCATATTGCCGTCTAAATATAAAAAGGCTAAGTGTACCTCAAGATGTGGGTGGCGTTCCTTTAGGATCTGGGCGGCCTCCTGCATATCCTGGTACTGTAGCTTGAGCTGCTCGGCTACAGGTAATTCTCCCAGACCATAAGCGCCGCAGTCTTCATGGTGGATGATATAAACTTCTTTAATTTGGTGGAGCTTTATGGAAGTTTCTATCAGGAACAATTTGCCTCCTTGCAGGAAGTTGCGGCTGGCGCCAGGGAGGGCTATATAGTCGTAGTTGCCTTGCAAGCCCTTTTCTTGGAGCCATCTAGCTATGGGGTATTGGATGCGGAAGTCCATACAAGTTAAAACGCAAGCCTGGCACTGAACCATATTTGACCTAGCACCTCCCGGGAATTAATTATAAACCTTGGCTCCCACATTTGCTATAGTCAGGACGTAGCTGGAAAGATGATTTTTCTGCAGGTAAGAGGGCCGTCTCCCACATCTGCTATATTGAGGTCGTAGCCACTGGGACTGCTGGACCCGACAAAAAAACACGGGACTGACAGATTTCCACCTTGCCCGGCCTGCCGCAGATACTGCCGGGCCCCACAGTGACCACCACGACGGGTTCGCGAACCTCGCCTGGTCTGGGCAGCCCCGAAAACACCCTGCTGCACTTTTACCACAAAGCTAAGGTAGCACTACCAATTCCTTTCCGCCCAGCATGCTTTCAACCTCGATACGCTTACCGTTGCTAAGGCAGGTTATGGCTCCCTGGAGATCGGTGCGCAAGACAGGCACCCCTCTTTTCTGCCAATAATCCAGCACTTCGGGTGCCGGGTGTCCGAAGTTGTTCCTTACGCCTACCGAAATGACGGCCACTTGAGGATCTACTTGTTCCAAGAACCCTTCGTGGAGGCCGTTCCGGCTGCCGTGGTGGGGAACTTGAAAGATTGTGCTGGCCGGAACGATCCCGCAGCCCGCCAGGTCGGCCATAGCGTCGGCCTCGATATCGCCGGCGAATAAGAAGGCTGTGCGGCCGTACTGAAGGTGGATTACCAGGGAACGGTTGTTGTCGCCGAAAGGGGCCTTAGACCCGGGGACGGGGTGAAGAAACCGGAAGCGGACGGATGGATCCAACCGCAGGGTATCCCCGCGGCCGGCTTCCTGCCAGGGGATTTCCCTGGCCCTTAGCCGGTTTAAGAAAGGTTCATACGCCTGTTGGAAAGTGCCTTCTAGAGGCGGCACTACCACCAGGGTTACGGGTATTTCCTCCACCACGGCCAGGAGACCCCCCAAGTGGTCCGCATCGGGATGGGTGCTGATCACCACGTCTAGGGCTTTGATCCCCTGCCGGCGCAGGAAAGGCACCACCACTTTACGCCCGATTTCCTCTCCCATATCTTCGCCGGGCCTGCCGCCACCGTCTATTAATACGTGCTTACCCCCGGGAGTGGCGATAAAAACAGCATCCCCCTGTCCTACGTCTAAGAAGGTTACTCGGAGGTCCCGGGGCGGGGAATTGAGGAAGAATATTAGGGCTAGGGTACAGGTTGCCAGGAGCAGGAAAAGGGGCCCGCGGAGCCGGCCTGCCAGGTACCTGGACCGCCACCACAGAAAGCGAGGGTGATCCCACCGCAGGTATGCTTCCCGCAGGAGGATGAGGGCCGCATAATACGCGGCCATGAGACCCCAGGAGGGGGTGGCCACGGTTAGGGATACGCCGGGGATGTTTCCCAGCAGGGATAGGGACCCCAGAAGTACCCGGAGTAAGGGTTCCAAGCCCGCCGTCAGTACCGCGGCCAAGGGCGCGGAGAACTGGGCCAGTATAAAGGCGGCAAGGCCGATAATTACGATGAGACCGACGGGAACGAGGGCGATGAGGTTGGCCGGAAGGCTCAAAAGGGGAAAGATATTAAAATAATAGGCTATCAGAGGCCAGACGGCCAGTTGGGCTGCCAGGGGAACGATCAAGTACTGCCTACCGGGTAAAGGGGAGAAAAGGCCGTCGAGGAGGGGATACAGGTAGACGATGCCCCAGGTTGCCAGAAAGGAGAGTTGAAATCCGGGATCGTAGAGAGATCGGGGCCGCCACAATAGGATAAGCAAGGCGGCCAGGGCGAGGGAAGTATAAAAGGAGGCCCGCTCCCGCTTCCAGTAGGCCAGGAGACCGAAACTGCCCATAATGGCGGCCCTGGTAACCGAGGGTGTAAAGCCCACTACGGCGGCATAAGATATAAGGCCGGCCGTACCCAGGCCTACTGCCGCGGGCAGGGGAACACCCAGGAGGCCGGCCAGGGACATGATGAAGAGCAGGACAAAGCCGGCATGCAGGCCGCTTACGGCAAACAGGTGGAACACTCCCAAGTGTCGAAAGGTATCGGCGACCTCTGCCTCCAGGTACTCCCGGTCGCCGAAGATAAGGGCCTGGAGGAGCCCGGCCTCGCGGGGGGGCAGGGTGGTTTGGAACACCTGCCGGGCATTGTCCTTGGCTGCCAGAGCTAGGCGCACCAAAGGATTTCCACCTTCCCGGCCCATTTTCATCACGGCGTCCGGCCGGTTTATGAACATTTGGTTATAAATATAATTCCTGGCCAGATATGCGCGGTAATCCAGCTCGCCGGGGTTTCGGGCTAAAGGAGGGGCTACCAGCTGGCCGTGGACACGGAGGACGTCGCCGTAGCGGTAAAGAGGCTGCTCGCCGGAGTTTCCGGGAGAGGTGTAGAGGACCACCTGTACCCGCTCGTTTACTTTTTTCTGATAAGCGTCCTGGCGGATTTCCCGGGCCGCCAGAGTATACACGATTCGTCCGGGATAAACTTGGGGGTCTTTCACCACTACGCCGGTGAGGTCTAGAAAGGTGTTGCGGTCCTGGGCCAGGCTGCTTTGGCGGTGGTAGGTATCCCAGGTGCCGACCAGGAGCCCCAGAAATAAAAAGCCTGCCAGGAAGAAGCCCCATCCTTCGGCCCTGGGGGGAGGTTTGCGCAAAAGATAAGCCAGTCCCCAGCAGGCAACGGCCAGGGCCCCGGTCCACCAGGGCTTCAGGGGGACGACCGGTACCAGGAGCAATCCGGCTACATAGGCCAGGGCGATCATCGTGGGGAAGTTGGCCGGCATACCATAAATTTCGCCAGAAATTGTCTATTTCCTCCCGCCGGTGGCCGGTAAAGCTTTGGGATGCCCGTCTTCCGGTGGGACGTCACCCGGTCTGAACAATGTTGAGGAAGTGATGGAGGATTCTCGCCGTTATACCCCATACGGTGCGGCCGTGGATGTCGTAGAACAGCTCCGGCCAGACGGCCGGGCGCCAGGGATAATTCCGTCCCTGGGGAATTCTATGGAAGGGGAAGGTTTCCGGAGGGTGGACCCGGAAGGTTATTTCATGGTATTGGGGTACAAGGGTCAAAAGAAAAGGGAGTTCGGCGACAAAAACCTCTTCTACTTCTGCCGGGTTGGGGCGGATGGCTTCGGGTTTCCGTAAGAAGCCGGCAAAGGGATAAATAATCTGGCCGAAGGGGGAAACCAAGACATCTAGGCTTCCCCAAACTTCCAAATCGGCAGGGTCGAGGCCCAGCTCTTCACAGGTTTCCCTCACCGCCGTATCTTCTTCGCAGGCATCGGCGGGGCTAACGTGTCCTCCGGGGAAACATATTTCTCCGGGTTGGGTTAACAGTTTGGGGGACCGGACGGTAAAAAGGACGGAGCAGGAACCCTCCTTAGGGGTCAATAAGGGGATGAACACGGCAGAAGTACGGTACCGCCCGGCGTCCAGGAGCCCCCTCCGGTGTCGTCCGATTTTTTCCTTTACACTTTCTAGTACTACAGCGTCAACTGCCTCTAGACAATGTTGCGCGTTTATGTTAGAATCCTTATAGGGCGTTTCGGGGCTATAGCCTGGGGC
>LDZR01000624.1_pt1 | contig 33116 bp, 28 predicted proteins | sample 615371 | NCBI WGS metagenome assembly LDZR01 (sample SAMN03408294, study PRJNA278302) | terrestrial metagenome | isolation source: oil reservoir sample K2 | place: USA: Alaska, North Slope, Kuparuk formation | collected 2013
GAATGCTATCTGTTTGTTCAGAGTAACATCCTGCCCATCCACGTGGTAAATATTGATCTGCCCCTGGGAAAACACATAAACACTTCCTCCCCTGGTGAATGCAAATGAACCGTTAACTCTATCAAGATAGTTTGAAAAATCCGAGAGCGCGTATATACTCACCATTCCGGTATTATCTGCTGCGCACAAAAAGTCATCAACAGAAATTCTTGCAACTCCAGGAAAAGGAAATTGCTGATAATCCAGCGTTTTACTGCTTAATTTTAGTAGATAATTCCCTGCAACAGTATAAAAATAATCGCCATTAAAAGAAGCAGAAAGTGGGTAGGCTTGAAAAATGTTCTGGCATTCTTTAGAAAAGGTAGTTCCATTGTATCTTGTAAATGTACAAGGATAGTGACCAACTGTGATCAGGTATCTGTTTTCAGCCCCTATATCAAGCAGAGTTTCTGAAACCTGTATTTCCTGAAAATTATCGAGTCTGTCTTCATTCCAGTGGAATACATAGATTTTTTCATTTGAAAACACAAATACTCTCCTGATATCACGAACAATTGTGAATGGCTGGGAAAAACCGCTGTGTTTTCCATCGATAGATCTTGCGTTTATGACATAACTGTACTCTTCGCCTTCTTCAACATATGTGTCAACAAAATTTGTTTCCGAAAGATCATCGGTATTCATTTTAACCCACAGATTTCCTTCTTTTCTGTATATGTCGTAGTAATCTGCCCCATAAACCGCTTCCCATTGTATACTTATTCCTTCATCAAGATTTACGGCGGTCGCATTTGAAACTGCTTCCAGATCATTGCTCAAAATCTCTATTGTAACTGATCCAAAGTTATCTATCTCTATCTGAAAAACATTCGTTCTCCCTGGCTGAAGTTCTAATCCATAAGCTCCACTTGAAGGGCAAACCATGATCAAGTTGTCAAGAGAATAGAGCTCTATTCTCAGATTCCATACTGCACTGAGTAGCCCGCTAAAATTAAAGAATGCTGCATTGTTGATCACTGTAGATTGTTCTTCTATTTTCTCCTCGTTACATGAAAGTTCTATATTAATTCGATCAATCTGATCAGAATTAACAGAAATCACAAGCTCCAAATCCGCCTTATTCAACTCTAAGCTAATCGAAGTGCTTGTCGTCTGACCAGCAACAACAGTTACCTGTTTATGTGCAGAATACAAAGCATATCCATGGCTGTCGAGCAAATTTACCTCAATATTCCAGAAACCCGTTTCAAGTCCTTCAAAACCGATCTCTGACTGACCGGGAAAATTGAAAAACTGTTGAATCGTCCTGGAGTCGTTTTGAAGAATTATCAGTCCTTGAACAGCTGTTGAATCAGGAATTACTTTCTCACTGAGGATTTTTACAACCAGAGATCCTTTTGAACTGTCAAGTTTTAAACAACCACACAGCAGCAAAAAGGCCGAAAAAAGTAGCGCCCATTTTTTCATACAAATACACCCCCACTCAAGATTGAGATATTTGTGAAAAAATGGCAAATGGTTGTTCTTTCCTTTTGGCAGTATAAAGAGCCATGTCTGCATTTCTCAAAACAGTTTCAAAGTTATCGCCATCTGCCGGATAAACCGCTATTCCAAGATTGGCAGAAATTGTAAAAATCTTATTCTGAAGCACGATTGGTTTTTGAATAAATTCAAGCAGGCGCCTGGAGAACTCTATGGCTCCTTCTACTGAGACATCATAAAGAACAAAAACAAACTCATCTCCACCAAATCTGGCAACCATATCTCCTCGCCTGATTTCTTTTTTCAATCGGTTGCCCAGAATTTTCAGTAGATCATCCCCAACAGGATGGCCAAATGTGTCGTTTACATCTTTGAATTTATAAAGGTCCATATATATAACACATACTGGTTTGTTTTCCCGACTCGCAATGGCGAAAGTTTTTTCAACGTATTCTTCAAGCATTCTTCTGTTTGGCAAATCTGTAAGTGGATCATGGTATGAAAGATATTCCATCAACTGTTTTTGAATTTTCAATTCTTCCTCCAGTCTCATTCGCTCGAACAATACACCAACATGGCCCGCAAAAAGTTCTGCTATGTTTACAGCTTCCTCATTAAAAGCGTTCTCGTTTTCAAAGTTATCGAGATTCAAAAATGCAACAACTTCATCTTTTGCAATGATGGGAATAGATAGCAAAGATTTTATCTTAGCAACTTTATCAACTGAGTAGAGGAATTCCTTTCTCACCTCATCTAAGTTCTGGGTATTGATCTGGTGCAGATCTTTTATTATTCTGATTCTTCCATCAATTTGCTGCGCCAGTTCATGGGGTTTGAAAAACATCTTACCAGCTATTTTTGGATCGTATCCAGCAACATGCGTTAGAACAAAAACATCGTTTTTCTTCATCAGCAAACTTCCAGCCTGGGCACCAGGAACAAGCTCAACAGCCTTTTCCAGAAGAAACTGATAACTATCTTCCACCTGACCGCTCAAGACGATTTTCGTGAAATTAAGTATAGCTTCCTGACAAAGTGTCCTCCTGTGGAGTTTCTCATGATACCTTTTCTCTAAGTTTAATTTTCTCCATCGGGCCACAAAAGCAAAAATGAAAGTTGAGCATAACGCTATTAAAGCGGATGTCAAAATCTCAAGAGAAGAAATCAATGGGCCACTGTATTCGTACGATGCACCATTGATCTGTATATCATCAAAACCGAGAGAGTTTATAAACTGCTGCGCATTCAGGATCACTCGCGCGAGTTTTCCCGAAACGTAAGCGGAAAGATCCTTTTTGCAAATTTTGAAACTTAGCCTGAAATTTCCATTTACAATATCCACAGTAAAAATTTCTAAAGAATTGAGGTATTCCTGTTCAACTTCCTCGATATATACCCTGATCACATTTGGATATTTATCAATTATCTCCTGTAGTTTTTGCTTCAAGAAAACCTCATCTTCCTGGATTACTGCTCTGTACACATTATCATCGCGAAAGAAGTTTTCATGCACCGTCATTCCAACAAATTCAACAGCTCCCTTCAGAGTTTTTTCCGCCTGTATAATCCTTTGACGAGCTTTTGTGCTATTTGAAAGATAAAAAATGTACAGACTGAGCAGGAAAATACAGAGGGCTATTAGAAAAATCAAAAGTTTATTCAATTTACTCAACAAAGTCTCCCCCACATTTTGCTTTTCCTTTTAATAATAACACAAATTTAAAACAATAGCGTGATTTTTTGTGATATACTGAAAGTGCGTATTACTAACAATTCTGGGGGTGAAACTGTGAAGATTCTTTTCAAGGGAGCACACGTTTTTCCAATAAGCAAAAAGCCTTTCACTGGCGATGTACTGGTAGAAAATGGCAAAATCAGGCAAATTGGCGAGAAGATCAAACCCGGCAAAGGTACAGAGATTTTTGATGTATCGGGAAAATATCTTTTCCCGGGTTTTATCGATGCCCATTGCCATATTGGGTTGTATCCAGAGGGCCTTGGGGCAACGGAGAGCGAAGGTAACGAAATGACTGATCCAGTGACAGCACATTTGCAAGCTCTTGATGCTTTTTATCCAGACGATGTGGCTATAAGTAAAGCTCTATCTGGAGGTGTTACAACTGTTTTCGTAGTTATGGGAAGTGCCAACCCGGTCGGTGGGCAGGGATTCATAGCAAAATTCAACGGAAAAACGGCTGCTGAGATGTGTATCAAAAATCCCGCGGGTGTTAAAATGGCTTTCGGAGAAAATCCCAAACGTGTATATTCAGAGAAAAAAATTATGCCAAACACTCGAATGGGTACCGCGTCGGTTATCAGATCATTTCTTATGAAATCCCAGGATTATATGAAAAAGAAAGAGTCAATTTTGAAAGAAGGCAAAGAATTTACCGAGAGAGATCCAAAATACGAAGTGGGTGAAAAATTACTCAAAAGAGAACTTCCTGCAAGAATGCACGCTCATAGAGCAGATGATATATTGACTGCTATTAGAATAGCGGAAGAATTCAACCTGAGCTTCGTAATTGAACATTGTACTGAAGGATACAAAATAGCGGATATACTGGCATCAAAAAAGGTACCCGTTGTCGCTGGTCCTTTGCTTACTTTTGCAACCAAACTTGAACTCAGAGATATGACAATGGGAGCTTTAAAAATTTTATCAGAAAAAGGTGTTTTAACTGCTCTGATGTGCGATCATCCTGTCATACCACTTGAACATGCGACTGTCCAGGCTGCAGCGGCAATGAGATATGGTGTTAAAGAAGAAGAGTTACTGAAAATGTTAACAATAAATCCTGCCACAATTCTTGGTTTATCAGAAAAGGTAGGCTCTCTCGAACCAGGAAAGGACGCTGACATAGTTATATGGTCAGGGCATCCTTTCGATATGAAATCCGTTGTGGAAAAAGTTTTTATAGAGGGTAATATGGTTTACAGTAAATGAAAGGCGGTTCATCCGCCTTTCAATGCACCTATCGCCAGAGATATTATATTGAAGACAGATTCATCCTGAGGCAAGCACATAATCAGAGTTTTTCTCCTCATTCCAACTGTGGGAGATGTGAGGAGGCATCTTTTTTCCCTGGCAAGCATTTCGCAAACTAATGTTTCAAGTGTGTACACTCTCTGATCGCATATACGCTTCAATGCTATGCTTGAAGTCGCTCCTTCTCTTGTATCAACACCACCAAAAACAAGTAAAAGATCGTTTTCTTTTTCAGCATAATTGAAAATCATCTCGGTTATTTCATCGACATCATTCGAAACGAAAACACATCTCAAATTGAACTCTGACAATCTGAAAAAATTTCTCACTTGCTTGACAAATTCCTCCGAAATATTAACAAATATACAAGTTATTTTCATCTAAAACTCCCTCTCACTTCCAAGGATTGAACTCGCCTTCAAGATACTTTCCTATCCAGTATGCAGCTTTTTTTCCCGCTCCCATGGCCTCTATAACCGTAGCGGCGCCAGTAACAATGTCACCACCTGCAAAGACTTTTTTCAGAGTTGTCGCGCCTGTTTGTTCGTCCGCAACAATATAACCCCATTTATTTATTGATAATCCTTTAAACTGATTCAGCAGAAACCTGTTTGCGTCCGTACCGATAGCTTCAACAACTGTGTCCGCTTCAATGACAAAATCACTATCCTCTATGGGTATAGGTTTTCTTCTGCCAGTTTTATCTGGTTCCCCAAGCTCCATCGTTATGCATCTCACACCAATCAAAGTACCTTTTTCATCACCGAGATACTCAATTGGTTGCGTAAGCCATCGGAAATGTACACCTTCTTCAACAGCATGGAAATACTCTTCTTTTCGAGCAGGCATTTCCTGCTCTGTTCTTCTATAAATAACTGTTACCTCTTGTGCGCCAAGCCTCAGGGCACTCCTTGCCGCATCCATAGCGACATTTCCTCCTCCGACCACAACTACTTTCTTTCCCTTTCTTATCGGCGTGTCAAATTCTGGAAAGAGATAAGCTTTCATCAAATTTACTCTTGTAAGAAATTCATTTGCAGAATAAACACCATTCAAATTGGTTCCCGGGATATTCATGAATTTCGGTGTACCGGCACCAACTCCAATAAAGATGGCATCGTAATTTTGCAGCAACTCTTCAACAGTTACTGCTCTGCCCACAGGTGTATTTACCAAAATTCTAACGGAGAGGGATTTAATGTAAGCAATCTCTCTGTCAACTATGGATTTTGGCAACCTGAATTCCGGTATACCATAAACAAGGACACCACCTGGTTTATGAAGTGCTTCGAATACATCAACCACATAACCCTGCTTTGCAAGATCGGCAGCCGCTGTTAATCCGGCAGGTCCAGAGCCAATCACAGCCACTTTTTTATTTTTATTTTCGGGCAATTCGATTTGATTGTCTTTAACATTAACAGCTTCCCAGTCTGCGACAAATCTTTCCAGCCTACCTATGGCAACAGGCTCAGAACCAGGTATTTTCCCAACAACACACTTTGCTTCACATTGAGTTTCCTGTGGGCATACCCTTCCACAAACAGCCGGAAGGTTATTGTAATATTTGAGAATTTTTACCGCTTCATAAAATCTATTTTCTTTAATCTTTTTTATAAAACCGGGAATATCTATCCCAACAGGACAACCGCTTACACATGGGTGATGAACGCACTGCAAACATCTTTTAGCTTCTTCCATTGCTTCACGCTCTGAATAACCAAGAGCAACTTCAAAAAAATTGTGGATTCGTTCCTGAGGTTCCTGCTCTTTCATACGCACTTTCTTTGCTGGAGGCTTTAAAGCCATGAAAGATCACCCACTTGTTCTTTGAATTTTCCAAAACTTATTTCCTCTTCGTCTCTGTACTGACTCAAACGCTTAAGTAGCTCATCCCAATCAACCTTTTCCCCGTCAAATTCTGGACCATCAACACACGCAAATTTCATTTTTCCATCAACAGTTACTCTGCATGCCCCACACATACCGGTGCCATCTATCATAATAGGATTGAGTGAAACCCAGATCTTTTCTATTCCAAGCTCTTTTGCCTTGATGCTACAGAATTTCATCATAATTGTAGGTCCAACAGCCCATGCAATATTTATTTTCGTATTTTTCATAACCAGATCCATGCCATCAGTTACAACACCTTTAATTCCCATAGAACCATCATCAGTCGTAATTATCAATTCATCGCAGAGATTTTCAAATTCTTCGAGCATGATTACGTAATCTTTATTCCGCCCACCAAGAATTACATGTAATCTGTTGTTGAATCTTTTCAACTCCTTTGCAATTGGCAGTAATGTGGCTATGCCAACACCTCCGCCAATCAACATCACATCTCCAAAATAATCTATTTCACTTGGATTCCCAAGTGGTCCAGCTATATCAGATAGATGCTGCCCTTCTTCCATCATACACAGCTCGTACGTTGTTTTTCCTACCGCGCGCACTACCATTCTAAAGCTATTTTCATAAGTATCTGCTATTGTCAATGGTATTCGCTCACCTTTTTCCCTTATCCTTACCACAACAAATTGACCTGGTTTTGCTCTTTTTGCAATCTCTTCATTTTTTATGATGAAATCATAAACCTGCGGGGCAAGTTTTGTCTTCTTCAGAATTTCGTTGCTCAAAGGGTCACCTCCTCTAAACGTTGTATTTATTTTCTGTCATTGACATTTAACAACTTTGGCGTTAGTATTATTTCTGGACAGCGACCCCCCTATCCCCCCTTGGATGGAACCAAGCTGCCTGAGGAGCCTGTTCTTACAGGCTCCTCTTATTTTGGTATATATAAACTCAGATCTGCTTCTAAATTGCTTATCTTTGCATCTTTCCAGGTAACTATCTTTGTTGGATGGTATCTTGTGCCAACGCCGTAAACAAGGAAAGAAACCAGACCAGGTTTTCCAATAACAATTGTACAATCTCTTGGAATTTCCAGCGAATATTCCGTTTGAACAGCGGGAGATTTGAAATAATAAAATTTGTAAGGAGCCAGACCCGGTTTTAATTCCCTTGAAAAATAAATTGTTTCGTTTTTTCTGAATGTCACCCATACATTTTCCTGACCCATAACGAACAACCTTATGTAACCTGTAGTTGGATCGTCGTAAATCTCTTCAACGATTCGCTCTAAGTCAACGGTGGTGTTCGACAAAAAACCGGAGATTGAAATAAGTTTATCCATCGTAGAGTTGGGTCCAATAAAATTTTCCAACCTGTTTATTCTTTCATTCAAGGTAGTTATCTTTTTCTCAAGTGAAGTTAAGCTCTTTTCGTATTCTTTTTTCTGATTCAAATAATAGAAAAAAGAGAAAACGGATAGAAACAGACCGCCTATCAGTGCCACTATGAAAAGAAAGATCAGAAAAGTAACTATGCTTTCCCTTGTTTTCCTTACCACAATTACCCTCCTTCCAATTTTTTACCAGCTTTGCCAACAGCATAAGATTTCATTACTAAACCCAGCTGTATACAGAAAAAGAGTGTGGAAGAGCCTCCATAGCTGATAAAAGGCAGCGGAATACCTGTTACTGGAGTTATTCCCATCGCCATTCCCATGTTTTCGAAAACATGTAAAACGAAAGTTGCCATTATACCAGTATTGATGAGTTGCCAGAATTCATCTTTCGCAAACATGATAGTGCGAAGTATTCTAAAAGCCAGGGCCATATACAAAAAAAGGCAGGTCAGGACACCAGCAAAGCCAAATTCCTCACCCAAAACAGATAAAATGAAGTCAGTATGATTTTTCGGTACATATTTCCATATCGTTGCAGGGCCTTTGAGATAGCCTCTTCCCAAGAGTCCCCCAGAACCAATCGCGTGCAAAGATTGAATAACATTGTAGGCACTACTTTGTGCATACGTTGATGGCGAAAGGAAGGAAAGAATTCTATCTCTCTGGTAATCTTTTAAACCAAAGAAATACAAAAACGGAATCATTGCAATTATCATAATCAAAATGATCGATATTAGCTTCATAGACGCTTTCGAGCAAACGAGAATGATAAACCAAACGGCAGCTATCAAAACCGCTGTACCAAGGTCTGGTTCAGCAGCTATCAACAACAACACAGCAGACATAGAAATCAAAGAAACCAGAACACGCTTTACAGTCGGCTTTGAAAGAAGTGTTGCACTCACAAGCACGACGGCTATTTTTCCAAGTTCAGATGGTTGAAAATAACCAGCCTTCAGGTCAAACCATCTACGTGCACCGCCGGAAGTTGTCCCAAAAACAAGAACAAGGGCAAGTGAAGCAATGGCTGCAAAATAAACCATCCAAACTGACCTTCGAATATCCCTTTCGCGTAAAAAAACGCTAGCGAAAAGAACAATAATTCCCAAAATGTCCCATATAATCTGTCTTTTCAAATAATTCATACCAGAATCTCGTGTGGCACTGTAAATAACTGCAAGGCCTATTATCATGAGCAGAGCAACGAAAACTGGGATATAAAATTCAATCCTCTTGTTTTCCCATGGCATCTTTTACCATCTCTTCCAATCTGCAGAAACTGCACACCTTACCCGTAGTTGGGTATCCGCAAATTGCACATTCTGATAATCTGGCTTTTTCTTCATTATCTGAACCAAAAAGATCTTTTTTCTGAAATTCTTTGTAAAATCTGAGTTTGACACCCGGTTGAGTTATTTCAAGTTCATTCAACACCTTTTTGTATTTGAGAGAACTTGCATTTTTTGAAAAAGGGCATCTTTCAGTTGAGAAAGTTAAGCGATTGATTAAAGCATACACATAAATTTCTTTTTCTGTCAACCACACCAATGGTTTGGCTTTTTTAATTAATCTTCCGTTAGATTCCAGAACAGGTGCCTGTCTTTTTATATACTCTACCTGCCAGTTGAGAACATTGCCGAGTAGAAACGAAACCTCATCATCCAGATTGTGTCCTGTGATAACAGCGTCGAAATTTTTCTCATAAGCGACCTTATTCATTATATATCTTCTTATAAGACCGCAAATCGAGCATGTTGGCCGTTTAACAATACGAGAAATTTCAGCTACAGTAAGTCCTCCAAAATACTGCTTTCCATTGACAATTAACAGTTCTTCACCTGTTTTTTCAGAAATTTTCTTAACAATTTCTGTATTGTTTTCAGTACCAAGATCTATAAACAACCCCGATGTGGTATAACCCAATTTTTTTAAAACATACCAGGCAACTGAGCTATCCTTTCCACCAGAAACAGCAACAAGAAGCTTTTCCGATTTATTGAACATGGAATATTCGTTTATGGTTCTTTCAACACGTTTTTCAAAATATTCGTTAAAATGTTCCTCACAAAACGCAGTATTGTGCTGCCTCAAACGTATCACAGCAGTTTTCGAACATTTTCTGCACTTCATTTTTTTCCTCCTTGCGTAACTCTTCCACAAATTAATTTTACCATCTCATGTGGTTTAATTTATTTGGTGATGAGTTTATGAATATTAATGTAGTTGGTACAAGTAAAGTGGCTTTCGTTTTATGTAAAATTTTATTGGAGGAGGATTTTTCGATTGGCTGTGTTGTTTCACGTTCGAAGCAAAGAGCTGAAGATTTTGTTGCAAAAATAGGACAGGGGTTTCCAAAAACCTATGAAGAAGATTTCACCTTAAAAGGAGTTACCTTTTTTGCCGTCCCAGATCAATCGATCTCTGAAGTGTATCACAAATTGAAAAATAGATTAGAAGAAGCCAGTGCTTTTCATTTCAGCGGCTTTCTTGATTCAGAAATTTTCAAAGATTTTGATCAAAAAGGCTGGGCTCGTGGTTCGATCCATCCAAATCTGTCATTTGCCGATGAAGAAAATGCCCTCAAATATATAAAAACATGCTGCTTTGGCATAGAGGGAAATAGAGAAGGCCTTCTGGTTGCAAAACAAATCGTAGAAAAAATATCAAATTGCTGGGTTGAGATTCCTTATGGGTCCAAGGGGGCTTATCATCTTGCAGCTGTGATTGCGTCAAATTTCAATGTGGCACTGGCTTACCTTTCCGAGAAACTCTACAAGCTTTACAATATAAAAGGATTTCAAGAAGTGATACCAAAACTCATGATGAGCTCTGTGCATAATATTCTTAAAAAAGGTGTTCAAAAGTCTCTGACGGGACCTGTTGCAAGGGAGGATTGGCTTATCGTTGAGAAAGAACGGGAGATCTTCGTGAAAACGTTTCCTGAATACAAAAAGCTTTATGATGATATGATAGATATTCTGATCAAAATCAAGGGTGAGGTGGGATAATGAACGTAAACAAATTCAAATCTATGAAGGGGAAAAAACCAATAGTAATGCTAACCGCTTATGACTCCGTATTTGCCAGTATTGTCCATCAGGCTGGTGTAGATGCCATACTTGTGGGAGATTCCCTGGCAAACAATGTGCTCGGTTATTCAGATACATTGCCGGCAACTATGGAAGATATGATCCGCCACACGCAGGCTGTGAGAAGAGGGGCGCCCGAGGCTTTTATAATAGCAGATATGCCGTTTTTATCGTATCAATGTTCTTCAGACGAAGCGGTGAGAAACGCCGGTAGATTTCTAAAAGAAGCTGGCGCGAATGCTGTAAAGCTTGAAGGGGGATCTTTTTTTTCAACGACAATAGAAAGAATAGTGAAATCAGGAATACCTGTCATGGGTCACCTTGGATTAACACCACAATCGGTGAATGTGTTTGGAGGATATAAAGTTCAGGGCAAGGGCGATAAATCCGCGAAATACCTCCTTGAAGAAGCAAAAGCGCTTGAAGAAGCAGGCGTCTTTTCAATCGTGCTTGAAATGGTTGTTGAAGAAACTGCCAAAATGATAACAGAAAATCTTTCTATACCTACAATAGGTATTGGTTCAGGTAGATTTTGCGATGGTCAGATCCTGGTTATAAATGATCTGCTCGGAATGAATCCATCTTTTCTACCAAAATTTGCAAAGCGTTACAGTAATCTCTTCCAAATTTCCTTAGAAGCTGTCAAAAATTATGTCTCAGACGTTCAAAATCATCGTTTTCCCTTCGAAGAAAACGTTTTTAAGGCTGGTGAATGAGTTGAAAATACTTCATACTTCCGACTGGCACCTTGGCTTAGAATCGTGGACGGGCTCCAAGACTGTTGATAGACTCGCCGAAACCGAGAATGCGTTGAGGTTTCTTGTTACTGCCGCGAAGAAAGAATCAGTTGATCTGATAATTATAACTGGCGATGTGGTACACAACAAAATTTCACCAAAAATAGAAGCTCTCAATGTTCTCACAAATATCCTGGCAGAATTTTCAAGTCTTGCTCCAACTTTTCTTGTCCTTGGTAATCACGACTGGAGGGGAATCAAAGCTTTGAAAAACCTGCCCGTCAAAAATCTGCATATTATAGATTCACGGACGGAAATATCATCTGGCGAGTTCAAACTCTTTTTCCTGCCATATCTGGATTTTCAAAAGACACTTGATGAATCGAATGACTTTGCTGGCGATTATCTTAGCAGTGTCTTCACAGATATCAGAAACAATATCGACCGGGAAAAAATAAACCTTTTAGCAGCTCACATCATGATAGAAGGTCTGATAGAATCTGAAAGAGAAAATTCAATGGAAGTACAGATTAAAGCATCCATGATACCAACCGGGCTGGATTATGTAGCCCTTGGCCACATACATGCGTTGAGTATTGTGGAGCAATCACCTTTAATGTGTTATGCAGGTTCCCCGATAGCTATGGATTTTGGTGAGGAAAAAGATAGAAAAGGAGCTATCATTGTCGATTTCTCGGGAGAAAGGACAAAAATTAGAATCGTTGATACACCAAGAAAACAACTTAAAACCTTTAGAAAAACAGACTATTCAGAACAATCTCTTGAATCCCTCAGTAATGAACTGAAATCTTTTGAAGGTTATGTGAGAGTCATTTTCAATGCACCGCCGTCGAACGAGGTAAGAAAGTATCTGATGGAAAATTTCGAGTGCGTTAAAAAAGTAGAGTTTAGAAACGAGCACGAAAAAGGTGGATATCAAAATTTAAACCAACAAAAATTTGACATAATCCAACTGTACCAAGCATATATAAAAGGAAAATACGGAAATCTGGAACAACCAATGGTCAAATTGGTTGAAAAGTTGTTCAGGGAGGTTGAGCAAACTGAGGCCACTGACAATTGAAATAGAGAATTTTCTCGGTATTAAAAAATGCAATTTATCTTTCAAAGATGGCGTCTTTCTTATAATTGGGCAAAACGGCGCTGGAAAATCTTCTTTACTTGAAGCAATTGTTTTTGCACTATATGGAACAGGAGTCAGATACGGGAAAAAAAGTCCGTCAGAGTATATTCGTTCGAGATCCTCAAGCTGTCAGATCAAGTTCTCGTTTCTGAGAAATGGAAAAAAGTACGAAGTCATAAGGCGCATCAAAGCTTCCGGCGGTTCCGAGGCATCTCTGTCTGAAAACAACGCAGTTGTTACCACGCACAGGACTCTGGTAGATAAAGAATTGAGAAAAATCATGGACATCTCTTACGACAGTTTTATAACGACATTTTTCCTGCCTCAGGGCAGGGCAGCTCACCTTTTAACTGCAAGGAGATCTGAGATAAATGATATTGTCTTTGACGTGATTTCCCCAAAGAAAACAATCAAAGCAATGCAAGAAAAGATAAGTGAAATAGTCAGAAAACTGGAATCTGAGCATGAAAAATATCAGGCTCGATTAGCAGATTTTAGGGGCAGATTAGAAAAACTTTCGAGCCAGAATCCACACAAGCAAATATCGGAACTGACAAATGCTATTCAAAATCTGTCGGGAAAAATTGACATAAAGCAAAAAGAATTGAAACAAATCGAGAAAGAAAAAGATCTGTGGAATGAAATTAATCAAATCGAGAAAACACTTGAAAATTTAGAGAAAAAAAAGCACCGGGTGCTTGAAGAAGCAGAGGAAGAAAAAAAGATTTCCCTTGCAAAATCCTTGGGAGCAGAATACCAGATCTTTCTAACATCAAAAAAGCAAATGGAATCTCTCAAAGATGATGCCAAAGTACTTGAAAAACAAATCAATAGCCTTGAGTATGAGTTCAAAAAGGTCAACACTCAACTTGAGCAACTTTTCACAAAACAGCAAGATATAGACAAAAGAATTTCCCAATCTACATCCGAACTGGAAAAACTACAGAAAATAGATATAGAGAGCAACGAATTGCTGAAAAAATTGAATGAATTAAAAGCAGTTAAATTAAGAATCAGCAAAGACATAGATGATCTGCAGAATTCTTTGAACAAAACACAGGACTTGATTGAAGAAAAGCAGCGTTTACTGTTTCAAAAGCAAAAACAATTTTTCGAACAAGAGTCTGAATTCAATCAGATTAAACAAAAGGCTATTATCCATATGGCTCAGGAAATAGCTCAAACTTTGCAAGATGGAGATATTTGTCCTGTGTGTGGAAATTCTTATAAAAAAAGCGAATTTTCAACCACAGTAGAGGAAAAGATCGAAAAATACGAATATCTTAAGAAAGCAATAGAAATGCTATCCAAGGAAATAGATCAAATCCAGTTTGAGTTAAAAAATCTCCTTGAAGAAAAAGAAAACCTTACGAGAAAACTCTTAGAAACTCAAGATGATCTTTCTCTTCACGAAGAAGAAATTTCAACTGTTTCAAAAAAGCTTTTGCAAATTGGCTACAGTGACGATCTTAAAAGCAAGATCCATAATCTTTCCAAACAGATACAGAACGCCATGAACAACAAGATCACAGTTCAGTCGGAAATTTCCCAGCTGAAAGAACGATCAGATCAAATAAACAAGCGAATTAGTGAATTGAAGGAAAGATTGAAGAAAAATTCAGAACAGCAGGAAAAAACAGCGAAAGAACTGCGATCGAATAAGGAAAAGTTTTTCGAGAAACTCGGTGAGATCAACTTTACCTTAGAACAATTTGAGTCATATTTTAAAAAACAACTCCCGACTCACAGCGCTGTCCAGGTGCTTCAAAAAATAGAATCGGAAATAGTTTACAACAAAGAAAAACTTACCCAGTTAAGAAACCTAACGAAGATATCCGCACAACAGTGCGAAAGCCTTTTTGCCGAATTAAATAACACTGTAGAATTGCTGAAAAAACAGCGTGATAATTTTATTCGGCAGAAAGCAGTGATGGAACATTTGATAAAAGAACTGGAAGAAATTCGACGGGAAAAAGAAAATCTGGAACGGATCTTCAACCAGATTCATAAAGAATATCAAATCGCTCAATCAGTTAAAAGCACCTTTTCGGCGAGAGAATTTCAGTCTTATATAGCAAAAATTGTACTTGAAAATATCCTCATCAAGGTTAATGATATTCTCGATATCCTGACAGATGGCAGGTTCAGATTATCTATAGATGAAAATGGGTTTGCCGTGATTGATGACGGTATAAAAAGAAATGCAGACGGCCTCTCCGGCGGGGAAAAAACCTTAGTATCACTATCTCTGGCGATGTCAATCGCCGAAATCGCCGCAGGTCAAATGGAAGCCTTTTTTATAGATGAAGGCTTTTCAGCCCTTGACGAAGATAATAAAGCGAAAGTAGCACAAACACTAAAACAAATGGAAAAATTAAACAGGGTAATTGGATTTGTCACGCACGACCCACAGTTTGCTGAATTTTTTGATAAAAAACTTGTTGTCGAAAAAGGTGGTGTGGTGAAATGGATTTAGACAATTACAAATCACTCATAGAACGTATTGTAACAGAAAAAGGTGTTGATGCTATTCCAAAACTTGTCGAGCTTCTCACTGATGAAAACGACGAAGTTAGAGAAATAGCTTTTGAAACAATACAGAGATTTGGTGATAATGCAAAGCCCATCCTTTTGAAAATATTCAAAGACAGAGTTCACAGAGCGCAGCAAAATGATATTGTTTTGCTTTATTTGATCGATGTACTGGCTGACATGGAAGAAAAGTGCATAAAACAGGACCTGTATCAGCTGTTGAGCAGGTACGATAATGAAAGTGCACAGCTTGTAATTTATGAAGCCCTTGCAAAACTTGGAGATGGAGATACGGTGATAGATATACTATGTTACTTTGTACTTGAGGATGAATACAAAGACCAGTTGGCAGAACAGGCAATCATGGCTTTAGCACATATTCCATCAGAAAAATCACTCAATTGCCTTGTTGATGCTTACAAAAACAAATCATTTTCAACAGAGATCAGGCAGGATATCATAAAGGCAATCTCCATGATAACGATGAAAAATCCTGCATTATGGGACAAATTTACGAAATTAAACGAACCAGAGCTCGTAGAAAAAGTGAGGCAATTTGTTTATTGATTTGCCAGAACTTGTTCAATTACGCGCGAAATTTTCAATAAAAAAGCGTCCCTGCCACTTGCAGCAACAAGCTGAACTCCTACCGGTAGCCCTTCGATTTTGCCGTATGGTATGGTTATCGCCGGAAGACCTGTTATGTCAAATGAAGCTGTGAATCTTGTTAATTTTCTCGACAACTCAACAGCCCCTTCACCATGAAGCAGAGGAGCAATCACAGGAACTGTTGGCAGCAAAAGCAGGTCATAAGCCTTAAAAAATTCATTGAAACGATGCTTTGCTATACTCTGAGTATGCCTTGCAAGTGCATATTCTACACCGCTGGCTGATTTACCCTGAATCAACCTTTCTCTCACATCTTCTGAAAACCACTCTGGTTTTTCCTCGAGTCGATTCCTGTGAAATGCAGCTGCTTCAACCTGTGTCATTAAACCATTTGCAGCTGCTACATCCTTTAACCAGTCAGTATTTTCCATTTCAATTTTCATGTCAAGCTTCTCGAGTTCTTTTGAAAACTCATCAACAAGTTTCAAGATTCTTTCATCAGCTTTGCCAACAAAATCCCCAACTCCTTTAGCTACTTTTATCTTTGTAGTTTTTTTACCATCTATTTTTGAATTTCTCATTCTGATCGAAAATGGATCTTTTGAATCATAGCCTTCTATCACTTTCAAAACTATTCGAGCATCTTCAACACATTTTGTTATTGGTCCAGCATGATCCAGATGCCATGCAAGAGGCATTATCCCCCTTAGACTAACTCTTCCATAAGTTGGCTTGAAGCCAACTACCCCGCAAAGCGCAGAGGGAATCCTGATAGAACCTCCTGTATCTGTCCCAATGGCTGCAAGACACATTCCTGAAGCGACAGCAACAGCTGAGCCGCCAGATGAACCTCCAGAGATTCTTGAAGAATCGTGCGGATTCAAACACGGTCCAAAATGTGGATTATTATTAGTAACGCCAAGTGCGATCTCATGCATATTAGTTTTTCCAATAAAAATAGCCCCCGCTTTCCTGAGTTTTTTCACTATAAATGCATCTTCATGCGGTATGAAATCTTTCCAGAATAAACTTCCCCCAGTTGTTCGTATTCCTTTGGTAAAAATAAGATCTTTCAGGGCGATAGGAATGCCAAACAACGGAGGTAACTTTTCCGGATCTGCTGTTTGGAGCATTTCATCTTGTTTTTTTGCTTGCTTCACCGCCGAGTCCAGAGTAAGAGTAATGAAAGCCCCCAATTTTGCGTTCGCTTCTATATTTTTTATGCACTCCTCGAGTACTTCTGAAGGTTTGATTTTTTTCTTTCTGATAAGTTTCTGAATTTCATATATAAACATAGATCCCGCCTACCTTGCTTTTATCTCTGGGCCATTTTGAACAAATTTACCTCTGAATTCATGCTCCTTCATCATTAGATGACTATCAAGATCATGAAAATCAAACACACCCGTCCCAAGCGCAAAATGTACACTTTGATTTATGCCAACGCTTGATTCAGACATGCATCCTATCATCAATCTCAGATTGGCACTTCTCGCAAGCTCAACAATTGAAAGAGCATCACTTATGCCAGATTTCATAAGCTTAATATTCACATAATCCACCGCTTCCTCTTTTATCAATCTGATTACATCAAATCTCGTTCTTGCAGACTCATCTGCCGCAACTGGAAATGGGTTATTAAATCTCACAAATCTTAATCCATCAATATCTGTTGCTGTCACAGGTTGTTCGTACACCGCAACATCGATACCCGCACTGTAAAGTTGCTGAGCGAATTCTACAGCTTGCTTCGGTGAATACCCCATATTCGCATCCACAATATACTTTGCCCCTCTTGTAACTTCATGTATTTCAAGCATCGCATCAATATCTTCCTTAAGATTTTCTCCAACTTTAATCTTTATAACCTTGAAACCATCATCAAATATACTTTTTGCTTCTCTAACTCGATTTTCAACTGTATCGATACCCACCGTCCTGTCTGTTTCTATTTTCTTTAATGCCCCTCCGAGAAGCTGGTAAACTTCTACGCCTGCGCTTTCAGCAAAGGCGTCGAGTACAGCATATTCAACAGCGGCTTTTAAACTCGGAGTTGCGAAAAATTTGGATGTAAGTTCAAAAATTTTGCGATATTCTTTCACGTCTAAACCAACAAACATATCCTTGACAATATTCTCAAGAGACATGAGCATCTCAACTTTTTCCCCGTTCACCCTGAATGAAGGTGATGCCTCACCAATTCCTTTGATCCCACTGTCTGTGACAATTTCAACTTCAACATTTTTTGTCTCCGAAGAGACACTCCCGGTTATATGAAATGGTTTTTCATATTGAAAATACTTCAAATTAAATTTCACATCAATTATTTTGCTCATTTTTTACCCCTCCTGAATTTCCTCAAATTTTACTATCTGTATCTTACTTTTAAGCCTGACTTTCCTATCTTCTGCCTCCGCTTCTCCAACCTGATTGTCTGTGGGATCATCTCTGTAGAAATTCGTTTTTGGAACGAAATCTCTGGCAAAACCTGAATTAGCAACCATTCTAAAACCATCCAGATTCCCAAAATAAAACTGACGGAATTGCTCATTATCCCGTCTCGCACCACCAAAAGAAAGATCTGCGGGAAGCCAGCCATAAGGCTGCACGTAAAACAACGCCCAATCATGTGGAGAAGCAAAATAAGGATTTGCATACCATCCAGATTGCCACCTTGCGGCTATACCGGCTATGCGGCACATCGTTATGAACAAAATCGCCTGAAAACCGCAATCACCTTTGAGATTTTCGGCGACGTACTGAGCTATGTTCTCATAAGTTGCATAAGGCCTAACATAAGAGTATCTTACATGTTTTGTAATCCAATCATATATTTTTCTCGCTCGCAAATATGGATCTTTCTCCTCACCCGTAACTGTATCTGTCAATTTTCTAATGTAAGGTGTAAAAACGATATGTGGCGGTTCTTCGCAAAGGTACTGATCTAAATTTGAATCAATGTTGTAGCCTGAATTGTGAACCCATTCTCTCACGGTATATTCAAATTCTACAAAATATTCTTTTTCTTTCCCTTCAAAGTACACGATCCTCTGTTCAGATGAATTTGGAGAAATGAAGCAATCTTTTTGACTCGCTCTCAAAAATTTAACATCACTGATCTGAAACTCTTCTTTTGGAAAAGGAAGCCATACTCTGAAAAAACCGGCGCCATCCTCGATTTTTGCTTCAATTCTCGCGTGCACTCTGTATTTTTTTGGTTTTGCTCCGCTGGTCAATTCTACTAATCTATCATTCAACGATGATCTCGCTTTTTCGGAATCAGGATCTTTTTTGATTCTCTCTCTGTACTCATTCAGGGCAAAACCTATATTTGGTATAAATCTTTCCTCAAATTTCTTCTCACCTTCTACAACAATATAATCTATATATCCCTCTTCAAGTAAACTGTGGAATTCTTCAGTAGAAAAATCCTGTATTATCTCTTTTGCTTTGACTATTGCCTGTTTTTCGCTGAATGGATATGTTTCAAGCAGTCTATTTATTCTCTCCTTTTCATACAAAAGCCTCTCTTTTTGAATTGGCGATATTCTTTCATCTTTTAACCATCTTTCAATCAGTTTCAGAGCTTTTCTGAAATTTCCCAGACCTTCTTCTCTCTGAATATCCTGTGGTAATGAGCACATCATAAAATGCATATTATCACCTCTATTTAAGATTGCATGCAACTTTAACTAATTCGTATTGTCGCGAACCAAGGCCCAGATTTTCTGCATATTCCAGCTGAGTTTTCCAAGTAACTTTTGGATGAACCTTTAAAAAGGGATCTCCTCCGGTAGATTGAACGACGAGATCTATGCAGGCCTGATCGAGAGCAACAGGATCTGTGCTCGCTGCTATACCAATATCCGGTGCAATCGGGGGCCTGTTCGTATGCCAGCAATCACAATCCGGAGAAATATCCATGATAAAAGAGATGAAAACTGATTTTTTATCTTTCAAAACAGCATAAGTATATTCAGCCATTTTTTTGCTCAGAATTTCAGAAGAACTATCCCATTTTGGAACCATGGCTCCGTAATTGCACATCGCTATACACTGCCCGCAACCGATGCATACATCATAATTTATAGCAGCAAATTTCGAAACAGTTATTGCATTAACAGGACAATTTCTTTCACACATTCTGCATGCCACACATTTTTCGGAAGCAACTACTGGTTTTGATTCAGAATGTTGCTCAAGTTTTCCCGCCCTCGAGGCACTTCCCATACCAACATTTTTCAACACACCACCAAATCCTGTCTGTTCATGTCCTTTAAAATGAGTTACAGCAATTAAGACATCGGCAAGTGCAATAGCTGAACCAATTTTGGCTTCTTTAACGTAAGTCTTATCTATCCTAATCCTCATTTCATCTGAGCCCCTCAAGCCATCGGCAATCACAATCGGCGCCCCAACAACTTCATAGGAAAAACCATTAAGGTAGGCGTTCAGCAAATGATCAACTGCATTGGAACGATGCCCTCTGTAAAGCGTATTCGAGTCAGTCAAAAAAGGCTTCCCACCAAATTTCTTCACCTGATCCACTATAACTTTGATATACTGAGGACGAATGAAAGCAAGGTTTCCATATTCACCAAAATGGAGTTTAACAGCGACAAATTTATCCCTGATTATAATTTTTTCAAGCCCTATTTTCTCAAGCAATAACTCCACTTTTTTCAGTAAATTGACATTCCCATTCGTGGACATGTCTGTAAAGTAAACAATAGCCAAAACAAACACCCCCTGTTTCAATCATTATAGCAACAATTTGTTACCTTAGCAAACAAAAACAGGGGATCAATATATCCTGAATTTGCCAATTATATTTTCAAATTGTTCTGATTCAGATTCCCATATCTGTTCAAAATCCTTAGAAAGCGCCCCATCTTCAATGGCTTTTCTGTAAAAATCGTCCCCAATTAAAAGATCAAAATGATATCTTTCATTGTCTCCGTGAAAATAACTATCCCATCTAAAATCATCAGGATGAATCCGCCGGAGCGTGGATATGACGTCTACAGCAAGATGGAGAGGCTTGATCTCTCTTCTGTCTGTCACGAAAAATTCAAGCCCATAGCATGGCTTATTCTGTAACTTGAAAGCCGCTGGCAAAAATACCCTTTCTCTGAAAACGACTCCAGCAGGCGAGAGTTTTTTGATTTCCCTGTAAAAACGCTCGGAATCTATCCAGGGGGCACCAATATACTTGAACGGATGAACAGTTCCTCTACCGACAGATACATTGACTCCTTCCAAAAGGCAAAATCCTTCGTACAAAATAGTGTGCTCTAACGATGGCAAGTTTGGAGATGGCGTGTTCCAGAGCAAGCCAGCTTCATCATAAAAAAGCGATGGTTCATAATCCTCCATTTCTATAACACACAGATCTGCCCCTATCCTGAACGCGGCATTGACATATTTTGCAAGCTCTCCTGGAGTCATTCCATATCTCAGAGCAAGTCCGTATCCACCAACAAAACTTTCAAACTCCTTCTTAACAACAGGCCCTTCTATTTTGCAAGAAAGCGGATCCGGTCTGTCGAGTACAACGAATCTCACGCCGTATTTGGCACATTCTTCCATGCAATAAATCATTGTGTAGATATAGGTATAAAACCTCAAACCGACGTCCTGAATATCATACACCAGAACATCTATGCCTTTTAGCATATCCTCAGTAGGCCGAAGTTTTTCTCCATACAGAGAATAAACAGGTATTCCATATTTCGGATCGATAAAATCCGATAATTTTTCCCCGTCCGGGGCTGTGCCAAAAACTCCATGTTCTGGGCCAAACAATTTGACAACCTTTAATCCATTTTCAAGAAAAAGATCTATATTCCTTCTCAGATCGCTATTCACACCTGTAGCATTGGTAACAAGACCTATTTGCAAACCTCTGAATTCAGGGAGATATTTTTTGACAAAAACATCTATTCCAAGTTCCATTTTTCCACCTCACTTTATTGCCCCTTGAGTCATTCCTGCAATGAAATATCTTGAGAATATTAAAAACAAAATCACAGTTGGTGCTATAGATAGAGTCAGGCCGCTAAATAAAAGGTGCCACTGAGTTGAATATTCCCCAAAAAATATTGATACTGCGAGTGTAATGGTAGCCTTCGATTTATCATTTATAAGGATCAGCGGAAAGAAAAAATCGTTCCATACGTTCACGAAAGTAACAATAGCCACAATCGAAAGAGCAGGTTTAATAAGTGGAAGTATTATCTTGTAATATATATTGCCAACCGAGGCTCCATCTATCCTTGCAGCCTCACAAAGCTCATTGGGAACAGAATCCATAAAGTTTTTCAGTATGAAGGCAGAAAATGGTATATTCACTGATGAATAAACAATTATCAACCCAAGCAGGGAGTTAGTAAGATTAATACTTCTAAGCAAAAGAAATATTGGTATCACCGCGAGCCTTGCAGGGAGAGCAAGACCTAACATTGAATACACAAAAAGGAACCTTCTCCCCTTGAAATCATATTTCGATATCATATAAGCAAACATAGATGCAAGAAACACTACAGCAACAACAGAAGAAACCGCAATAATCGTGCTATTGATGTAGCCTTTTCCTATACCAGCCTGTCTCCATGCCTGCAAATAATTTTCGTACATGAATTTCGAAGGGAGAGAAAACGGCCTTAAGAAGATATCTCTCATCGATTTGAATGAATTCATAACCATAACAAAAAAAGGTCCAGCAATGATAAAGGCGTAAATCGAAAGAACTATATAAACAATCAACCGGTTGAGTTTTGAAAACTTTATCATCTCTTCTCCCTTCTTTCAACCAGATACACATAAAGTATAGACATGGGCATGACAATCATAAAAATAAACACCGTTACAGCTGCCCCAAGTCCCATATCTGTGTATGCACTTCCAAGTCCGCCAAAAGCAGTTCTGTAGAAAACTGTGCCGAGGACATCCGTCGACCTGAATGGCCCTGCCTGTACCCCTTCAAGGGCATAGATCATATCAAAAACATTGAAACTGCCTATAAAAAGAAGTATTAATAGTGTCCTAAATGTTGGTACAGTGAGCGGAAAAATTATTTTCCAGGTGACCCTCCAGTTGCTTGCACCATCTATATACGCTGCTTCTATCAATTCTGGGGAAATATTTAAAATTGACGCAAGAATAACCAGTACATAAAATCCCAGATTTCTCCACACATTAACAAGTATAATTGTAGTTAGAGCAAGGTTTGGATCACCAAGCCAGGGTCTTGCAAATGCACCAAGACCTATCGCCTTAAGAAATTGATTCACAAGCCCTATTTGGGGGTGCAAAAACAAATTCCACATAAAACCAACCATTACAAGAGGAATCATATTTGGTATATAAACAACTGTCCTGTAAAACTTCGCCCCTTTTATTTTGCTTGCTATTAACAACGCTATAAGAAATCCCAAACCAAGCTCAAGAGCAGAAACAAGTATAAAAAAGTAAATATTGTGAGAAAGAGCGTTGAAAACCTCTTTCGAAAATCCTCCGGTAAAAAGTTCTTTGAAATTTTTAAGACCTACAAAGGTTTTCTCGCCTACACCTCGCCAGCTATAAAAACTGAGCCTTAAACTGTCAAACAGCGGATAAGTAACAAACATGGTATACAACAACATGGCAGGTATAACGAATATCAATATATATCTGAGTTTTACCTTCATTTTCAGCACCTCTCAGAAAGCCCCAGCTTTTGCTGGGGCATAAACTACTTTTTCATCAAAGGTGGATACCATTGAGATATTGCGTCTTGAGCTCTTTTTGAAAGTTCCTCCGGTGTGATCTTACCGGCGTAAAGTTCCTGCATTCCCGGACTCAAAACATCATCGTACAGAGATGGTTTTTGCGTCACAAAAACAGATCCTACCCAGTAAACGTATGGAGATGCGTGGTTGACATAGACATCCATTATTTCTTCAAATAAAGGCTCCTTTGGCAGTGTAGCACCAGATACACCGGGTATGTTCTTCGTAATGTTAGCAAAAATTGTACCAAATTGTGGCGTGGCACAGAATTTGAGAACTTCTATGGCATCCTTTTTGTTTTTGACATTTGAAGTAAGCGTGATGGCACCATCCATATAAACATAGGCATATGGCTTTTGATCTTTTGTGGCTGGTGGGACCATGAAATATCCAACTTGAATGTCAGGATTTAAATTTTTCCAGTTTTGATAACCCCAGATGCCATAAAATACCATTGCCGCCTGTCCAAAAGCAAACGCAGCATCCTGATCTGTTGTGGAATTTGCAAGAAATCCATCCTGATAATACACTTTCAGATCGTTCAGTTTTTTGTTCAAATCGGTGAATTTAGGATCAAGAAAATTTGTTTCTCCATCCGTGAGCTTTTTAATCCATTCTGGTCCCAACACACTCACACCGCACATGGCGTGTTGCATGGTCAAAGCCCAGGCTTCTTTTCCGGGAATGAAAAATGGAGTTATACCGTTCTTTTTCAGAACCTTGGCGTTTTCAACCAGTTCGTCCCATGTTTCAGGTTCTTTCAACCCGTATTTTTCATAATATTCTTTGTTATAGAAAATTCCTACAACCTGAACCGCAAATGGGACACCATAGATTTTCCCTTCGTGTGTAACAGATTTCAAAATCGTAGACGAGAAATTGGAAAAATCTACGTAATCATTGAGTGGCAAATAAAGTTTGTTCTCAATCATAGTCTGAGTTCTACCACCTGGAAGTCTCCTGGAATAAACAATATCCGGACCAGTTCCAGTCTGAAGTGCCAGAGCAATTTTGGCATCGTACTCAGTTGGGGCATACGCTGTGAAGTTGATCTTGATATCATATCCGGCTTTTCTGAGTTCTGCTTCGACTTGTTTCCAGACCTCTGCATCCTGACTTCTCCAGCTCCAGATAGTTACTTCTCCTGCCGTAGCCAAAACAGCTACTATCAACAGGAAAATCATAAACAACTTACTTTTCATGCGAACCCCTCCCTTTAAAGGTGTCTAAATGATTATACAATATATCTCAATTTTTTGACATATTTTCTTAATGCACTTCAGAAAAGAACTTTTAAAATGAGCATACAAATATCCATTGCCAGATATACCACTTGAAACTTTTATCGGTTTTCACATTCACTGAAAAATTTTTAAAAACTCAATAATAACATCAAGAATGAAAGGAGGGAGGTATTGCATGAACAGAGTGTTGAGTTTATTAATTTTGTTAACGTGCTTTTTCACAGTTTTCGCTGTCAAAATTGCCGGGATAGTGACTGACGGTGAAAATCATCCCATTGTTGCACAGGTCAGATTTTTGAATCCTGAAAATGGCATACTTCTGACAGATTACACAAACTGGTTTGGAAGGTTTCAGCAAGAATTGCCTGCTGGAAAATACACTATCGAGGTTTGCAAAGGTCCCGAATACGAAATCAAGAGAATTTCAATTGAACTTTCACATGATACAGAAGAAATCCATATCAATCTCAAAAGACTTTACAATCTTGAAAGCATGGGCTGGTTCTCAGGAGATGCACACCTTCACACCATTTACAGCGATGGAAAACAGGATGTCGAAACAGTTGCGAAAGCATGTGTGGCTTGCGGTTTGTCCTGGGCCATTTTGACAGACCACAACACTATCAAAGGTGGAATAGAATGGACAGCTGCCTCAAAATATGGATTGTTACCCATACTCGGCGAAGAAGTAACAACCCCTCTTGGTCACTTCAACGCACTTGGAATAAGCGAGATCGTTAACTGGAAAGTCAATGAAAAACAGGACATAGGAAGAATATTTGCAGATATATCCAAACAATCAGCTATTGCTCAGATAAATCATCCATTCGACATGAAAGATTATTTCGTCGATTGGGATATAAAAGGATATGACGTTATAGAAATCTGGAATGGTGGCTCAGCACCAAATCTCAATGGGATGGGGAACTACGAAGCAAAAATGTACTGGTTCAAAATCCTCAATACTGGCACGCAGATTCACGCGACAGCTAACAGTGACTGCCACGATGTATACAGCAATTACTCTATGCTTGCTTTTTTACCGGTGGATAAGGTTCTCTCGGCAATTGAAAAAGAATTTTCCGAGCCCACAATGAAAAATTACGTCATGGAAAATGAAAGTGCTATGAGAAACTGGGTTAAATACGGACTTTATCCAGGTACACCACGCACTTACGTCAAAGCGACAAAACTTACGCCTTTTGCCGTTTTAAAGGCACTTGCGAGGGGAAATAGTTTCATGACAAATGGTCCGTTGCTACTCATAGAGATAGATGGTAAAGGGCCAGGAGAGATGGTAAGCGCTTTGAATAAAGAATCGCTAAACCTTGACATCAAAGTTTTTTCCAATACTCCCCTGGAAAAAATAACAGTTATCCAGGGCGGAGAGATTGTCCAAGAAATCGATGTAAATGGTCAGAGAGAATGTATTTTATCCAAGGAGATTAATCCCGATAACGGTTCATGGATTGTCGTCGAAGCTTACGGACCTTACCCAGTTTATGCAATCAGTAACCCTATTTATCTTTCAAATTCGTATCAAACCACACGATGAATTGTAAAGTTTTGGCCAAACTCAAAGAGCGATTACGCCTTTCCACGCGGTGAATGGTGATTCTCGCTGATGTTGATGCATCTGAACAATTCGCCACTGTATAAGATGAAAATAAAGTTTATTTTGGGGGCGGCAAGCCCCTTTATTTTTGCAGCAATTGTTTTTCAGTGCTATAATTTCAGCAATAGATATTAGAAATCTCAAAGCAAGAGCATGACACAAGGGGGGATATTTATGCTGAAAAAATTTCTCATTTTGTTGTTTTCAACCATTGCTCTGAAAATTTATGCAGATATGGGAGCAATCCATGCAACAGATGCAGTAATCAATGAAAATTCCCAAAAAGCCATTATTTTTCACAATGGCGATGAAGAAATCCTCATATTAAGCACAGATCTCGTGGCAGATAAAGAAACAATTATCGTGCGTTTTATTCCCTTTCCATCTCAACCACAGGTAGACCTGGCTTTTCCAAAGGTATTTGAAACTGCTTCGGAATTGATTAAAAAGTACAAATTGCAACTCCTTGAGATGAGCAAGGGTGGTTTATCATCTCAAGGAGTTGAGATGCGTTTTCATGAAAGACTCGGAGCCCATGACATAACGATTATTAAAATTAATGACCGGTTTCAATTTCGAGAGTGGGTAAATGATTTTTTCCAAAAGAATGGCATGCCTTACAAAAAAGAGTATCCTGAGATTGAGAAAATAATCGAAGATTACGTAGAAAGAAATATAACTTATTTTGTCTTTGATTTAGTTAAAGTTTCAGAAAATATTCATTTAATAGAACCTATCATGTACAGGTTTAAAAATAGAAAAATTTACTATCCTCTCAAGACTACAAATACATTCAAAAATCAGGGCGAAGTAGATCTGATACTTATCACCCCATGGACTGTTTGTTTTCCATCTCAAACACCATTCGAAGAATATGAAGGTTTTCCAGAATATCCAGCATCAACAAGGGCAACTACGTCGGCAAATATAGCTATCTACGATATAAACAAAATTTATCCAAACGCAGAAAATTTCTTTAAAGACAAGAGAACAATCATTCAGCTCATAAGAATAAGTTATCCCGATAATTACAAATTTAATAATGATTTATTTATTGATCTTTCGAAAACTCTGCCATATGCAGTTGAGCTTGCACCTGATTATGACCCATTTAACAATATTTTTAAAGACGAAGAAGACATCGAAAAAGATATTTTCTCCCGATGGAAAAAGGAAGAATAGCATGTCTTCGTATGGGGTATAATTTTCGTGCCGGGGGTGAAATAGTGTTTGTCAGAGACGTGATGACGACAGATGTTGTGACAATTTCTCCAGATGCGAGTTTTTCCGAAGCTATGGAATTGATAAGAAAACGTGGCGTGAGAAGACTTCCTGTTGTGAAAAATGATAAAGTTGTTGGAATAATTACTGAAAAAGATTTACTGTCAGCCTCTCCATCGCAGGCAACAACACTTGATGTGTGGGAATTAACGAGTTTGCTCGGTAAACTCAAAATCAAGCAGATAATGAAAAAAGATGTTATCCATGTTCACCCAAACACACCTATAGAAGAAGCTGCACGAATCATGACAGATAAAAAGATTGGTTCACTCATTGTGCTTGAGAACGAAAGAATGGTCGGAATAGTCACAGAAACTGACATATTCAAAGTTTTCATAAATATGCTTGGAGCCCGGGAAAATGGTATAAGATATGTTTTCCGAGTTCAAAATGTACCAGGCATTTTGTCAAAAATACTTTATTTAATGTACCAGTGTGGTGGAAACCTGATAGCAGTTACAACTTATGAAAAATCCAGAGATGAGTATAACGTGGTTGTCAAAGTCAGGGATCTGTACAAGCAGGAATTTGAGCGAAAATTTCTTGAAGGCATGCCGTTTGCTTCAATAATAGATGTAAGAGAATGAGAGGGGAAGTCCCCTCTCATTCTACTGGATAATTCTTAATGTCGTGCTGACAGTTACATTTTGCTTGTTGACTTTCAGGTCCATCACTTCTACATAATATCCACCTTTAAGCAAGACAAGCTGGTAGGTACCGTAATCAAGCTCTATTTTCAGTGGCGTGACACCCTTCAAATAACCATTGATGTAAACCATGGCATTGCTTGGTGTGGTGTTTATATTAACAGTCCCTACCTTGACAACAGGTTCAAGAGTAAGATTGACAGTCCTTACTTCGTTTGCATTCACACGTACATTTATAGATGCATCTTCATAATCAGGATAACTTGCAACAATTCTATGGGTTCCAGCTTCAACATCAATCGTCAAGCCATTCGAGCTTGCTACTCCCACATATTTTCCATCTACATAAATTGAAGCATTTACTGGGGTTGTAAAAATATTCAATGTTCCAGTCCTAACAACGGGACTCAGTGTTATATTCACCGTCCTGACTTCATCAGGTTGAACATTAATTGTCAGTGTTGCATCTTCATAATTTGAAAGCCTCGCCGTGATGGTATGAGTACCCGGCTCAACATCGACATTCAAGCCACTTGGCCTGGTTATTCCAACATATTTTCCATCTACATATATCGATGCACCGGAAGGTGTTGTGAAAACATTCAGTTGGGCGGAAATTGGTGAAAGTGTCAGGTTTATATTTTTCGTTTCTCCTGTTGAAACAGAAAAACTTTGCTGGAAAGGTTTGTAACCATCTTTCATGGCAAGCACCGTATGCTGACCTGGCTGAATCTCTATCTCCAATGGGCTCAAACCAACGTAATTTCCATCTAAGAAAATTTGGGCGCGCGGCGGTGTGGTTGTTATATTGAGCATCGTTTTTCTAACAAAGTTACCTGTTACAACAACAGTCCTGTTTGCTGTAACAAAGAATGTTTCAGTAACAGCATCGTTTTCATAGTAGAAAGTAGCAAAATGCTGGCCTTCATCGAGCTCAACTCGTGCAGGAGTTCTTCCAATGTATTTTCCGTCTACGTACACATAGGCACCGGACGGGTTAGATTCAAGCTGCGCTATACCCGTTCTTGCAGCTTTTCCAACATAAAAGTAGGTGATATCGCTTGCCCATTCACCTGTAAGATATGGCATGATCTGTTTTTGCACATAGTTTTCCGCATCTTCAGACAAAAGCGGGAAAGATTGAGTTGTACCAAGATTTTTGAGCTGTTGAATGATCGGCAGAAAGGTTGTAGAAGCTATTATCTGAATGTACTCTTTGCCCTCCGGCGGAGTTATCTTGAACGAATACAGGTTTGATATGGGAAGTTTATAGGTCACATTCGGTGCAATATAGTTGTTTGAATCATATTTGTTTGGGAACAAAAGCGTTATCTTCCCGTCGGTTCGAATATCGTAGATCAGCACATAACAGCTCTTATTGGCTTTGAAATAGATGTTCAGAGACTCATTCACTTGATAAACAGCACCTTCAGGCTTGTTGAGCCAGACCTTCACTTCAAGTTCACTTGGTTTTGGAACTATTATCACATTCTTCAGTTGCATATCTGCAAAACTCATTGCCGCAACTATAAGAGCTAAAACCACCAGTAACGTCTTCCTCATTCATATCCCCCCTTCATGGATAGATAACTCTCGCGTCGACAACTTTGTCATCATCGATTCTGAAGAACGCAAATCCTTTGTTTGCAAGATCAGTTACAGAAATATTCTTCGGAACTGTAAAGTTTTTCCAATCTTGATCAACCCGAACCTTGCTCACTTTGTAAAGATGGTTTGTGCTATCGATTTCTTCAAACTCTACAAGAACATAGTTTGTTATCGCTGCCTTCGTCTGACCATCTTCACCAATTATGAGATCATACACAGTTCCAAGAAGATCCTGCGCCCTTAACAATAAAATCAAAGAACCACTGAGATTATTGTTGCTCACGTAATTGTTTATGGCTGTCTCGACACCATTAAGACTTGTGGTACCGTAGTTGGCAATGAATTGATTGTCTGTATATACATTCTTATCTGCTGCAGCACCAGAAAAAACAGCATTTCTGTCATTGAATCCCTGTGGTTGATTATCAAGTTCATACCAGAGCATTAGTATGTTCTTTGTGTCGCACCATGAAGCGAGATCTTTCAGATCGCTGTCATTGTCATTTGCAGTCACTTCAACCACGTGGTGTGCAAGGCTTGGTATCGTAGAATATGTCGGTCCACAGGAGATCAAGACTAAGAGAAATAGTGCTCCCAAAAGCAGAATCCACCATTTCACGCCTTTCATTCAACCACCCCCTCGAGTTTTTTAAAAAACATCAGCGGTATGTAAAGCTGTAGATCATCTTTGCGCCTTTTCGATAGACAAAGATTGCTACAAAATCTCCCTGCTTAATCTTTGATACGATGTTATTCCAGTCATTAACAGATTTGATGGTGTTGTTTTTTCCATTCACTGCAATCTGGTATATCACATCTCCTTTTTGAATTTGTGCTGAATTTTTCACCTGTCTTACTATCACACCATCGAGTGAAGCTGGAAGTGAATAACTTTCCCTGTCTGAGTCTGTGATTTCATCTACAACTATACCCAGAAATTCCTGAGCGGCTTGCGCTGTTTCAACTCCTTCTTCGGCTGAGGAGCCAAGGGTAACTGTCAGGTTGATTTCTTTTCCAGATCTGTTTACTAACAGTTTCACAGTATCACCCGGTATGTGGCTGTGGATCAAAGAAACGAGTTCTGCATCTGTTGAAACAGAAACGTTGTCGAATTTCACAATCACGTCGTTTTCTTTCAAACCAGACCTTTCGGCGGGAGAATTTTCAAGCACTTGGACAACCAGCACACCTTGATTGACCTTCAAGCCCATCGCCTTTGCAAGGTTTTCTGTAACGGTCATGACTCTCACACCAAGGTATGCTTTTTGAGTTTTGCCGGTTTCGACAAGCTGGCTTATAAATCTCTTAACTGTGTTGATAGGTATGGCAAAGCCAAGGTTAACTGCTTCTGTCGGGTTGATAATCGCGGTGTTTATTCCTATCACTTGGCCATGGATGTTCAAAAGTGGTCCGCCGCTGTTGCCCGGATTAATGGCCGCATCTGTCTGTATTAAATTTGTGTAATAGCCCGAGCCATCTGGTTTTGGAATGCGCCGCCCTGTTGCACTCACAACACCTATAGTAACAGTGTGCTGAAAGCCAAGCGGATTTCCTATTGCTATTGCCCATTCACCTATTTTCAAATTGTCCGAGTCTCCAAATTCCAAAACCGGCAGGTCTCTATCGGGTTTGATTTTCAGAACAGCAATGTCAAGCTCTTCATCACCACCTACGTACTCTGCTTTGTAAGTTGTGCCGTCGAGCAGTGTAATTGTTATATCCTTTGAGCCATCCACAACATGCTCATTTGTGAGTATCAAGCCTTCTTTGTCAAAGATGAAACCAGATCCAAGGCTTGTACTTTCCTGAGTGCCACCGAATGGATTGTAACCAAACCAACGCTTGAAAAACTCTTCCATGAATGGATCGAAGTAAGGCGATGTGGTGTACTTGACTGCTTCTACTTTCACTACAGCAGGCGCGCACTGTTCAACGACCGCCACTACCGGGCTCTGGTAATCTGGATTCACATAGCCAAAGCTGACCATGCTGGCAACTAACATCAGCACAACCAAAAAGAGCTTTTTCATGTGCAACACCTCCTATCAAGACTGCTCTTCAATCCATTCGACTATTTTATTGTTACATTCGTTCATTAGAAAACTATTAAAAAATTCCTCTATGGCTTTTTCCATATCTTCTGGTTTGTTCAGTTTCATAAATTTTTCTCTGAATTCCCTTGCACCCCTCATGCCATGTGTGTAGCCTGCTACAAACTGTCGCATTTTATAAATGGACCTTTCTCCTTCATCCTCGATTTGCATCTTCAGATGTTTTGTGAATGTCTCTTTGATTTCTGTGATTTTTGGAGTTCTTTTCTGAGTGATCTGTGCAAAGATCCATGGCTTTCTCAAAGCTCCGCGGGCTATAAGGGCTGAATTTGCACCAGACATTTCAAGTGCTTTATGAAAATCTTCGGCTTCGAAAATATCTCCACTCACAGCAGTGGAAATGCCATACTGTGAGAGTTTTAAATCCCAAAAAGCCTTGCCACTGTATTGCTGAACAACGGTTCTTCCATGAACCTCTATTCCATCGGCGCCTGCTTTTATGCAACTGTGTGCGATCTGATCCAGAATATTTTTCTCAAAGCCGATTCTTATCTTAACAGTCACGGGTTTTTGAACAGATGATTTGACAGATCCTATGATCTTTTCAAGTCTTTCAAGATCATTGAGCAAAGCCCCACCAGAATTTTTCTTTATCACCTTCTTCACAGGGCATGCGGCGTTTATGTCAATCCACGCCGCATAAGGTTCGACGATCTTTGCAGCTTGTGCCAATGTTTTTGAATCGTTTCCAAAGAGTTGAACCGCAACATTTGGCTCGTCTTTTGGAAGCATTCTCTGGACTGTTTTGAAATTTCTAACAACGCTCTCTGCACTTATCATCTCCGTAAATGAAAATTGTGCACCCCAAAAGGTGCAGATCTTTCTAAAGGCTCTGTTTGTGATACCTGCCATGGGAGCAAGCCCGGCAAAACCTGGATATTCAAAGTGAGTAATACTCTATCACCTGCTTTTCTATTTGAGGATGAACCATGCCCTTGATCGATTTTCTTTCTTTGATTCTTTTTCTTATATCGCTTGCCGATATCTGGATCAGAGGAGCCTGTAA
>LDZR01002578.1_pt1 | contig 31811 bp, 30 predicted proteins | sample 615371 | NCBI WGS metagenome assembly LDZR01 (sample SAMN03408294, study PRJNA278302) | terrestrial metagenome | isolation source: oil reservoir sample K2 | place: USA: Alaska, North Slope, Kuparuk formation | collected 2013
GACTGCTGGCCTTTGACATCACCGAGGTGATTGAAAAGGAGAGAAAGATGCACCAGCAGGAAGTGCAGGCTTACCGGGAGGCTATAGCAGCGGTAACGGGGGGACGATTGTACCTGGTGAATAGTGAAGAAATGGAGAAAGTGGTTTCAGAAGGAACAGAACTGGCCCAGGGTGAGGTCCGGCAGACCCATGACATTCCGGAAGCCCGCCAGGTAATGCGGGAAGCTTTGCCTGGTCTCGACAGCCGCAGGCGGCACGCGATTGAGCTGTGCTTGTCAGAGGCGCTGGCCAACGCTCTTAAACATGCGGGGGGTGGTTGGTGGCAAGCCAGACAGTCAGGGGATACCGTTAGGATTATCGTGCAGGACCGGGGTCCAGGAATCAAAACCAGCGAATTGGCCCGGGCAACGCTGATGCAACATTATTCAACCAAGAATTCCTTGGGGTGTGGATTTACCCTGATGCTCTACTATGCGGACTACCTCTACCTTAATACAGGGCCATCAGGTACCACCCTGGCTTTGGAGTTTGGCATTGTACCTGCAGACAGGTTAAAACCGGACAAAGATCAATGAAGGAGGGTGATGTTATTGCTAAAAGTGGATGTTTACGTTGTCGGGGGAGTGTGCCGGATAGTGCTGAACGGTGAATTGGACATGGAAACGGTAGCGCAACTGCAAGAGGTTGTTGGGAAAGTGAAGGAACACACCCTGGAAGTTGACCTGTCAGGCGTTTCTTTAGTTGATTCCACCGGTTTGAAAAGTTTGCTGGACATTAGCAACGACTGGCGGCAAAAAGGGGGCCAGATGCTGATTTTGAGGCCGCAACCTGAAGTGGCAGAGGTGATGCGGCTGGTAGGGCTGGACAGGTTACTGGCGCAAAGCACCGCTCTAGACGGAGAAGAGAAGGAGGAGCAGGATGATAGAAGTCGTCACAGGGAATGAGCAAATACTAAAGGCTTACGGGTTGGAAGGTAGCGGGTGTAGCCTGCCTGCCGGACAGGTTGGGGGAGATTTTTTTGAGTTTATCGCCTGCGACGAGAGAACCGTGTTTGCTGTCATCGGAGATGTAATGGGTAAAGGATTTCGGGCGGCCCGGCTGATGGAAACAATCCGCCATATGCTTCGGGAGTGTATTAGGATTAATCCCCATCCTCTGGAGGTAGTGCGCCGGTTAAACAAGGTGGGAGGGTATGAACTGCTGAAATACGGGGCTTTTGCCACGCTATGCCTGCTGTGTTACGACGGGATAACTGGACGCCTCTCCTGTGTCAATGCAGGGCACCACCCTCCCCTCCTTCTATCTGACGGCAAGGTGAAAGTGGCCCGGTGCCGGGGAGTCGCCTTGGGCCTGTTGGAAGATTACCTTGGCTCAGGGGTGGAGGAATTTTTTCTTGCCCCCGGAGATGCGGTGGTGCTGTATACTGATGGACTTGTGGAGGCCTGTGGCCCGGGCGAACAAAGGTACGGGCTAGAGCGATTGAAGGAGATAGTTTGCCTTCAGGGTGGCGCTGATGCAGACAGGATGAAACAAAACATTTTATCTGACCTGGAGACATTTACCCGCGGTTTTCCTCAAAAGGATGACGTGACACTGGTTGTTACTAAGGTGACGGGAAAGGGAGGTGAAATGGGTGGAGATTAGAGTCCGGCAAAAGAAAGGGATGGCCATCCTGGAGGTGGAAGGCGAACTGGATTTCAGCAACGTGGAGCAGTTACAACAGGAAATTCAGCGGCGGCCGGAGGAAGTGGTGGAGATAGATCTGCAGGGACTTCGGTTTATAGACTCTTCCGGGGCGGGAATGCTCCTGAGCCTGGCCAGACACCTGTACAGGCAGGGGCGCACCCTGAGAATTGCTCGCATCCCCGATCATATTCGCGAAGACCTGGAAGTGATAGGGTTTTTCCGAGTGCTGGAAGTCCTAGAGACAAATCCTAACGCTTAGCAGGAGGTGAATTCCTCAATGAAGGAGGAGATTACTAATGAAAAAAGAGGCGATTACCCCCCCCCCCCCCCCCACGGAGAAGCGGTGGGTCCATATGCTTTTGTGAAACAGGGGCGTCTTGTTGTCCGGCACCGGCCGGAGGGACCTTACCCGGTGGTGGTACCTTGCACTGGGGTAAGACTGATTGTTAACGATCGGGAGTGTACTCAACCCACCCCTGTATCCATGAAGGATACGGTGCAGGTGGAAACGGTGGAAGAGCGTAGAGAAGGGAAATGGTCTGTATCCGTTTCTTCCGATGGTCTACAAGCGATATTGCGAACGCGCCCTACGGTGGTAGTTCACCGGGAACTGCCGGATCTCCCGCCTGCCAAGATTCTACAACTGGAGGTAGTAGAGCGGGAAGAACGTCTTCCGCCACTCACATGGGATGAACTATTGCAGGAGTTATCCCGGCTGGGGATTAACTATGGCATAGACTGGGAAGCGTGCTCTCGCGGTGTTACATCCTGCGCTGAAGAGGAGGTAGTTATCGCCCGAGGTATTCCTGCAGAACCAGGAAATGACGGCTGGGTAGAATTGCTTTTTCCCTCTAATTCCAAGGTGCCGGTACTGGCGGGGGAAGACGAAGCGGTGGATTTCCGGAAACGCTATGTTTTTACTTCGGTGGAGGCGGGAGAAATCCTTGCTGTCAAACACCCGCCTGAGCCGGGACGTCCTGGTACCAGCGTCAAGGGTGAGGTAATTGTACCACCGTCGCCCCAGGACTTTATCCTTTCTGTAGGTGAAGGGGCGGTGCTTACTAGGGATGGTGAACGGGCCGTAGCAGCTCGGGCTGGACGTCCTGTAGCCTCGCGCCGGCGTAACATGGTGAAGGTAAGTGTATTACCTGAGTTGGTGCATACTGGTGACGTAGACCTTGCTTCAGGTAACATTGTCTTTAAAGGAGATATTCTAATTGCCGGAAATGTGACAGAAGGGATGGCAGTAGAAGCGGGCGGGAATGTTAGGGTGGGAGGGTTGGTTTCCGGCGCGAGGGTTCAAGCTACGGGATCCGTCCTGATCAAGGGGAATATCCTGTCATCGGTGGTAATCGCAGGAAGAGCTCCTGATTTTCTACAACGGATGTTGCCACAGGTTCATGCCTTGGCGGTCGGTTTGCAAGAGATGACCATGGCTATCCGGCAGTTACTCAGTTACCCGGCGTTTAAGCAGGGCGATCTTAAAGGCGGTATCGGCCCCCTGGTAAAGTTGCTGCTGGAGGGGAAGTTTCGTCATCTTCCTGCTGCCGCCAATACCTTCAAGAAGCAGGTTGAAACTATGCCCCCGGGAATGGCCGCTGAAGGTTTGGAAGAGTTTATGCGGGAAGTCGAACGGGCGCTGGTTCGTTCCCCTTTGGCCGTGCGTGACCTTCAGGAGATCGAAACGTTGGCCCGGCGAGCCGAGGAATGGGAACAGGCCTTTGCGTTCTCCCCATCTGCAGAAAGCGATGTGGTGGCGTCAAGCGTCCTCAATTCTACCGTTATAGCTACCGGCGACGTCCGGTTGGTGGGGAGTGGTTGTTATAATTCTCGGATTCAGGCTGGTAAGAAAGTGACTGTATCCGGGGTATTTCGCGGTGGTGAGATACAGGCTGGCGGGGATGTGCATGTGGGAGAGCTGGGGTCCAGAGGTGGGGCCATCACCAGGGTGGTGACTGGCGCGGCAGCCGTGGTTACCATAGGTTATGCCTTTGAGAATACTTCTATAGTGGTGGGCGGCCGGGTTTACCGTTTTGATAGGGAGGAAAAAGGCATCCGCCTCTGGTTGGATAAAGAAGGGAACCTCAGGTCCAAGGGAATTCCAGCCTAGGAAATTAAATTAGCGGATCTGCCGAAAAACCGTCGCTGATTCTGTTGGATTACTAAATAATCGCCATAAACCGTAAGTCTAAATTTTAACCCCTTTTCGCCTTAAATGTTCCTTGACCGGGCGTATATCCGGTATCCAAGTATATCAAGTATATAGAGTATTACAACCGTAATAAGGTGGTAGAATCGGCAGCAAGCGGGTATAATGGTCTCGGGGTGAAGGCCATGGCTTTGCCATGTGAGCGCCGAACAGTGCAGAGCCGATGGCGTTGCGTTCCAGGGGTGAAGGCCATGGCTTTGCCATGTGAGCCGCGTGACTATGCGAAGGTTCTTATTGACCGGCTAAACGATGAACAGGTACAGGCACTCCTGGTCATCTTGGAGTTCATGGCCTGGCCGACAGAGCGGGTTACCCCGGAAGAAGCTGAGGAGATCGAAGCCGGGTTTGCCGAAATCGAAGCGGGTAAAGGCGTGAAGGCTGAAGATGCTTGGAAGGAACTTGGTATTCTGCTCCGGAGGGGAGCTTAGTATTTGCTCCGGGAGCCTTATAGCGTTCGGAGGGAAAATCGCGAAGGTTTAATGGGGGGTGGGGGAGTGTGTCGATAGTTTTCGCCAACGGCAGGAGCGCTCCTAATTATAGGGACTGTCTCAGGGAGCCTCTATACAAATATGATTTTCCCAATCGCTGCGACGGGCGAGAACTTTTGGCGTCGGTGAAGGACGAATCCGTCCCCTGCGTTTTCTTTGATCCCCAGTACCGGGGCGTTTTGGACAAACTGTGTTACGGCAACGAAGGCGAAAGCCGCGGAATCAGGCGTTCCCTATTACCGCAAATGGATGAGGCTACCATTAAAGAATTTATTGGGGAAATAGCACGGGTGCTTATTCCAACGGGCCACCTTTTTTTGTGGGTGGACAAGTTTCACCTGTGCGAAGGGGTATCAGGGTGGATGCCGGAAAACCTGCGCATAGTCGATATGATCGTTTGGGACAAGCAGAAAATGGGTATGGGTTATCGTACTCGGCGGCAGTGCGAGTACTTATTGGTTGTTCAAAAGAAGCCCCTGCGGGCTAAGGGCGTCTGGGCCATGCATAACATACCCGATGTATGGGCGGAAAAACCCGCTAACGAACACGCCCACGCCAAACCGGTGAGACTTCAGGCGCGATTAATAGAAGCCGTGACGAATCCGGGGGATGTGGTGGTAGACCCGGCAGCTGGGAGTTATTCCGTGTGGAAGGCAGCACGACTTGTAGGCCGCAGGTTTTTAGGAGGCGACATATTACTACAGCCTCAGATATAGGTTTAAGTAGACCGTGTTCGGTTATTAGGGGTTATGGTTGGTGTTTCGGGATGTTTTTATGCCCAAAGTAGTGATATGTGCGCACGAGGTGGTTCCGTACCGGTTTCCAGGGTGTGTCGTCTACCGTGACCACCGCGATAGGTCCTAGCTCCGTCACGGTTGCCTCCACCGGGCTCGTGTCCACAACGCTCGGTTTTCCTGGCAGCACGCTGCGAAGGATATTTGGTGTAGAATATAAAATTCGTCTACATATCTATTCAGCCCACGTTCCGCACCCCTGAATATATGCCAACGACGTTATGTTTATGCGCTGCGTCTCTTCTCCCGAGACGTATGGAACGCCTATCCTAAAAGTACCCGCCGCAGGGGAGGTACTACTTGCTTTTTGCGGGACATCACCCCCGGCAGAAATACCTTGGTCTTGCCCGGGGGCACGTTGAAGGCCTGTTCCACGGCCCGGGCCTGCTGGCCGACGAAGAAAAGTTCTGTACCGTCGCGCATAAGGTCGGTAACCATTAGCAATACGAGGTCGTAATTCTTTTCTTTACATAGTTTGTCCATCTCCTCCAGGAGGACCTCCTGGTCTACCGGGAGGGCCTGCTGGTCCACTATTTCTATCTGGCCGATACCCACCGTGTGGTTGCCCAGGCAAAATTCCTTGAAGTCCTCCAGTAGGATATCGCGCCCCGAGCGGCCTGCCAACAGGGATCCCGCCTGGAACATTTTCTTGGCGAACTCGACGGGGTTGATGCCCGCCAGCTTTCCCAGTTTGTCTACCTGCTGGCGGTCCTCTTCGGTGGTGGTGGGGGATTTCAAGATCATGGTGTCGGACAATATGGCCGCACACAGGACGCCTGCTATTTCCTTAGGAGGCGTGATCCCCTTTTCGGCGAAGATTTTACCGATTATGGTGGAGGTGCTGCCGACCGGTTCGTTGCGGACCGGAATGGGCTCGGAGGTTTCTATGTCCGCCACCCGGTGGTGATCTATGATCTCCAAGATTTCGGCCTGCTCGATGCCGGGGACCGCCTGGCTTCTTTCATTGTGGTCCACCAGGATTAGCCTTTTGCCCCGCATGGCCAGGAGGTGATACCGGGAGATCATGCCCATAAAGCGGTTTTGCTCGTCCACCACCGGGTAGTTCCGGTAGCGCGTTTCCAGCATGGTCCTCTTGACCTCTTCGACCAGGTCGTCGTGGTGGAAGACCACCAGATTCTCCGTGCGCATTATACATTTTACCGGCGCGTCCATGGGCATATACCCGCTGTCCCACGCCTCCAAAAGGAGGCGGGCCAGGTCGCCTACCGTAAGCAGGCCCAGGAGGTGCTGCCCTCCGTCGACAACGGCCAGCGTCTTGACTCCGTGCTGGCGCATAAAAATTCCCGCCTGCCTGACGGTGACCTCCGGGCGAATAAAGAGAATGCCACCGTCGAGGACGTCCTCTACTTTGGGCTTTACATCGTCCACGTAAATAGGAGCGGGTACGTTGAAATACTCCAGCACGAACTGGGTTTCCCGGTTTAGATCCCCGCACCTTGCTGCAATAGCATTCTTTTCTTTGCGTATCCGGTTTTGCAGGTAGGCATATCCTATGGCGGAAGCAATGGAATCGGTGTCCGGTTTTTGATGGCCTATGACCAGGATTTCGCGCGCCATTTTTTCTACGTCCCTCCCAGGGATAGTAGCCGCGTACTGGCGGAACTGCTCCGGGAAACCGGTAACCGGTATATCTTTTGCGTGTAGAGTAATGGTGGCCGACGGTACGAGGATATGTTTATGGCCATACCGGGGCGGTTCCGGTACCCATGTCTAGTTTATCCCTACGGCGGGGAACTTTCAAGCCGGTCGGGGCCTCCTGCCCGGCGGTGGGCGACGGACTCCGTCGCGGTGCCGTTTTCGACTACCCCAGGTTCGGCCTGCTCCGCGACGGCATTTCCCGCGTTTCAGGACCTGCCGGGCCGCCCTCCGCGTGGTTACCGCGATGGAGGGGTCCGGGTTTTATTTCCGGCCCGCGAAAATTTTTACCTGTTCCTGCGGGGAAGAGAAGGAAGATCCTAAGATATGTAGAATATTATATCAATAATACCAAGTGGTATGGACACCGGATCAAAAGGAGACTTAGCAGTGACCATGGAAGCGCGGGAGGTTAAGCGGGTCAAGCTGTATGAGCAGATCGTGGCCGACATCAGGGAGCAGATAGTGTCGGAAAAGTTAAAACCGGGAGAGAAAATACCGTCCGAGCGGGAGCTGGCCAGGCTCTACGGCGTCAGCCGTTTGGCCGTGCGCGAGGCCTTGAGCGCCCTGGCGGCCATCGGCCTTATTGAAGTTAAACACGGGGTGGGTTGTTTTGTTAGGCAGGTGGAACGGCGGCTCCTGCCCCAGGACATTGCCCTGAGTTCGGAGGAAAAGGACCGGGCCATGGATCTGCTGGTTTTCCGGAGGGGTTTCGAACCGGAAGCAGCCCGGTTGGCAGCCCTATATGCTTCCCAAGAAGAGATAGAGGAGATCGCCCGGCTACAAGAGGCGGTGAGGGATAATATCATGGCGGGGGGAACGGCGGTAGAGGAAGACTTCCGTTTTCATATGGCCGTCGTTCGCGCCACCCATAGCCCCATTTTCATCCGGGTGGCCGAGGCCCTGGAGCAGTATTGGCTGGAGAGCTTCAAGTTGTGCAAAAAGCATACCCTGGGTGTTCCCACCAGGCTGCCCGTTTTGCTGGAGGAGCACCAGATAGTTCTGCGCTATCTGTTTTATCGCAACCCGGATGGGGCCTACAAGGCCATGAAAATGCATATAGAAAACGCCATCCGGAAACTGGAAACTTAAGAGCGTCGCGGCCGCATAGTAGATGTTAAGCCGTGGGCGACTTTAGGTATCGTGTTCGCCATGTACGGGCGGAAAAAGAAGATATTCAGACTTTAACCAAATGCGCGGATATATTAAGGAGTGAGAATTAAATGGCCGCAGGTTTCCGCATTTACACCCGGGTTAAACGCCCGCCCCTCTCCCTCGCCGACGCCTTTCTCCCGTACTCTACTTGTAACATAGCCGACAACATGGGGAGAATGTTTTGCATGGATGCCGGGATAAAGCCGGTGCGGGAAGACGCCAAGCTGGCCGGTATAGCCTTTACGGTAAAGACGCGGCCGGGAGATAATCTGCTGGTCCATAAAGCCCTCGATATGGCCGAGCCGGGGGACGTTATCATTGTGGACGCCCGGGGCGATATGACCAACGCCATACTGGGAGAAATTATGGCCCGTTATGCCCTGAAGAGGGGTCTCAGGGGATTGGTGGTAGACGGGGCTGTCCGGGATTGGGCGGGGATAAAGCGGTTGGATTTGCCGGTTTTCGCCCGGGGCGCAAGCCCGCGGGGACCCTATAAGGACGGGCCCGGGGAGATAAACGTGCCGGTTTCTTGTGGGGGTGTGACGGTTTTCCCCGGGGATGTTATTGTGGGGGATGCGGACGGCGTGGTAGTAATACCCGCCGGCGAGGCGGAGGAAATCCTTCGCAAGACCAGGGAAGTGGCCCTCCGCGAACAGGCCATATTCCGGCAAGTTGAAGAGGGTACGTGGGATCGGGGGTGGATAGATGAAATCTTGAGGCAAAAAGGGTGTGAAATCCTTGAAACGCTATGGAGCTAGCGATTTGCTGGATTTTTGTACCGGCATACTTACCAGGTTGGATGTGGGGGAAGAAGCGGCCAGACTTCTGTCCGACACCTTAGTGCAGGCTAATCTCCGGGGAGTAGATTCCCACGGCGTCACCCGTATGGGTATCTATGTAGAGAGGATACGCCGGGGGCTGGTGGATCCCCGGGGTGAGCCCGCAATTATCCGGGATACGCCGGCCGTAGCCCTTATGGATGCCCGGAACGCCCTGGGACAGGTGGCTTCTTACCGGGCCATGCGCCTGGCCATAGAGAAGGCCAAGGCAGTGGGAACCGGGATGGTGGGCGTGCGGGGCTCCAACCACTTCGGTGCTGCAGCCTACTACACCATGTGCGCCTTAAAGGAGGATTTAATAGGCATAGCCCTGTCCAACGCCCCGGCCACTATGGCCCCCTGGGGGGCGCGCGCTCCTTACATGGGAACCAATCCCCTTTCGGTGGCCGTGCCCGCCAAGGGGAGGCTGCCCATTGTATTCGATATGGCCACTAGTATTGTAGCCCGGGGGAAGATTATCCTTGCCGCTCAAAAAGGGGAAAGCATCCCTGGGGGATGGGCTATGGATGCAGAAGGCCGCATCACCACCGATGCCGAGAAGGCCCTGGAAGGGGCCGTGTTACCCTTCGGCGGGGCCAAGGGTTCGGCCATTGCCATCCTGATAGATGTTTTTGCCGGTATACTTACGGGTGCGGCCTTCGGGCCCCACATAGGCGACCTATATCGTAATCTGGAGGGCAGGCAGAATCTGGGTCATGTTTTTGCCGCCGTCGATCCCGGCGTCTTCGGCGACACCGACGAGTTTAAAAACCGTATAGCTCAAATGATCGACGAGATAAAAGGGCTGCCGCCGGCCTACGGGGTTGAGGAGGTCCTGCTCCCGGGAGAAATCGAATTCCGCACGGCGGAGAGGAGAAGGAGGGAGGGGATCCCCCTGGAGCCCGAGGTAGAAGAAATGCTCCGCAGGTTGGGGCGCGAGTTTGGGGTACCGTGGATAACGCCTGTAGGACCGTGAGGAACGGGGCGGCGCCGCCGGGCGGGGGGAGGAAGGGCACGTTTTCGCCTGCGGCGGGGCAAATTTTACCTGTAAGGGGGTAAGACCCATGTACGGCTACAACGGGAAGGTTGCCCAAGTGGATCTCACTAAGAGAACCGTACAAGAGAAACCTTTGACTTCCGAAGAGGCCCGGAAGTTTATAGGAGGCAGCGGCCTCGGGGCCTATTATTTGGCTCGTCATTTCAAGGAGCATTCCGGGGATGCAGCGGTAGATCCTTTCAGTCCGGAGAACCCCCTTATCTTCACCGTAGGACCTTACGTCGATACGCCGGTACCGTGCAGCGGGCGCCATGCAGTTACCACCCTGTCTCCCCTCACGGGCATCTTTGCCGAGTCCGACATCGGCGGTTCCTGGGGCGTGGCCTTTAAACGGGCGGGCTATGATGGCCTAATCGTCACCGGCCGGGCCGATTCTCCCGTCTATATCCTGGTGGCAGAGGGCCGGGTCAGCATACACGACGCTGCCGCCTACTGGGGCAAAGATACCTTTGCCACTTACGAGGAGCTGAAGGGGGCCACCGGCGGGGAGGTAACCTGCATTGGGCCGGCGGGGGAAAGGCTCGTCAGGTATGCGTCCATTATGAGCGACGGCAGGGACGCCAGGGCAGCAGGCCGCTGCGGCGTGGGAGCGGTTATGGGCTCCAAGAACCTGAAGGCCGTGGTAGCCAGGGGAGATAAACGAACCGAAATATGGGACCAGTCGGCTTTGGCGGCTGGGGTTAAGGCCATGATCCCCCGGATACGCCAGGGCAACGCCGGTATGACGCGGTACGGTACGGCAGGAGGGGTTATTACCCACGAAAGCTACGGGAACTTTCCCTTACAGAATTGGCGGCTGGGCCGGTGGCCGGAAGGCGTGGAAAAGATATCCGGCCAGCGCATAGAACAGACCATCTTGGCGGGAAGGTACTACTGTCGCGGCTGCGTTATAGGTTGTGGGAAGAAAATACGCATAAAGGAGGGGAAATACGCGGGAGTAGAGGGTGCGGGGCCGGAATATGAGACCTTAGGTTGTCTGGGCGGGATGTGCCTCGTAGACGATCTCGAAGCCATAGCCTACGCCAACGAGCTCTGCAACCGTTACGGGATGGATACCATCACTACAGGGAATGCCATTGCCTTTGCTATGGAGGCCTTCGAAAAGGGCCTCATCGGCGAAGGCGATACAGGGGGGGTGAAACTCACCTGGGGCAATGCCGAAGCCATGGTAGAAATGGTGCGGCAGATAGGTGAGAGGACGGGTTTAGGTAAGCTCTTGGGGGAAGGAGTGAAGCGCGCCGCCGAAGCCATAGGGGGGCTGGCCGTGGAATTCGCCCACCACGTTAAAGGGCTGGAATTTCCCGCCCACGACCCCCGGGCCTTCAACGGCGTAGCCCTGGCCTATGCCACCTCCAATAGAGGGGCCTGTCACCTACAAGCCTTTACCCATCCCTTTGAGCGGGTGGTAAAGATGCCCGAAATGGGATATGAAGAGCCCCACGACCGTTTGGCCGTGGAGGGCAAGGGGCAATTTGTGGCCGGGTTACAAAACCTGATGTCCATGGTGGACTCCCTCAAAATATGCAAGTTCGTGTTCAACGGCGGCGTCCAGGTAAGTCACCTGACCTCGTGGTTGAACTCCATTACCGGCTGGAACATAAGTCCTCGGGAATTCCTCGAGACGGGGGAACGGTTGTTTACCTTAAAGAGAATGTTCAATGTGCGGTACTGCCGGATTAGCAGGAAAGACGACACTCTGCCGCCTCGTCCCTTAACCTGGAAACGGCGGGGTGAGGGTGTAACCGTCAACTTGCCCCCCCTGGGCCGTATGTTGAGCGACTACTATGAATGCCGCGGGTGGGACGAGATAGGGATACCTACCCGGGAAGTACTGGAGCGGCTGGACATAGCAGACCTTTTCTAAAGCTTAAACGCCATGGTCGGGAGTTGGGAGCATGCTATATACTTACAAACTTCCCACGGAACTAATATTCGGCGCAGGATGCTTAAAAGCCTTACCGGCGAGGCTGCGGGAATTGGGGAAAGAACGCATTTTTGTGGTTACCGACCGAGGGGTTAAGGCGGCGGGGATTTTGGAGAGGGTACTAAGAATTTTGCAGGAGGAACGGTTTAAGGTTTCCGTTTATGACGCAATTGAGGGAGAGCCTACTACCGATCTGGTTGAACGGGTAATGGAGGAACTTAGACAATCCGGTGCCCACTTGGTGGTGGGCTTGGGCGGAGGTAGCGCCCTGGATACGGCGAAAGCCGTAGCCGCCATGGCAACTAACGAGGGCAAAATCTTCGATTATGCAGGTATTGGGAAAATCAAGAATGAACCTCTGCCTATAGTGGCGATACCTACCACCGCCGGAACCGGCAGCGAAGCTACCATGTGGGCGGTCGTCACCGACAGGGCGGCCAAGGTAAAGACGGGTATAGGGAGTTATAAGATAGTGCCCGTCTTTGCGGTCCTTGATCCGGAGCTAACTATAACTATGCCTCCGCGGGTAACGGCCGCCTCAGGCCTGGACGCCCTGTGTCATGCCATTGAGTCCTACGTGTGTACGGCGACCCAGCCCATATCTGAAGCCCTGGCCCTCCAGGCCATCAAACTTATTGCCCGCAGCCTGCGGAAGGCCGTAGCCAACGGCCGGGACCTAAAAGCCAGGGCTGATATGCTCTATGCCAGTACTATTGCGGCTTTGGCCTTTAATGTTACCAGGCTGGGGATTGCCCATGCCCTAGCTTCGCCCCTGGGTGCGCACTTCGGGGTGCCCCATGGAATTGCCAATGCTATTCTTCTTCCCCATGTCATGGAATATAACTTAATAGGCGCACCGGAAAAATTCGCCGAGATCGCCGCGGCCTTTGGGGAGGACGTCTCCCACCTGCCTCCCATGGAAGCCGCCCGCAAAGGGGTGAAGGCGGTTGAAGAATTAACAAAGGATGTGGGTATAACCGACAAATTAAGCAGTTACGGGGCTACGGAGGACAAATTGGGTCCGATAGTAGAGGAGGCCATAACTAGCGGGAATATAACGGTTAACCCCCGCCAGCCCAGTACGGGGGATTTGCTGGCGATATGCAAGAAAATCCTGTAGGGGGTACCCCGGGGTTAATTGCGGTTCCCTTTAAGGTCTCGGCTTCTTTCGAAATTCCTTTTTAACAAAAGTACAAACGGATTGATAAATTAGGTGAGAAATTATTGAGAAAAGACTGCAAGAAAGTTATCTAGACACCATTCGCAATTAACCACCTTCCTTGCCATGCGTACCGGCATGGAACTTGCAAAAAGGTTTTAGTGGGTTGTCCGGGAAAGTGAACACCCATTGGGAGGTGAAGGAGGATTGCGGGGGATTTACGCTCCCATTGCCACGCCCTTTAAGGGTGAGGAAGTGGCCTACGACAAGCTGGAGGCCAATTTACAATTCTGGGTGGCTTCCAAGCTGGCGGGTATTGTGGTTTTAGGGTCCAACGGAGAATTTGTTCTTCTGGATGCTACAGAAAAGGAAAGGCTTATCAGTTTTTGTTGCGAAACGGTAGAGGGACGCAAAGGGGTTGTGGCCGGCACTGGCGCGGAATCTACCCGGGAGACGATAAGGCTTTCCAAGAAGGCGGCTGCCGCGGGGGTCGATGCGGTGCTGGTGGTGACTCCCAGCTATTACAAGGGCAGTTATAACGACAGGGCCCTCAAAAAATACTTCTTCGACGTGGCCGATGCCTCCCCGGTGCCGGTGATCCTCTACAACATGCCGCGGAATACCGGCATAAATATCTCTTCCAGGCTGGTAGCGGAACTCGCTGCCCACCCCAACATTATCGGCATCAAGGACAGCGGCGGCAATATCGTCCAGATCGCCGAGACAATCAAAAATACCCCGTCTGATTTTGCCGTTTTTGCCGGTTCGGCGAGTTTCCTGTTGCCGGCCCTGGCCCTGGGGGCCAGGGGGGGTACCCTGGCCTTAGCCAACGTGCTGCCCAATGAATGCGCCGAGGTACAGGAACATTATGAAGCCGGAGATATGGAGGCCGCCCGCACCCTGCAGCTGAAACTCCTGGAGATCAATGCTGCGGTGACCACCCGCTGGGGTGTGGCGGGCCTTAAGGCGGCCATGGACATGGTGGGTCTTTACGGTGGGGACCCGCGTCCGCCTTTGCTGCCCTTGGCGCCGGAAGAGCGCGAAGAGCTCCGGAACATCTTAGTGCGTACCGGACTGGTAGAAGTCCGCTAAGGGGTTAATCTTTCCGGGAGGAGGGGGACTGTGCTAGGGGTCTATAAACTTCCTACCGAGCTGTTTTTCGGGTGCGGTGCGTCCAGGCACGCCGGCGAAAAACTTAAAGAGTTGGGGGCCCGCAAGGTATTCGTAGTTTGTGACCCGGGGATAAAGCAGGCCGGGTTGCTGGAAGGAATCACGACCTCCTTGAAGGAGGCCGGCTTGGAGTACACGGTATATGAGGATATTAAACCCGAGCCCACCAGCGACATAATCGAAGAGGGTACGGAGCATCTCGGGAAGAGCGGTTGCGATGTGGTTTTGGGGGTGGGCGGCGGGAGCGCCCTAGATTGCGCTAAGGCCTTTGCGGCCATGGTGACCAATGAAGGACGAATAACCGACTACACCGGCCTTGGCAAGCTGAAAAACAAACCCCTCCCCATAGTGGCCGTTCCCACTACGGCGGGAACGGGGAGTGAAGCTACCATGTTCACTGTCATCACAGATGCGCAGACCAAAATGAAGGCGCCGGTAGGCAGCTACATGCTCATGCCGGTTCTGGCCATCCTGGACCCCGAATTAACGGTGGGCTTACCTCCCCACTTAACTGCCTCTACGGGTATGGATGCCCTTACCCATGCCGTAGAATCTTACGTTAATGTTAACAGTCATTATATTTCCGAAGCCCTGTCCCTCCAGGCCATCAAGCTTATTGCCCGCAGCCTGCGGAAGGCCGTGGCCAAGGGTACTAACCTTAAAGCCAGGGAAGATATGCTCTTGGCCAGCACCATAGCCGCCCTGGCCTTCAATTCCACCCGGCTGGGTCTGGTCCATGCCATGTCGCAGCCCGCCGGAGCCCATTTCGGCATTCCCCACGGCTTGAGCAACGCCATCCTGTTGCCCCACGTGATGGAATATAACCTGATGGGTAACCCGGAGAAGTTTGCCGAAATCGCCGCCCTTTTCGGTGAGCCCACCGCGGGCTTGCCAGTTATGGCGGCCGCCGCCAAGGCGGTAAAAGCGGTTAAGGAGTTAATGGCCGACATAGGCATAGTTGAAGGGCTGGGCGCTTTCGGTGTGCGGGAAGAGCACCTGGGTATGCTGGCCGATGAAGCCCTGACCAGTGGAAATGTGCCCCTCAATCCGCGGCAGCCTTCCAAGGGGGACATCATCGAAATCTACAAAAAGGCTTTGTAACGAGGGTGATTTTTATGGGTGAGTTCACGGGCCGGGTCGCCTTGGTGACGGGCGGGAGTAAGGGTATAGGCAGGGCTACGGTGCGCCGGTTCTGCCAGGAAGGAGCCGCTTGCGTTATCGTGAATCGCAATGAGGCCGAAGGGCGGGACTGCGCGGCGGAGCTGGCGCAGCAGGGCTACCGGGCGGTGGCTATAGCGGCCGATGTTTCCAAGGGTGAGGACATCAGGCGGATGGTAAAGGCGGTTCTCGAAGAGTTTGACCGCATCGACATCCTGGTTAACTGCGCCGGAGTCAATATCCGCAAGCCGGCCGTGGAGTACACGGAGGAAGATTGGAATTTCATGGTGGACATCAATCTCAAGGGGACCTTTTTCACCTGCCTGGAGGTGGGCAGGCACATGATTGAGCGGGGAGGAGGTGCCATTGTCAACCTAGCCTCCATCCAGAGCGAGGAAGTCCTGCCCGAGCGCTCCATCTATGCGGCCACCAAGGGCGGTGTGAGGCAGCTGACTAAAGCCCTGGCCGTAGAGTGGGCTAAATACAATATAAGGGTAAACGCCGTCTCCCCGGCTTTTATCAGCACTCCCATGGTGGAAAGGGTACTGGCCGACCCTAAGTGGCACCAACTGATTACCTCGCGCACCCTTTTGGGGAGGCCGGGCTCGCCGGAGGAAGTGGCGGAAGTCATTCTCTTCCTGGCCTCTCCCCGGGCCAGCTACATCACAGGGGCCAATATCCTGGTGGACGGCGGCTGGACGGCGGGCTAGCCGACAAGTAAAGGGGCCGCTCGTGAGAAATGCTGTGATAAAAACGTGAGAAATAGGGTGAGAAAGCCATGCCCGGCATACCCACACGGCCCGAGAATTGAAGGAGGACAAGTGATGGCATGGGACGTGCAATATAATTTTTGCGAGGAACAAAGGTGTATGACAACTTACCATTACCAGTAGCTTCCACCAGAGCCCTAAACCGGAGATGTTAGGGGGTACCCAGGTGAGGGTAGCCGTATTAAGAGGTGTAAGGAATATCGTTATCGAGGAGCGGCCGGAACCCCGGCCCGGACCGGGCGAGGCTTTGATTAAAGTTAAAGCCGTGGGCATATGCGGCAGCGACCTTCACCTTTACGGCCGCGGCCGCATAGGCAATACAACCTTAAGTAGACCCCTGGTACTGGGGCATGAAATTGCCGGTGAAGTGGTCGACGTGGGTGCGGGGGTGAGCCCGGACCTCCTCGAAACCGGGGTAGTGTTGGAGCCCGGATACTCCTGCGGGCAATGCGAATTTTGCAAAGAGGGAAGATATAACCTCTGTCCCTCCCAGCGGTTCATGGGCATCGGGGAAGAAGACGGCGGAATGGCCGAGTTCGTCGCGTGGCCGGTCACCCACCTCTACAAAATACCTGCAGGTTTGAGCTTCAGGGCGGCTACTCTGGTAGAACCGCTGGCTATAGCCTGTCAGGTCGTGTCCCACGGCCGGGCCCGTCCGGGAGCGGCGGTGGGAGTAATCGGCTGCGGGCCGGTGGGGCTGTCTACCGTCCTGGTTGCCCACAACCTCGGCTGTGAAGTACATGCTGTTGAGACCTATACCCGGCGCCTGGGCAAGGCCGGCGAACTGGGGGCCGAATACCTGTATGGCGGCCATCCTTCCACGGCGGAGGAGATCAGGGCCAACACCCGGGGTAGGGGTTTGGATGTCGTCTGCGAAACTTCAGGGAGCAGGGAGGGAGTGGAACTGGCCTTGAAGGCCGTCAGGCGGGGAGGACGGGTGGTCTTCGTGGGCATAGGAGGGGGCGAGGTTCCCTTAAACATAGATATCATTACCCGCACCGGCCTTTCCCTGGTGGGGAGCTTCCGCTACGTAAACCAATTCCCCGCGGCCTTAAGTCTCAGCCGTCGATACGGAGATAAACTGGAAGGCCTCGTAACCCATACCTTCCCATTGTCGCAGGTGGGGGAGGCCCTGGAATTCACCATTAATAACAGGGCAGAAGTTATCAAAAGCGTGATAGTAGTACAGGAGGCATAAAAGATCCCATGTTAGCGGCAGTCCTTTACGGCCCGGGCCACCTGGAGGTCACCGATTACCCGGAGCCCGTTATCGGAGACGAAGAGATTCTCGTCAAGGTGGGGACCGCGGCCATATGCGGGACGGATTTGCGCATTATCGCGGGCAAGAAAACCCGCGGAGTTCGCTACCCTTCGGTGATAGGCCACGAGTTTTCCGGTGAGGTGGCCGCCGTTGGGGTCGGGGTAAAAGACTTTAAACCCGGGCAGGGGGTCGCCGTGGCGCCCATAATACCCTGCCGGAACTGCCTGTACTGCCGGACGGGTCTGGAGAATGTATGCGTCAACCGGCAGGCGCTGGGATATGAATTCGACGGAGGTTTTGCGGAATACGTGCGGATACCCGCCGTCGCCCTGGCCAGCGGCAACGTATTCCACCTCCCCCCCGGCGTGAGCCCGGAGGAGGCAGCCTTGCTTGAACCCCTCTCCTGCTGCCTGAACGGCCAGAGGAAAGTCGGTGTGGGGGCCGGGGATGCGGTACTCATTATGGGGTCCGGCCCCATAGGCCTTATGCATCTTATGCTGGCCCGGGCCAAGGGGGCCGGCAAAATAGTAGTCAGCGAGCTTTCGGCCCGGCGCCGCAGGTTAGCTTTAGAAGCAGGGGCGGACGTCGTGGTAGACCCGGCCGAGATGTCCCTAGCCGAGGTGGCGCGGCGCGAAACGGACATGGGCTTTGACGTGGCCATCATGGCCGTAGGGGTGCCGGGCCAGGTTAACGACGTTTTTAAAGCCGTGCGCAAGGGAGGTAGGGTCAACCTTTTCGCTGGCTTCCCGGAAGGGGAAACGAGCGTTATCGACGCCAACACCATCCACTACAACGAAATATTGGTTACGGGGGCCAGCGCCTCGACTCGCCAGGACTTTATCCAGGCCATGCACCTGGTAAAGGCCGGGCGGATAGACTTAAAGCAGCTTATATCCCACCGGTTTGCCCTGAAGGACATAGCTCAAGCCCTGGAAGTGGCGCGTTCGGGGGAGGGCCTTAAAGTAATAATCGAACCCCGCTAAGGAGGAAGGGTCCATGGAATTAGGAAAACAGATTCGCCTGGAACGGCTGCTGAATAGCAGGTCTAAACGAATATTCGTAGTGGCCTTTGACCACGGCGTGAACAGGGGAGTGCTGCCGGGGATAGAGAATGTCGGCGCAAAGCTTAAAGCAGTGGTGGAGGCGGGGGTGGATGCCGTAACCCTGAACAAGGGCATAGCCGCGCGGCTGTTTCACCCCTATGCCGGGAGGGTGGCCCTCATAATGAAGGCTTCGGGGTTTTCGCCCTTTCACAAGAACTATGACGTCACCTACGCCGACGCGGAGGAGGCCATAAGGTTAGGGGCCGATGCCATATCGGTGGGGGTCATGCTGGGCGACGAAAGACAGCCCGAAATGTTAAAGGAACTGGGACGCATATCTAAAGAAGCCGCCAGCCTGGGCCTTCCCCTGATAGCCCATATCTACCCCGGGGGCAACCTCATACCCGAAGAAGAGCGTTACAAAGTCGAGCATATAAGCTACTGCGCCCGGGTTGGCGCCGAGCTGGGAGTAGATATTATCAAGACCTGGTACACGGGATCTCCCGAAACCTTTGCCCGGGTGGTGGAGGCCTGCCCCGCCAGGGTGGTAGTGGCGGGAGGGCCCAAAATGGATAGTGCGCGGGAACTATTCCAGATGACCTACGATGCCCTAAGGGCGGGCGCGGCCGGCGTCACCTACGGCCGCAACATCTGGCAGCACGACAACATCCCTGGCATCGTACGGGCCTTGCAAAGCATAATTCACGAAGGGAAGACGCCGGAAGAAGCCGTAGCCCTACTGGAAGAAAAATAAAGGGGAAGTGAACTAAGTGGAGGCGCGGGAACTTCTCCTCGGTATAGACGTGGGTGGCGGAGGCGTCAAGGTAGGAGCCTTTAACCTTGACGGCCGGCTCATGGCCCTGGCTACGGAGCCCCTGGAACTGTCCTTCCCCGGCCCGGGGTGGGCCGAATCCCACCCCAGGGACTGGCTGGAAAAAATACGAATCTGCATGGACAGAATAAAGGAGAAAATCCGCGACCGCGAAGTCGTAGGCATAGGTCTAAGCAACATGTGCCCTTCCCTGGTGGCCCTAAATGACGCCGGTGAGCCCCTGCGTCCCGCCATCCTCTACCTGGATACCCGGTCCTGGCAGGAAGCTTCTGCCATTCAAGAACGCAGGCCCCTGGAGTGGTTTCTCCAAGAGAGCGGGAACAGGGTGGCGGCAGGTACCATATCCGGTACCAGTATTCGCTGGCTGAAGGAGCACGAGCCGGAAGTTTACCGGTCAACCAGGTTCTTCGGGCACGCCAACACCTACCTGGCCGGGGTGCTGACGGGAAGGTTCGGCATGGATTATTCCAACGCTTCCCTCACCGGCCTCTTCGACCAGCGAACAATCCTGAAGTGGTCCCCGGCCCTTTGTGAAGCCTATGAAGTAGAAATGAACAAGTTGCCCGAACTCATACCCTCCCACCAGAGGGTGGGCCGGCTGGATGAGAAGGGTGCCAGGCTCCTGGGACTGCCCGCGGGTATACCGGTGGCCATGGGAGGAGCCGACAGCGCCTGCTCGGCCTTTGCGGCGGGAGTTACAGAAGAAGGAGACGTCTTTGAGACTTCAGGCACTTCGGACGTCCTGGCTGTATGTTTTGCCAAGCCCCTTTTTGAAGCGCGGTTTCTCAACCGGTGCCATGTAGTTCCCCAGAGGTGGCTGGGCATGGGGGCCATGGTGGCGGTAGGGGCGGCCTTCCGTTGGGCAAGGGATGTCCTGGGTTCCACGGAAAAGCACGTGGCCGAATTGAGCGGTCTGGATGCTTACGATGTGCTGTGCGCGGAAGCCGCCCGGTCCCGGCCCGGGGCCCGAGGGGTAGTATTCTTGCCCTATATGTCGGGCGAGAGAAGCCCCATCTGGGACCCTCATGCCAGGGGAATATTTTTCGGCCTGCACCTTAAGACCACCAAGAACGACCTCATCCGGGCGGTTCTCGAAGGCGGGAGCTACGGTTTAAAGGCCAACTTGGAAGTGGCGGAAGAACTCCTGGGGAAGGAGGTGAAAACCATTGCGGTGGTGGGGAAGGGGGGCAAGAACGATTTTTGGGCCCAGCTGAGGGCGGATATCACCGGCAAGGAGATAAGGGTGTTGGAATTCCACGAGACGGCCGTCCTTGGTGCCGCCATGCTGGGAGGGCTGGCCGCCGGCGTGTATGGTGACTATAAAGACGCCCTGCGGGCCGCGGTAAAGGGGTATAAATCATATTTTCCTAATTGCCAGTATAAGGATATATATAGAGCCACTTATAAGTTATATAAAAGTTTATATCCGCGCCTAAAAGACTGTTTTTGGGAGTTGAAGGAAATTGAGGCGCAGTACTACTAGTCAGAAGCCACGGGGATTGATCCTGGCTCGGGGGATAGCCCTGGCGGGCTTTGCCGGTTTAGCCCTGAGCACCTTCATGGAGGGGAACTACTTTCTGGCCTCCCTTTTCACCTTGCTGTCGCTGTACTACCTGAATAAACTCCTCCGGCACCGCGATGACGGACCTGTGCCGAAGACCGAGGCGCTGGCCTCAAAGGGCAACCTCGATCCCGCCGCCGCCAGGGCCGAGCTGGCCGAGATGCTCGCCTACTACCGCCGCCTGGAAAAGGGATGGAAGAACATCGCCATCGCCGGCTGGGTGGTAACCGGGCTAATGGTTGGGTTTTTCCGGACTCCTTTTATCCTGATCATCTTCGTCTTGGTTGGATATGCTACTTACGCTTTTTTGAGGTGCCGGAAGGCGGTTAGCCTTATCGAAGGAACGGTGGGCCGGGCCGGACAAACGTAGCGGGTCTCTCACCGCAAAAGGGCGTTTATAGGCGGGAATCGGTGGCCGGGGCCGGCGGGTGGACCCAAGGCCTTGAGGGGCCGGCAGGAAAGAGAATTCCGGGAAGGGGGTGGTTTGTGACGTGTGACGTATGGGAGCGAAGGAGGTGACGAAAGCGGCGTAGGGGGTCCGGGTCAAATCGGTGGTCACGTAATCCTTGAGCGTCTGATTTAAATCGAAAAACGAAAAACCCTAAAACTTGGGAGGTGTGTGAATTTGGCCAATAGCCTGTTTAAGTATCCGGAGCCGGACCCGAGGCTCAACATGGGCTGGAAGGGGCTGCTGGCCTTTCTGGGACCCGGCTTCATCCTGGCTTCGGCGACGGTAGGGAGCGGCGAGGTCTTTTTCGCTCCCCGGGGAGGGGCCCTCTTCGGCTACGCCGTGCTGTGGTGCCTTCTGGCCGGCGCGCTGTCCAAGGGGTTTATGGCCATTAGCGGTACCCGGTATGTCGTTTTAACCGGTGAGCACCCCATGACGCGCTGGGGGCAGATCTTTCCCGGACCCAAGAACTGGTTTCCCATTATGATGGGTATACTGACCATAATATGTTTCCCCTCTTGGGTGGGCGGCCTGTCCAACCTCCTGGGGGACGTCACTACCAAATGGACCGGTGTCCTGGATATCAAATGGTGGGCCACAATATACATCCTCGGCACGTTAGTTGTTGCAGTTATAGGGAGCTACAACTGGGTGGAAAAGGCCCAGACGACCATTGTAGTCACCATGGTAGTAGCCTTTCTGGTAGGGGTTTTTGCGGCCAGGCCGGATTGGATCCAGGCCTTCCTGGGAATTTTTCCCACCATCCCCTCCGGATATGAACCGTGGGTTATTGAGAAATATGCCGACGTGGCCAACCGCAAGCTATGGGTGGAACTGGTGGGGTACGTGGGAGCCATCGGCGGAGGCACTTATGACTACATCGGATATGTGGGACTCTACCGCAATAAGGGCTGGGGAGCGTTGGGGCTGCCTAATCTGGCGGAAATCCAGGAGAAACTCTTGGCCGCCGATCCCAACGCTAAGTTTGCCCTGCCCGTGGAAGAGGAAGAATTGAATAAGGCCCGGGCCTGGCTCAAGGCGCCGGCCACGGACGTTGTGGTGAGCTTCGGAGCCCTGCTGGTAATTACCGCTGCGGTCACCATTCTGGGCGCCACCCTCCTCCATCCGAGGCAGCTCGTGCCGGCGGGTACCCAGCTCATGGAACACCAGGCGTTATTCCTGACCCAGCTCCATCCCTCCCTCCTATACCTGTACTACCTAGGTATATGGTGCGCTCTGTGGGGGACCCTTTACAGCGTTTTCGAGCTGTACCCGGCCACCACTTATGAATCCTTTGCCCCGGCCTTCAAAGTTATCCGGGAGGCCGGCAAAGACGGCATAGCCAAATGGGTTTGGGCTTACATGGTGCTGGCCGGCCTGGCCTACAACTGGTTGGGTCTGACCTTCACCACCATGGTAACCTATGCTACCATGATAGGCGGTAGCCTGACCTGCGGCATCTGGTGCCTGGCCCAAGTATGGACGGAGAGGAAGGTTCTTCCCAAAGAATACCACATGGGTCCCGTCCTCACCGCTTGCGTTATCCTTTCCGGCCTGTTCCTCTTGGGAATGGCAGCAATTTCCATCATGCAGCAGTTTGGCATAATTAAGTAAACCGGTGGGCAGAAGTCGCGGTAAGAGGGTAAGAGGGAGTTAATGTCCACGGCCCGCTTAAGCCGCGACATTAACTCCCTCCCTTCATGTTTCATCCGGGATGGGAGGTTGAAAAATGCGCATAGAAGGATTGGAAAATGTAGTTTTGCCCAGGATGTACCGCATCAAGCAGAAGTTCCCCGATTTGGTCCTGGGGGATATCCCAGGGAAGATCCGGGAGGAGATGGCCCGGACGCGGATCCGGGAAAGGGTGGCCGGCGGCAAGAGGGTGGCCGTAGCCGTGGGGAGCCGCGGGATTAACAACATCGCCCTTATAGTCAAGACCGTGGTAGAAGAGATAAAGAGATACGGGGGCAGGCCCTTCATAGTCCCGGCCATGGGCAGTCACGGGGGGGCTACGGCCGAAGGTCAAAGGGAGGTGCTGGAGAGCTACGGCATTACAGAAGAATATGCGGGCGCGCCGATAATTTCCTCCATGGAAGTAGTTTCCCTGGGCAGGACAGACAAGGGCGTAGAAGTGTTCATGGACAAAGAGGCCTATGGTGCCGACGCCATCATAGCCATTAACCGGATAAAGCTGCACACCGACTTCCGCGGCGACATCGAGAGCGGGGTGGTGAAGCTTTTAGCCATAGGCTTGGGTAAGCACAAAGGAGCGGCCAACATACACCGCTACGGGGCATGGGGCTTGAGAGAACATATAACCGAAGTGGCCAGGGTAATGATAGAAAAGGCTCCGGTAGCCTTAGGTGTAGGCATAGTAGAAGATGCTTATGACCACACGGCCATAATAGAAGCCATGGAACCCCAAGAGATAGAAGAAAGGGAGAAGAGGCTACTTAGTAAACAGCGGGAACTGATGCCTTCTTTACCTCTGGACAAAATAGACGTGCTCATAGTGGAAGAGATGGGGAAAAACGTGAGCGGCTGCGGCATGGATACCAACGTGATAGGGAGGATCAAGATTAAGGGGGTGCCGGACCCCGAAAGACCGGATATAGAGGTGGTGGTAGTGCTGGACCTTACCGAAGAGAGCCACGGCAATGCCGTAGGTATAGGGTTGGCGGATCTTACCACCCGGAGGTTGGTAAACAAGATAGATTTTGAGCAGATGTATGCCAATTGTATAACTTCCACCTTCCCGGAGAGGGGCAAAATACCGGTTACTTTAGAGACAGATGAACTGGCTATAAAAACGGCCTTCCTGTGGATAGGACCGGTAGACAGTCAGGAAGCCAAAGTTATCCGGATAAAGAATACCTTGGAACTGAGCGATATGTACGTTTCCGAGGCTTGCCTTAGAGAACTAAAGGGGCGTTCTGACATAGAAGTCCTGGAAGGCCCCGTAGAAATACAATTTGACGGCGAGGGGAAACTCCTTTAAAGGAAACAAGGGAGTGCTCCGTGGAAAGGAATAGCATCGGTGTTACTGGGGGCAGGTAAAGTTGCAGACTGAAGGATTGGGGTTACACGGGAAATCCAATGGGGCTTTAAAAGGTCAGGCAGCAGCTGAATCTTTGGCAGATGATAGATTTGGGGAGGAGGAAGTTCTGTGGACCTCAAAGAACAATTAGTTGAAGTATGCCATCAACTATACCAGCGTAAGCTAGTAAGCAGTACAGGTGGAAACGTGAGTGTAAGGACTGAAAGGGGACTCTATATCACCCCTACTGGCTACTCTCTGGGGGAAGTAACCAAAGAGGACATAGTAGAGATTACGCTAGATGGAGAGATTTTAAATGGGGGTCAACCCTCTAAAGAATGGCGCTTCCATAGTAGCATCTTAAAGCTCCGCGACGATGTCCATGCCGTAATCCACGCCCACCCCGCCTACACTGTGGCAGTATCTTGCCGGAAAGACTTAAACTTTGCCGACGCCATGCCTAGACTTACGCCAGGCTACATCGCCAGAGTAGGGAAGCTCCCAGCGGTTCCTTATGCTCCACCGGGGAGCGAAGAGCTCGCCCAGAACGTCCTGGAAGTACTGCGCCACCACCATGCCGTGCTCATGCAGAACCACGGTGTTACGGTGATAGCTAAAGATTTAAGGCACGCCTTTATCATCTTAGAAGAAATCGAAGAGAACGCCCACATATACCTCTTACTAGGCCAAGACTACCACGCCCTAAGTTAAAACTGAGCTTATTCGAGGGGAGAGACGGCCTATGAAAGCCCTTTACTTCTTAAGCCCCGGCCAGCTTGAGCTTAAAGAAGTAGAGAAGCCCCAGGCCGGGCCGGGAGAAATAATAATTAAGGTAGCCTATGCTGGCGTGTGCGGCACCGACGTAAAAATTTACCGGGGCACCAAAGTTATCCCGGCGCCGCGCATAATCGGCCATGAATTCTCAGGGACAATAGCCGAAGTGGGGGAGGAAGTAGAAGGATGGAAACCCGGCGATCGGGTCACTGTCTACCCGGTTATACCCTGCGGTACATGTTATGCTTGCCAGAGCGGCCGGCCCAACATATGTCTTAACCGCACCACTATCGGTTATGAACTGGACGGCGCCTTTGCTGAATACGTAAAAGTACCGCGGGAAGCCGTTTCAAAAGGGCACGTGATACCCTTGCCAGCAGAAATCTCCTTGGAAGAAGCGGCGGCCGCCGAGCCAGTAGCCGCTGCCTTCCACGGGGTCCAGCGGTCCCGGCTATCTCCCGGGCAGGATGTTTGCATTATGGGCGCGGGCCCCATAGGCCTCTATCACGTGCAGTTAGCCCTCTGGCGCGGCGCCAGGCGGGTCATTGTTTCAGAGCCCCAGGAGGAAAGAAGGAATCTCGCCTTAAGGTTCGGCGCTACGGTAGCGGTGGCGCCCGAGGAAGTAAAGTCGGCGGTGCGGGAAGTCACCGACGGACCGGGAGTCGACGTAGTATTCATCGATGTGGGAATACCGGCCATAATCAGGGAAGCCGTAAGCCTCGCCAAGAAAGGCGGGACGTGTGTGCTCTTTGCCGGCTGCCCGGCGGGGAGCACGGCCGAGATAGATCCCAATGAAATCCACTACCGGGAAGTAGACCTCATAGGTTCTTCGGCCTCCACGCCCGGGAATTTAGCCGCGGTCTTAAGGCTGGCAGCCCGGAATTTCATTGATATAAAGAGCACTATAGGGCACATTCTAGACTTAGAAGACTGGGCCCGGGCCTTCCAGATGAAACAGGATTATGCCGGCCTGAAAACCCTCCTAAAGCCTTAACCTTACGTAACGCGGTATGCTCCCCTTTAGTTCCCTAGCCTACAGAAAGGGGAATGCCGAAGTAATATAAGGAAGAAAAGGAAGAACACTCCATGAAAAGATACCTTCTGGGCGTAGATGTCGGCGGGTCGGGATGCAAAGTGTGCCTTTATGATCGGGAAGGCCGCCCTGTGGCGACCAGTTACCGGGAAACCCCCCTGGCCTTGCGGGGCGGCGGTCTGGTGGAAGGGGACCCTGGGGGATGGTGGGAAAGCTGCCTTGCGGGGATAAAGGAAGTCTTGGGCCGTTGTTCCGGTGAGGTGGCGGGCATAGGAGTAAGCGGTACCAATGCCACCCTGGTGGTGGACCAAAGGGGGGAACCCCTGTACCCCGCCATTATGCAATTGGACCTCCGGTCCATTAAAATGGCCGAAGAAATAGAGCAGAGAATAGGCTTCACCAAAATGTTCGAAATCACCGGCAACCGCATAGCGCCCGGGACCTTTTCCCTGCCTGCTATATTGTGGATGAAGAGAAATATACCGGCTTTAAAGGTTGAGAAGCACACCTTCCTAGTACCCACAGGGTTTATTGTATTTAAGCTGACCGGCCGCCGCACCGTGGATTATTCCCGGGCGGCCACCATGCTGCTGTTCGATTACCGCCAAAAGCGCTGGGACGCCCAAGTTATGGGCGAGCTGGGGATAGGCCTGGAGGAGCTGCCCGAAATCCATCCTCCTTGGGAGGTGGTGGGCGGGGTACGGCCGGAAGTAGCCGAGCGGACGGGACTGAAGGCGGGTACCCCGGTAGTGGCGGGTTGCATGGACACCGTCGCCGCCATGTTGGGAGCGGGTATCGCCGCCAAAGCCCAAACCCTTATAACCCTGGGCACCGTAGGGAGGGTATCCGCGGTCACCGACGAAGGTAAGTGGAGGCCCGAGTTCTTGAACTGCCACCACGGCGTAGAGGACAAATGGGTGAGCATTGCCCTCATCAACACTGCGGGAGCTTGCCTGCGCTGGTACCGGGACCTGGTGGGCGGAGATTACGGCGCTTTAAACAAAGAAGCGGCCTCAGTAGAAGCGGGTCGGGAGGGCCTAATCTTTCTCCCTTACCTGGGTGGTGAGAAATCTCCCATCTGGGATGCCCGGGCCAGGGGTATTTTCTTCGGCCTGAGGCTGCACCATACCCGGGCCCACCTCTACCGGGCGGTGCTGGAAGGTATCTCCATGGCCATAAGGCACAACTTGGAGATAATGGCTGCCCGGGACCGCGCTTCTTCTCCCGAGTCCGACCTTTATGTAAACGGCGGAGGAGCGGCGAGCCCCGTCTGGCTGACCATTTTGTCTTCGGTCTTGGGCAGGCCCCTTTTCGTGCTTAAGAATCCGGAGACGGAGCCCCTCGGCGCGGCCTGGTTGGCGGGAAAGGGTACAGGCGAGGGCAGGTGTAGCCTGGAAGAACTCCTTCAGAGGGGGATATCCTTCCGGGTTTGGCCCCGGGAGGAACAGAGGGCTTTTTATGATGAGCTGTTTGCCATGTACCGGCACCTTTATACGGCCAATAAGGATTTGTTCGGCCTGGGAGAAACTCTTTTGTTATAGGGTAGAGATCTATGTTAGGGCGGTTGGAAATAGAAAAAGAAAGTTTTGAAAATGGCAGGAAATTATCCTCGGACGGCGAATATATCTTACAGGAGGTTGTAATACAACTTACAATAGGGGGGCTCCGGCCTACCAAATCAGATTGGACGGAGAGATGGAAGGATGGCGATCAGGCGTATTCCCAAGGTGAACGTCAGCCAGGCCGTTTTCGAACAACTAAGGGATCAGATATTCAGCGGGAACTGGCCGCCGGGCAGCCGCATACCGTCGGAAAACGAGCTGGCCAGGATGTTGGGAGTAAGCCGCATCTCCGTGCGGGCGGCGTTGCAGAAACTCAACACCTTGGGGCTGGTCCAAAGCCGGCAGGGCGGGGGCACCTTTGTAACCGACGTCACGGCGGATGTTTATCTAAATCCCCTGATACCGGCCCTGGCCCTGGGCAAACATGACCTGCTGGAGATCCTCGAGTTCAGAAGGGTTTACGAAGTTGAGAACGCCAGGCTGGCCGCCATGCGTCGTACGGAAAAGGACCTGGAGCGCTTGGAAGCTATTATGGACCGCATGTGCCAGGTTAAAGAGGATCTCTCCCTTTTTTCTATCGAGGACCTCAATTTTCATCTAGAGGTGGCCCGGGCTGCGAAGAACTCGCTCATTCTCAAGGTGGCCCAGATTACCAAAGATATTCTGCGGCACCATATGAAGGAGATTGTCGCCTTTCGCGGGAGCAAGGATGGCTTATATTACCACCCCCTTATTTTAGAGGCAATAGCGGCCCGAGACGCCCAAAGGGCGGCGGAAATAATGGCAGAGCATATTGAAACCATGATAGACGATGTGCGGGAGCATTATCCTGAAGGAGAGGCCAACAGGGGTGGCGTCGAGGGGAGGGAGACATGGAGGGAAGACAGGCACGCGGAAACCGAGGCATAAAGGGAGTTCGAAGGGTTTCTACCGGCGTGTCTTGCTGCGCATTCCGAAAGGCCGTGCCTATGCCAGTAAGCAGAGGTGAAGACCCTTGTCAATGCGGCAGGCGAAATACTCTTTACAGGACATAAAGACGGTGAATCCCGCTATGCAGAAGATTAAGGCGGTGATACAGCGGGTCGCCCCTTCCGAGGCTACCGTACTTATTATTGGCGAGAGCGGCGTGGGAAAGGAATTGATAGCCTCCGCCCTGCATAACGAGAGCGGGCGGCCCGGTGAATTTGTAGCCGTCAATTGTGCTGCCGTTCCGGACGGCCTGTGGGAAAGTGAATTTTTCGGCTACGAAGCGGGGGCTTTTACGGGAGCGTGCAGGAAGGGTAAGGCCGGAATCATAGAAAGGGCCCACAGAGGGACCTTGTTCCTGGATGAAGTGGCGGAAATCCCCTTGCCCCTCCAGGCCAAAATCTTGCGAGTGCTGCAGGAAAAGGAGGTGACGCGCGTAGGGGGTCACCAGCGGCGACCGGTAGATGTGAGGGTTGTGGCCGCGACCAACAGGGATTTGGCCGCCATGGTAGAGGAGGGCACCTTCAGGGGGGACCTTTATTATCGTTTAAGCGTTATACCCATACTGGTGCCCCCCTTAAGGGATAGGCCGGATGATATTTTGTACTTGGCGGAATATTTTTTGGGATATTATCAAGAAAAAAGGGGTAAAAATTTCGCCGGCTTCACCAATCGGTTAAAGAAGTTTTTTCTTTCCTACGCCTGGCCGGGGAACGTAAGGGAACTGGCCAACTGTATAGAATTTGCCGTTAGTCTTGGAGACGGCGGCCGGATAGACCTGGACAGCCTGCCCCATCCCCTTAGAGATGCAGTACAGGCATGGCAGGAAAGGAATAAACCGGAGAAGTACAATGGTTATAACGATTACGAGGAAAAATCGCAGATTTTACGGGTACTAAATAAGCACGGCTGGACGGTGGAAGGCAAAAAGAAAGCCGCCCGCGAACTAGGGATAAGCCTGGCTACCCTTTACCGCCGCCTAAAATCGTATAATATATGCCTTTAACGACGGTGGCTTTCTTTCCCCGACCGGTCGCGGTACTGGTGGCTACAAACCCTGGCGGCTCAAATCTCCACCACCAATCGTTCCACCGCTATTTGCGAGGCGGGAAAGACCGCCTTGGCCTCGGCGAGCAATTCCTGGGGCCGGTACCAGGACCGGAGATGGGTTAGGACCAACCTCTTGACCCCCGCAAGTCGGGCCAGTTGGGCGGCCTGACCGGCCGACATGTGGCCGGTAGCCCCGGCTTCAAGGTCGCTCCTTAAATACGTCGCTTCCGCCAGGAGTAGGTCAGCTCCTTGGGCGAAGGAAGCCAGTTCTTCCGAATACTCGGCATCCCCGGTGTAGACGAGGGTTTTGGTCCCCTGGGAAATGCGCATGGCCAGGCACGGCAGGGCATGGCCGGTGGGCATAAAGCGGAGGCTGAAATCCCCGACGGTCACTTCCTGCCCCGGTTCCAAGGGGTTGGCCTCCAGGGCTTCCTTGTATGTAAGGCTGCGAAAAACATGCTCAGGATGGCCGGGCGCCCATATAGGTACCGGCTGCTTTCTTTTCCCCTCGGCCACGGCCTGGTCTACGGCATAGCGGTAGACCCAAAGGTCGCTCATATGGTCGCCGTGCAGGTGGGAAAGGAAGACCCCATCTACCTCCCAAAAGGGGATATACTCCTGCAGCCGGGCCATGACGCCGCTGCCGAACTCCAGCACCAGTCGGGTGCCTTCACCTTCCAGGAGATATCCCAAACAGGCCCCGCCGGGAGGGGGATAGGGCGTATAACACCCCAAGACGGTCAAACGCATAGGCCTCGCTCCTTTCGCGTCTCCTCTTAATAATAGTAGCCCGTTCCTTCTCTCTTAAACTTGCGGCCGGAAGAACGTGCCCCTCGCCAGTGCGATAAGCCTCCCGCTCCCCTCTTCTTCGATGGTGACGTCGTAAATGCCGGTACGCCGGGTAGCGAGGTGCTCCCGGGCGGTGGCGATCAGCCTCTGGCCCGCGCGGGCGGGGGCAAGATAATTAATGGTTACCGTTAGGGCTACCGACTTTTCTTCCCGGGAGTTGCTGGCCAGTCCCAGGGCGGTATCCGCCAGGGTGAAAATGGCCCCGCCGTGCCCTATGTCGTGAAAATTCAACATGTTTTCCGTTAAAGTCATGGCTACCCGGGCATAGCCAGGGGCCACTTCCAGCAATTCCACCCCCAGGTAGCGGGGGAAAGCATCCTTTTGGAATTTTTGCCGCACGTCTTCCCGGGGCTCCAACAGTTTCTCTCTCCCCCATTTATAATTTTAAAGTAGGCTTTCAGTCCCGGTTCTCTTGGGGCTTGGAGGCAATAATATGATAGGTACGGCCGTCGCCGTCCCCCCGGCTTTGATAGTCTAATCCCCAATTTTCCAGAAGCTCTATAATGGGGTCGGCCTGACGGGCATCAGAGGCCTCCAGGGAAATGGTGAGATGGTCGCCCTTTTCCAGCCGGGAAAGAGCATCCAGGACCTTGTCCCGGTCCTTGGGGGTAATGACCGGTCGCAGCCACAGGTTGATATCGGGCATTGCTGCTCCTCCCTCTGTACCCTTGGTGTCCTTAGTATGGCCGGAAGGAGCCGGTTTTAAGTATCGATCTTATCTCTCTAAAGCCGTAAGGAGGAGCACCAAGCGCTCCGCGGCGTCGGCCAGCAGCTCAGCCGTGTTTTCCAGGCAGAAGGAAAGGGGAACCGGTCGGGGTACGATGCTCATAAACCCTTTAATACCGTGTTCCAGCACGGCGTTGGCCCCTTCCCCGATGGAACCCACCAAAGCCACCACGGGAATACCGTACTTGCCCGCCAACCGGGCCACTCCCACCGGCACTTTACCGTGGACGGTCTGGCTGTTGATCTCCCCTTCCCCGGTAATGACCAGGTCGGCTCCCTGGGCCAGGATTTCTTCCAGGTTTACAACTTCCATTACCAGCTCGATTCCCGGGCGCAAGGTGGCGCCCAGCAAGGCCACCAGGCCTGCTCCCAGGCCCCCGGCGGCGCCGGCGCCCGGCAGGTTTCGCACTTCCTTTCCCAAGTCGCGGGCCATGATGTCGGCCAGGTGCGCCAGGGCCCTATCCAGCCGGGGCACCATTTCCGGGGTGGCGCCTTTCTGGGGGCCGTAGACCGCCGAAGCCCCATGGGGACCGCATAAGGGATTATCCACGTCGCAGGCCACCATTATTTCCGCTTCCTGTATCCGGGGATCGAGGCCCTCCTTGTCAATGCGGTGCAGCCGCTC